>WNGD01001127.1_pt1 | contig 29213 bp, 28 predicted proteins | sample 5400671 | NCBI WGS metagenome assembly WNGD01 (sample SAMN13153369, study PRJNA577476) | soil metagenome | isolation source: 40 cm soil or saprolite under grassland replicate 2 | place: USA:California | collected 2016-06-15
GGGTCGTTATTCATCCTCTCTTTTACTTCTTCTACTGATAAATGTGGCGCTGCTCTTGTTATCCTTGCCATCGCTCTTTCCTTCCGATCTTGGTTTCCTCTTTTCAGAATTCTACCACAGACCGCAAGTTGGTATGAGAGCTGGCCCCAGACATCTTCTGCACTTCGTGGGTGGCAGCTTCCATCTGCTGCAAATGCTCATCCGCTGTTTGCACCTGCCTCCGCATGCGCTCCTGGGTGCTGCTCGTGGTGTCTCTCACTTCATCGGCCATCTGCTTGAGCCCGATAATCATGCTGCTCAGGGCACCAACCATATAATTAAAGAACTCCGCCAACATTCCCAGCGAGCCCGGAGGCACTTCCGCTTGAATGCGCAGGTCCCCTTTTGCGATGCCACCCACCTCGTGGACCAGTCGTGCAACCTGCCCTTGCAGCAGGTCGTGCTGGCCAACAATGACATCAAGCATGTGATTGATCGAAGCCGCCACCACGCTGATCTCGTCTCGGCCTCGTACCTGGGCTCGCATGCCCGTCTCTCCGTGTTCAATGCGTCTGGTGACGGCCACCAGATGCGCCAGGGGTTGGGTGATGGTCCTATTCATCACAAAGGCTGCGATGAAGATCACCACGAGCAGCAAGAACAAGACGATGAGATTGCCACTGATAATCACACCGCCCAGCGTCGATGCCTGCGCCGATGTGCTTGCAGCACGCATGACATTCACGCTGATCAGACTCACAGAGAGAATGGCTGCGATCGAGATCAGCGCAATGCTCGAGAATATCAGCGACAGACGCCGAGAAATTGGCATAGTGCTCACCCATCTTCTCATCATCGGCCTCCCTAATAGGTTGCCAACGCGGCAAGCAGGCAAAACAGAACGAACAGCAGCATCACCCACATGAGTGGGTACAGCCTGTCGCCGAATTTCCGCGCTTCATAGGGGAGAAGCGCTGCGGCAGCAGAGACATGCGTGTCCTCAAGGGTCTGCCTTGAGGCTCTTGCTTGCGTGACAACAGCAGCAGATGGGGCGGCAACATGTTCGGATGAGCTTTCAGGCCTGGCAGCTTTCGGGATGGCTGGTGGTCGCGTGTCTCTCAAAGCGCCTGGCCTGCTCTCGACTGACTTCTGCTGCACTGCCTGGAGAGCGGCCAGAAGATGCGCCGGAGCCTGAAAGCGTTGGGCCGCAACAGGATGGAGCCCTTGTAGCACGATCGCGGCGAACCGCTCCGAGACTCCTGCCCTCTGCAACTGCGCTCCCAGCATAGTTCTGGCCCCTTCCTCGGGAGGCATCCCTGTCAGGGCATGATAGGCAGAAGCCAGGATGGCATACAGATCATGGTGCGGCTTTCTGATGTGCCCGGACATCAGCTCAGGAGCTTGATAGGCGCTATGCTCTGTGAGGCCAAGGGATGGGAAGCATCCACTGGCAATGATGAGCGAGAAATGCATCAGTGTCCAGCGCATGCCCGTCCAGACAATCGTGTGGGGACAAATGAACCCATGAACGAGCGGGGGCATGTGTTGCCAGAGGTGCGAGAGCAGCTCGGTCAGGTGCAGAGAGCACTCATAGACCTGCTCTTGCGGCAGTCGGCCTCCAGCCTGCGCCATCAGGGCAGAGAGCGAGATGCCTGAGAGCGCCTTCACGATAAAGAACAAATGCCCTGGTTCCGAAAAACAGTTGAGCAGTTCGGGCGCGTAGGGAGAGGAGTGTTTTGCCTGTAACAGCGTCCGCGTCACTGCATGCACAAAGTCCAGTCTGACGCCAAAGTCTCCTGGGATGACGATATCCATGATGACGATCTTGTTGACATGCGCATCCTGGCCCATCCAGATGGTCTCCTGCATCTGGGAGGTCCATCGGCGTCGTTCGTGCATCGCTTCGATGAGATACTGTCCACCGCCGATCCAGGTGCCTGCCTCTAGTGGCGCTGGTCCCTTCCGTTGTGCGCCCTGGTGGAGTGCTGTTCCTGCTGCGCTGGGCCTTGCTTGCCCATACCCCTCATAGACCATATCCGTTCTCCTTTTTCATACGTTTTGGATGCGGCCTGTGAGGAGCTCCCCTTTACAGGCCGCTGTACGTTGCTCAAAGCTCCATCATTCCTGCACGACCTGCGCAAGCACTTCTTCGTCACTCTTCTTGCTCGTGGTCCGTTTCTGCCGCACCAGGTAGAACATCCCCCCAATTGCCAACGACGAAGCGGCCATGACGGCCACCCATCCATCCCATGAAGGCGTGGACAAGAGAGTGGTCCAGGGATTGGTGAAGGTCACGCCAATGCCAATGAGGCTGGCCAGCGAACCCACAACGGCGCAACAGAAAAACACCCAGTCCGGGGCCAGGCGCGCACGAGCAAACGAGTCGCGGAATTTGCGGCGAATGAGGATGACATCCACGAAGAGAAAGACCAGGGAGAGGCACCAGATCACCACTAAGACCGCCTGGATGATATCGTAGACCATCGTCGCTAAATCCCCTGGCGCGTGCGCTGTGAGAAAGTACGGCGCGCAGATGAAGACGAGGATCGCGATGAAGCTGGCAAACAGACTCTGAATGAGCAGCGCGACCCAGGGGACCTTGTTGCGATTGACCTTGCTCACGATGGTCGGTAGCTGCTGATCCAGCCCAGAGACAAAGAGCAACCGCGCGAAAGAATAATTGAAGACCACCGTGGTAAAGAGAAAAAAGCTGATATAGATGATGGTGGCCAACACGCCCAGCGCGTGCCCGATGCTGCCCCCAAATCCCAACGCAATGCCTTGCGCCACCGAAGAGAGATTGCCCTGCGCCGTCACCGGAACGGCAGTCATCACGCCAAAGGTGCCCAGCAGATACGCCAGCATGATCACCACCGAGCCCCAGACCAGATAGCGCGTAATGGCATGGGCGTGTTTGATTTCGACGCCCAGATTGAGCGGCACTTCTACCCCTAAGAGTCCTAAGACCACGGTCCCATAGAAGGTGAAGGTGGAAGGATGCGGCCACCAGTTCTGAGCGGAGTAATCGACGGAAGCCGCATGACCGCGCACCAGCGCCACCACCCCGGCCAGGGCCAGCAAGAGAATAGCGCCCCCGTAGCCGACAAAGACCACATTTATCACCGTCTGCGTCACGCGCAAACGCAGCAGGCAGAGGCCAAAGGAGAACGCGATCATCCCCACGATGGCAAGGCCTTGTTGCCACGGGTGGGAGAGCGCCTCGGGAAAGAGGTATTGGATGAACGGGATGGCCCCAGCCGTGGTCGCGACCAGTCCCAAAATGCCGGGGAACCAGGCGCAAAAGCCCGCGCAGAACCCGGCGAAGGGGCCGAGCGCCTTCTGCGTCCAGAGATAGATGGAACCTTCGCCTGGAAAGAGCACACCCAGTTGCCCGGTGACAAAGGCGCAGGGAAGCAGGAAGGTAAGAAAGCCCAGAACCCAATACCCATAGGCGGCAGGCCCGGCTCCGCTCATGAGAGCCGCGTTGGTGATAAAGAGGACGATTCCGACAAAGATCGCCACCATGTCAAAGGTAGTGAGCACCTTGGGAAGAATGGTGCCAGCGATGCGTTCTGATGGGAGCGTTGGCTGATCAGAACGAGCGTCCTGCGATGATGAAAGAGCCATACGAATGTTTCCCTCCATAGGAGACTTGCTGCAAGCGCTCCTTGCGCCTCAAGGAGCTGCACAGACGAATAATGAAACAGTGTGTTTGGCACCGATCTGGGCAAGGGATCACGCCTTCTGCCCCCAGGCGGTACGGAAATACCAGATCCCACAGAAGTCCTCGGCCTTCAGTTCTTCGCATGCCTGCTGGATCAGGCGCTCTCCTTCCTCCTGCCGAACCACTCCCCAGGTGAGCAAAAACGGCAGGACGAGGGGAAAGAGGAGACGGAAATACTGGACGAAGTTGGCATGGGCCTCGGTTCCAGCCGAACCATCAATGGCGAAGACCTGGCTCTGCACCTCTCGCAACCCTGCCTTCCTGAGCAACGTCGCGAGCATGGCGGTGACTCCAGTGCAGGAGCCTGCAGGCGAAAAGCTGTAGCCTGCTCGTCTGCTCGCCTCGATGTGCAGGCTGCTGAGATGCTCGAAGATCGGCATAGTCGTGATCACATTTTCGCCCTCCGTCAGGCAAAGCACGCCTGCCGATTGAAGGACCCGGTGGCATTCCATCACGAAGGTCGGCCACCGATCTGCACGCATGACATACTGGAGCGCACGCGCATGGACCAACGTGAAGGTCTGGTCAGGGAAGGTGAAAGGCTCTCTCACATCCATGACCTGAAAGCCGACATTCTTCAGCCCCAGCTCAGCGGCTTGCGCAGTAGCGGCAGCCAGCAGGGATGGACTCAGATCAATGCCGATCACCTTGCTTGCGGGTTGCCACCGCGCAACGTCGAGCGCCCACCCCCCCGTGCCACAGGCCACATCCAGGATCTGCTCTCCGCTCGTCTTGCCAACCAGGGGTGCCGCCTGGCTCTCCAGAGCGTGCGTGTGCAGCTGCTGATAGCATTGGTGCAGCGCGAGCAGCCGTTCGGTTTCCTGCTCTCCCATCGTGACAAAATAGCCCGGGTTGCCAGCAGAAGCTGTGTGATCTTGCATACAAGGACCTCCTGTGCTAGTACTTGGTGAACAGCGCGAGCGCGATCTCTTCTGGACGCATATCTTGGAAGCAGGCGATTTCCGCACGTTTGACGGCGAGATAGGAGGTGGCAAGCAGTGGTCCGAGCGCCTCCATGAGCACGCGGTCCTGTTCGAGCGCATCCAGCGCCTGCCCAAGCGAGGTCGGAAGGCGGCGAATGCCGCGTCGTTCCCGTTCCTGCTCGCTCAGACTGCCTGGATCAAGGGCCAGTGGGTCTGCTGGCTCCATCTGGTGGCGTATGCCGTCTACCCCGGCGGCAAGGAGCGCGCCAAGGGCCAGGTAGGGGTTGCCGCTATGATCTGCGCACTTGAGTTCCAGGTTCAGCGATGCGCTCTCGCGCCCAGAGAGCAGAGAAGGCACCCGGATGGCCGCTTCCCGGTTGTCGAAGCCCCAGACCGCATAGGCCGAACTCCACGCATGCGGCGCAAGACGAGCGTAGGAGTTGACGCTGCCACAGGTGAGGGCTACCAAGCCTGGCAGATGAGACAGGACGCCCCCAATGAACTGCCGTCCGAGCAAACTCAAGCCACCCTTGGCCTGCGCGTCATAGAACACATTCCTACAGGTCTGATCCCAGAGGCTCAGATGCAGGTGCAGACCGTTGCCAGCCATCTGCTCCACAAATGGTTTGGGCGCAAAGCTGGCGACCAGACCCGCCTGAGAGGCCAGACTGCGCACGATTTCCCGCACCAGGCAGATATGATCAGCGGCCCGAAGGGCTTCCACCGGGGTGGTCGAGAGTTCCAGTTGTCCAGGCCCGTACTCCGTGTGCAGCAACGCAGCGGAGAGATGGGGATGGTCCTGGAGCGCGCCGAGCAAGGTCTGGATAAACGAGGCGTGGATGTTGAGCCCTTCGGTCCCAAACAAGGGACCGTCATCGGCGGGCAGATAGCGCGGCCCATCCTTGCGTGCCAGGACAAATTCATGCTCCACCCCGGCCTGAGCCTGCAACCCTTCCTCCTCCAGTTGGCGGCACATCCGTTTGAGGAAAGTGCGAGGACACGCCTCCCACGCCTGCTCCAGCGTGGGGGTGAGCAGATCGCAGAAGAGACTTGCAGCCCCAGGAACTGGCAAGAGGGCAAAGCTGTCCAGGTCAGGGAGCAGGCGAAATTCGCCAACGGGTCCCATCTCTGGCACCTGGGCCACTCCATCCAGAACTGTCACAGCCTGCATGGCCAGAGTGCAGCCCACCCCTGCTTGCGCACGGGTGCTCACCTCCGCGATGGGAACGCCTTTGCCACGAATGAGGCCAGCGTTATCACAATAGAGGAAGCGCACATAGCCAATGTCATGTTGCTCTGCTACCTGCAGCAGAGCAGCGAGTGTTTCCGGTGTTTTCAATGAGATCCTCCTTCTCGAAACGAGACATGGGGAGACATCGCACGATGCTCCTTGAACACTTAGCGCTTGTACCAGTCAGAGATGGTCGTAGTCTGTGTCCCTGCGCGCCGCCGAACTGCCAGTGAAAGCCGGTTGGAGTAAGCGTTGTGAGGCCGCCTCACTAGAGGCCACCGAGCTACAGATAATCAGAAACGTAATGCAAAAGAGCAGGAACAGGAAGACGAAGAGGAACCAGAGCCCGTCAGGCAGCAGTTGGGGTATCCAGGAATACCGCAAGGTATCGACAGCGACAACCACGCAGCAGAGGATGCCAGCGCCTATACTGAACTGCAACATCGGAAGCGGCACCAGCCGCTGCGCCACCAGGTGCTCTCGGCAGGTGCGCAAGAGCAGCAAGAGGTTGACGAAGAGGAAGGCGGTGGCCAGCATAAACACCAGGGTGAGGGTGGCAAGCACTACCGTGTAGACGATGCTCGCCAATTGCGCAGGCTGCCCCAGCGACGTAAAGAGCGGGGCCACGAAATACACGATGCAGAGCATAAAGATAGCCACCAGGACCTGCATCCAGAGGGCTCTGGCAGGAACACGGTCTCGCGAGACGGCACCGAAAAAGGCGGGAAGGTGTTGATCAATACTGCCCATCAGCAGGAGACGTGAGGAGGCAAGGTTGTAGAGCAGTGGAGAGATGAGGACGAAGAGCATCAGACAGGCCACCGTCAGTGTCGCCAAGCCCTTGCCAAAGACGAGGGCAACGAGCCGCACCAACTCGAAGTTGCTATTGGTCGAGGCGGCAAGGGCCGCCTGGCCTCGGACGACCAGTAAGGCCCAGGTAGAGAGAAGATAGCCTGCAACCACCAGCAGTGATCCCCAGCGCAAGAGTGCGGTCATGACTGACCGCGTCCTGACGTTGGGAGAGCGTTCACCCATCATGGCCAGGGCGGTGGGTTCCCCTAAATACCCCAGGCAGATGAGTCCAAAGAGACCCAAATTTTGCGGAGACGGCATCCAGTCAGAGACATGAGCGAAGTTCGTCGCGCTCGGATGCCCTTGCAGCACCCAGACCACACCAGCGCCGCCGATCAACCCCAACGCCACCAGGTTGGCAAGGAAGGTATAGTTGATCAGGTCTTGTAACCGACAGATTCGTTGGATGACGAAGAAGGCGGAAACCAGCACGATCAGGATCATGAGGAGGCCTTGTTGCCAGGGTTGCGCCAGAGAGGTTTGCAGCCAGGCGCTCGGAAGAATCCCTTCCAGGAAGGACACGAAGGCGTTGGCTCCAATGACAAAAGCCAGGGGACCGATCAGCCAGAAACACGTTCCCACGAAGATACTGACAAACGAGGCACGCTTGCCATGCCGGGGGTCAGCGGCAAAGGCGTGATACGTCCAGGAATATAAAGCTCCATCCTCTGGAAAGAGCACCCCGAGTTGTGCGCTGGCGAACACGGTGGGCAAATAAAAGCATAAAGCGCCCACCACCCAATAGAGCAACGCCACGGGGCCACCCGTCGCAGCGCCAGAGGCGTTGACCAGCCACAGAATGATCACGTGTTTATTGGCAAAGAGGTCAAAAGGAGAGAGCACCGCTGGTAGGAGACGGTTCAGCGTTGCTTCCGATGGCAGAGGATGAGAGAGCGCTCCACCATGTCCCACCGCTTCAGCAGCCACCTCTCCCACCGATGGATGACGGTGCTCTGCAGTGTGAACTGCTTGTGGAGGGTGAAGACCTCTTGATGGTGTATTCATCATAATATGCAATAAACCTACTTTCTTTTTTCTCTATTCGCCACTCAGGTGAGGATGCCGTGCATCGCGTTCGGCATGAGACGCTCTCTGTATGTACCCAGTTCCGCAACTATTTCCAACTCAACGGTGTACCTGATGAAGGAAATGAGAACTGCCATCAAGACAAGGATGCGTGAAGCCCGAGAGTGGTCGCGACGACATTGATCACCATTTGTGTCGTAAATGGCTTGGTCAGGTAGGCCTGCGTTCCTGCCAGACGTGCTTTGACTCGATCGATGATGCCATCGCGTCGGCTGATCATGACAATAGCGGTCTGGTCCCACCGGGACTGTGAACGCAGATGGCGCGCGACCTCAAAACCGTTCATCCTGGGCAATTCAATGTCCAGGAACAGCAGATCTGGAAGACGATTCAGTTGCCCCGTGGTGATCGCGCGGAGCGCTTCAACTCCGTCGGGATAACTGACAACATCGAACCCCTCGCGCCGCAGACTGACCTCAATAATCTTCCTGACCGTGGGTGAGTCGTCAATGACCATGACCAATTTGCTCATAGACAAACCTCCATCGCTTCCCATCCTGCCAGCAACCCGTGCGTTACCAGAAGTGGCCTCTCCCATGCATGCGGGCAGAGAGGCCATGTGCCTCCGAGACACCGCATAGTCACCGCCTTTTTCTCCTCCCTCATTGACCCTGAGCGCGGCATAGCCTGAATGCCTCATCATTGACCTCTTTCGATATCAAGTCAAAAGAAACCTTCACCAATCTGGAGCTGGTCCCCATCGAAAAAATGGAGGACGACGGGCCGTTGGAGCATCTCTGCGATCGCTACCACAGCCTCACCTGCCGCCATCTCCTGTTCTTCACGAACGTTCGTGCTCAGAGAAATATGTACCGTTCCCGTTCCTGGTTGCACCTGTTTGAGCAGCTCTGCTTGGAAACGCTCGACCTCTCTGCTGAACAGTGTTGCCATAGAACCCTCCTGATCGGTCTCGTCGGGACTGATCTCGTGAGTAAAGTGTTCTGGTTCTCCTTGCTCTCAGCAAGGGGAACCACCAACCAGACGATGCATGACGAGCCGCGTCACGAAAGAGTATCACTGATTCTGGCTCCCGCCTGACTTCGTGACGATCTCCAGCTTGCCCGATGCGGGGTGGCCCTATCACGCACCTGGCGGCCTGACAGGGGAGAGCGAAAGCATGTGTTACACATCACGCACCCGTTCGAGTCCACTCGATGCTCTCGTTTCTACCCTGCCGGGGCGTTACGAGATGCCGAGTCGTTGCTAACGCCAGCAGATGATGTGCAGACCATCCTCTCGCTCTCCTCTGGCAAGCCAGGACAGATACCAGGGGAGAACCAGGAACACCGCAAAGCAGAACAGAACAAGCCGACGGTGAAGAACACACTGCGCCTCCCCACACGGTGCCGGGAAAAAGGAGGAACTACTCACCGTTCTGCTTCCCGCCGCTCTGATAGACCTCCATGATGGTCCTGGCTCTCCTCTGCTCCCGCTGCTGGAACGCGCTCGTATGGAGGCTTCACTGAAAAGGTGAAGCCGCCAATATTGAGCAGGTTCCGACGGTACTCGGTCCCCGAAAGCCGCGAGAGCGACTCTAGCAGCGTATCGATGATACCCGCTTCGCCGATTCCCCACATATCGAGGAGCAAGACCGCATCAGGATCAACCTGGGCATCCTCGATAAGCATATTGGGTGTGATGCCATGCTGCTTGCGCACCCGGCTCGAAAGGTTGGTTTGGTCATGGGATCTGTTCGGCTCCTTCATCGACTGGTTCCTCCTGCGACTTGCAACCCCAGGCACTCACTCCGAAGGCCAGGCAGCAAAAGTCGTCGAGCTGCGTCTCGAAGAGCATCTGCTGATAGGTGCTGTCATAGGTCGCAGCGTCAACCACTGCTGAACCGACGAGATAGGGCTGCAAGAGCGCGTAGGTGATTTCGAACTCGCGCAAGCTACTGGCGTACAATGGTGCATCGACGGAAGCATCCAGCAGAAACGGACGCTGCTCCAGCTCCACAAAGCCCGCCTGCGAGAGCAGTCGTTTGAGCAGATGCACGATGCCAATGGTCTGCCCATCCACCGAAAAGGTGCGCCCCTGCTTATAGAGGGCCTGGGTGAGCCAGCCTTGCAGGCGCTGCAAGGCTGGGCTGCTGGAAATGGCTTGCTCGGCCTCGCACAGCAGCAGGACGCCACCAGGGGAGAGCACGCGTCGGCATTCCGCAAGCAGCAGCGGCCAGGACGCTTTGTCCTGAAAGCCGACAAGGAAGCGGGCGTGGATGAACTCAAAAGAGGCGTCCGCAAAGGCGAAGGGCTCGCTGATATCCATCTCCTCAAAGCTCACGTTGGGAAGTCCCTGGACACGAGCACGGGCATGGGCATAGCCGATCATGGTCTCGTTGTTGTCCACCCCAACGACTTGCCACTCTGGATAGAGAAAGGCCACATCCGTGGCCCATTGCCCAGGGCCGCAGCCCAGGTCCAGCACGCGCCGGACGCCGGAGAGGTCCAGGTCCGCAGGGAAGGGACCACCCATCGCCTGAGTAAAGAGCTTGCTCTGCTCAATGAGACGCGCCGTTTCGGTGGGGTGTTCTATGTCAATCACATAGGCACTCTTCGATGAACTCATGAGCAGACCCCCTCTTTGATCGGCAAGCTGACCGGAGCTTCGATGATCGTGCGCGCCGCCTCTGGCCCGAAGCGCCTGGTCAGCAGGTCTTTGGTCTCCCACAGGTCCCGCGTGTAATCCAGCAAGTGTTGGGTCTCTTCGCTCTCGCCTAGTTCGTGGAGCACCACCCGTAAGATGTCCTGGCGGGTGGCCTGCTCTGGCACCTCCTGCAGCGTGTCCGCCAGGAGCTGGATGGCCTGCTCTTTTCCCATCATCTGGGCTAAGGTTTCAAAGGATTCTCCCATGCGCTCCATTTTGTGCGTGATGAAGCTGTGGCGCGAGGTGCCTTCGGCTAATCCAAAGAGTCCTAATTGCGCCGAGAGATATTCGGACTCGATGTGTTGTCTCATCTGTGCTACTTCGCTGTGTCCAGTCATACCTACTTCTCTAGACATGCTTCCTCCCGTTCTCTTGATGCTATGTATGATCATTCTAGGAATGAGATCCTATTTATTAGGAACCGAACGCGACGAGCGATGATCCCGAAACGAGGCAAGCCCATCCGTCGCCTGGGTACGCCTGCGCTCTCAGGCTCTCTACACAGACACCCCCTGCCCGATTGCGCCATTGACGAGAGCATACCAGACATCGAAGCGGTGCAATGAATGAGTGCTGAATGATTGCTCGATGAGTGCTGCGTGAGAGAGATGGGATAAGTCGAAAGGTGCTACTTGCTATTTGAAGAAGACACACACATGATGGGTTGAGTTCCTCAAAAAGTATGCTATACTGCAACAGAGAGATGACGTTGTGGATCAGGAAGAAGCAGGAGATGAACGAGCGTACCGATAAAGAAAACCTCTATGATTTCCCCTTGTTTCGGGTCTGGCTCTGTGGGGCCTTTCGGCTGGAGCGGCGCGTGGGCAACAATTATAGCGGCGTCCGCACGGCGGAATGGGGCGGCAGCAATTACCCGCGCCTCCTGCTCAAAGCCTTACTGCGCTGCTCAGGACGGCAGGCTCGGCGCGAAGCGCTCCTGGAGCTACTCTGGCCGGAGAGCGATCCCGAGCAGGCCGTGCAATACTTCAATACCGCCACCACCAAGCTGCGCAAAGTGCTCACGCCCATCAAGGGACAGGCCAGCCTGCTCATGACCGAAGACGATTCTCAACTCTACCGGTTGGCGGAACAGGACCGGCTCTGGGTGGATGTGGATGCGGCCCTGACCTTGCTTCAGGAGGTGGAACGCCTGGGACGCACCTCCTGGGAGGCGCTGGCCTTGCTCGAAGAAGCCGACAGCTATTTGAGCCAGGGGCCGTTGCTGCAAGACGAAGAGGGGTTGTGGGCCACCGGGCGTCGGGCTACGGTGGAACAGGCGCGCTTTCGCTGTCGGCTCTGGCTGGCAGAAGCCTATGAGCACCATCAGATGCCGGGGCAGGCGGCCACCGCGCTCAGCCAGCTTCTGGAAGAAGATCCTACCGATGAAGATGTCCTTGCGCGCGTGATGAGACTGCTGCACCGGCAGGGCATGACCCACCAGGCTTTGCGATCCTATCACGCCTTTCTTGAGGCCGCAGACAGGGAAGGGCTGGAACCAACAGAGACGATTAAGACGCTGGCGACGCAGCTTGCGACATCGCAGAACAGCGCTCCACTGGATGCGTTTCCTACTTCTTTCTTGCCGATGGAAGGGCAGAACAGGGCTATCTCTCCACAGGGGAGACAGGCAGAGACACGAGTGGTCGAAGTGAGTAGTTCGCCCCTTTCCGATGAGCAGGAGTTCCTGCCGCTGATGGATGAGCCGTTAGAGCACGCCGGGCCACTGCTGGCGGAAACGCGACACCTGCTCGGACGGCAGGAGTGGCTCGCCTCAGTCATCGCTCAGATGCAGGCCGAGATCCCGAAGAAACTGCTGGTGCTGCATGGCCCCATCGGGGTCGGCAAGTCCAGTGAACTCAACCGCCTGGCACACTCCTTCGTGCAGCAGAACGCCTCTCAGGTGATGGTTCTTTCCCTGCTTGCAAGAGAACCGCGTGATCCCGAAGCAAGCCTGGACCTCTTTTTAGGCATGCTGCTCAGCGCCAGCCGCGCCGCCCCTTTTCCCGCCGATGCCTCCCGGCAGACGCGTATCAAACTGGCGCTGACCGCTCTGGCAGAGCGGCCTCGGCCCACCATAATCCTGCTGGATAACGCGGAAGGCACGCTCACCGAAGAGGGCACCCTCGCGCCCTGCTGGGAAGCGTTCTTGACCAACGTGGTGCGTGGTCAGCACCAGGCAACGCTGATCCTGGCTACCAAAGAATGGCCGGGCTGGCCGGGCCGTGATCCCCAACTGGTGGCCGAGATCGCCGTTCCCCCGCTCACACTGCAGGACAGTGTGCTGCTCTTGCAACGGCTGGGGTTGGAGAGCGTCCCTCTCGCCGCGCTTGAGATGATCAGTCAGCGCGTGGCCTGTATCCCGCTCTGCTTAGAATGGATCGCTACCATCGCTCATGACCCATTGGTGCATGACGCGTGGGAAGCCTTCGAGGTGCAGGAGGAGAGCAGCACTGAGAGTCAGCTGGATGCCGCCCAACGGCTCACGCGCCTCCTTGAGCATCCCACGCTCTTAGGAGAGCATCTGGCAAGCAGGCTCACGCCACTCTTAGAGCATATTCTTGATCGGCATCTTTCCGCCGATGCCAGACGAGTGCTGGAGCATCTGGCGGTGGTGAGCATTCCCCTTGGGAAACCAGCCCTGCACGTCTTCTGTTCACGTCCAGCATGGCTCAAGCAATTACGCAGTGCTTCGTTGCTGGCGGCCTACACCAACCGCATCCAACTTCTTCCAACGGTCGCCTCAACCGTCAGGGCGCGACTTTCGCCGGAGCAGCTCTATGAGTTGGAGGAGAGGATGATTGAAGCGCTGATGAGGTGGGTGGAGGATGGGAATGTACGCAATGACGAAGCCGGAAATATGGTTGCGGAACTGGTGGTGTTGTTGCTGACACACCATCGGCTCCTAGATGCGGCGCAACTGCTCGTTCGTTTTGGTTGGCGCAGTTTTCATCTGGGATACGGACCGCGCCTGGCACACCTCGCTCAAACTGTTCTGCATAAGGTTGATTGGCATCAGACAGTGGAGCAAGAATGCGCCGGGCTCGTCTTAGTCCAAATTCTCTTCCAATTTCTTGGTCAGCCTCTTGATCCAAAACAGTACGCAGACTACCAGCATATCCAAAGCGCAATACTGGACAAAAAGGTAGCATTGCCGGTAGCGACTGGCATCTATGTTACGCATCTTTTGATGCTTGATGCTGCAAACCATGCACGGTTTGAAGAAGCGCAAGCGCTCCTCAATGCCTATCGGACCTCTTTGCAGCCGGGCATCTCGCTGCTTGAAGAGCAAGCATTCTTATTCAAGGCCTGGTCTGACTACTCAGAGGAGCAAGGCACCAAACAAGAGGCACGACATCTGCGCAAGCAGGCCATTAACTTCTATAGAGCACTTGCCAGACAGCTTTCTGCTCACAAAGAGATTTCACCACTGGAAGAGGAGCTTCGCAAGAAACGCTTAGCCAGTTGTCTCAATAATCTGGCTCACCATCTGAATATTTTGGGTTTGCATGAGGAGGCACTTCAGATGGTGGAGCAGTCTATTGCCTTGAGGGAACAGGGATATGTCTATTTTGGTGCACTGGCAGCCTCCTATGGAGAAAAAGCAGAAATTTTGATGGAGCTTGGGTGTTTTCAAGAGGCATCAGTCTTTGAGAAGAAAGCTATGGGAGAGGTACAGCGTTGCGTTAAGGCCGGGGATGGCTTGTCTATGAGAGAAATAGCGATCTATCAGGTGATTCGTGGACGACTTTCCCTCCATTTGGGGAACGTTGAGGAAGCAGAACGGCTGTTTCGCGATGCTCTTCCCCGGATTCATCCGAAAAGGAGAATATATCGTATGTTTGCGCAAGATGGGCTCAATGAAATCGAGCAGTGGAAACAGCAATCTGCCTCGCCACAGTACCAATTGGATTGGCGTTGGATCGAGCGCTATCGTCAGCTCTGTACCTATGATAGCCGTTGGTGGCTCACCTGGACAGGCCCATTTACCGAGGAGGAGCAGACACGATGGGATCAATTGATCACTTCTCCATTGGATGAAGGAACCAAGATGCAATTGGGAACGCTCATGAAGGTCTCACGGGAACGCGAGTTGAATGCGGCTATTGCAGAGCAGCGCGAACCGAGACTCCATTATCCTGCCATTGACATTCAAGATATACGCTCTCGTATTGCGGCTCAGCTTGCACTGCAGGAGGAGATTACTAAGCAGGAGCCGAATGCTATTGTGCGTCGTCTCTACCAGGATGCAATAGAGGAAGAACTCGGGTATCTGCAATTGATCGAAGCAACCTATGAAGGCAAGAGTGAACGATTTTGGGAGTGCAACCGTCGTATCCTGCCTCTTCCAACCAGAGAAAATATGGAATATGCTTTCGCTCTCGTGAAACATGTGGTGAGACAAGGGCGAGAACATCCACAGACGGTAGAACTCAGTCAAGAATTGCAGGAGTTTATACAGATACGTCTCCACCTCTCATTAGACCTGACGCCAGAGGAGAAGGCACATCCTGAGAGCATACAACCCAGATCCAATACGACCACTCCACACCACACGGTGTCAGCTCAAACGGCCCAGCGCTTTTTTGCAACGGTCCTGCGTGAGGGCGGATATGAAGACTGGCAGGTCACCATTGATCAAAATGCCACGAACGCTCATGTAGAACAAGGAGCACGTCAGATCTATCTGCCTGAAAAACGCTTCTCACTGGCTCAAATCAAACATCTCTTCATCCACGAACTTGCAGGTCATGTCGCTCGTCTTATTGCAGGCTCTCACTCTCCACTTGGTCTCTTGGGTATTCATACGAAAAACTGTCTGCCAACAGACGAAGGGCTGGCATTGTATTACGAACATCTGGCGGCAAGAAGACGCGGGGAATCGATTGATGATTCAGGCACACGCCTTGGAACATTAGCTGTCGGGCTGGCCTGTGGTGTGATGACACCACCACAGACGTTCCTGTCACTCTTTACGTTTTTTGAGCGTTATGATTTGCTTGTGCGCCTCCTCATGCGTCCAGAGGCCAACAGAGAAGAACTTCAGAGACAAGCCCAGCAGTATGCTCTCATCATGTGTCTGCGCAAGTATCGAGGTGTCCCTCACTTGGAGCTGCCAGGCATCTGTTACCTGCAAGATGTGGTCTACCTGCATGGACTGCGTTTGATCGAGACGGCGGTCGCTCAGGATGAAACAGTGCTTGATCGCTTAGCAGTTGGGAACGTGGCCTTAGAGTATCTCCCGGATTTACAAGAATTAGGCATTACCTCTGCACCGCAACCTTTTAAGCAACGTATCTTTGATCCTGAGCTGGATGCCTACATCTTCTCCTTCACTCAATCTGAGGAGGGGACTGAGAAGGAGTAGGGTACTGGAGAACATTCAGCCACAACCATCGAGTATTGCGAGATACTGTGTCCAGAGTTCTTTGTTCATAGCAATCTACCATCCAGAGGAGCACCTCCAAACTTTTTGCGCCCACAAAGGCCGAAGTACCCTCACTTTTGCAGGCACAAAAAGCGTATGAAGGTGAGATCGAGGCTCGACGTTGTTGAGAGCGCGATAACTATTCAATTAGCTCTTACTTACCGCTATTACCTCCATCACCACCATCACCAGATGGCTGATTGTCGTCATCATCTGGCATTGGTTGATCTGCCAGGTAGAAGAGAGAGTGTTTGCCCATGAAGAAACCTCCTGCTCAAATGATCTGCTATGAGGCATACTACAAATAGTCGCGCTACAAATTTCCATATCTACAAAACGATCATCATAAGATGAACCTCTTGCCGAAAAAACGGTACACAAGTGAGCTATGACGAGGGAGGTCCATCATCGGTCAGGTGCCAAATAGAGGTAATGAAGAGCATGTGTTTTCCTTTCTTAAATCAAACACAATCATTGTGCATAGATACAGAAATCGAACTACAAAGATCATACTATACGATTCACGTCATTGCAGAGAGGCGCTGATTATCCCTGTCCATCCCGTGCGGCTTCAGGCTTGTTGAACGGCTGTCCCCGCGCATCTTTCTCCTGATCAGACCGCACTGCTGTCTCGTTTCCTTGCTCCTGTTGGAGAGGCAACGACAGGTGATCAGGCCGGGTCGCCCTCTGTTTGAGTTGTGTAAGCAGATACTCTGCATACAGATCATCGTAGCGAAAATCAGTCACGGTGCTCCCTCCTGGTATTTCAGGAACGAGAAGAGAAGCGCTACTCCTTCCTCTTCCACGTTTTTTTCTGAGCCAACCCGATTCCTTGAGTGCTCCCATCGTGGGAGACCAAGAGGCAAGGAAGCCGACCGCATGCCGACGCATCGGAGGCGGGGACCTTCCTCGATGTGCCCGACTCGTCGGACGGACGCCATGGGGACTGCCGGCGGCCTGGGAACCGAGCTCATCGTTGCCTATGCCAACTGGTCTGGTCGGAGGGTTCATTCCATCCTCTCACCCTCCTGTTCGGTCGTGTGGGGGAGGGTCAGGTTCGTGTTGCTCTCCTCTGTGTGCTGTCAGCGCCAGTAGGAAGCATACCAGATACCGGAGTGGTGCAATGGATGGGCCCTGCATGATTGCTCGATGAGTGGTGCATGAGTCGGAAAGACGACGAAAGTGACCTTCGAGCAACTCTCCAAACGCGGTCAAGAATGGAGAGACTGGGAGGAACAGGAAGCTACTGCCTACGCTATCACCGAGTTTCGATAGTAACCATGAGACTAATTCATCTCTTGTGGAGCAATACCGTTTAGCCCGAACATGAACAGGAGCAGCGTTGTCCGCTCCTGTCCGACTATTATAGATGTGTGAGACTGATAAAGGGGGAAAGATGCTTAATACTCAATACACTCAATTCAACCTCGTCGAAGTCCTCCAGGGAAAAGCGCAAGGATATACGATGCTCTGGCTCCCGGTGAAGGCTCTGGACATGTATGCTCAGACGGACCGCCTGAAGCCGTTCCATCCACTGCGTGAAATGGGGTCCTAGACGATTATTAAAGCGCAGGCGTATGCGTATAGTGACAGTCTCGATCATGGCATTGATCTGGCGATTCAAGGGGTTCGTCTGGCTCATTCCTACGGTTCGAGGCGTCATGTGAGCCGCGTTCAGGTGCTCTATGATCGCTTACGAACGACGAAACGAGGGACACATCCTCGGGTGAGAGATCTGCAAGAGGCCCTGGCGAGCACACTATGAACGAACAGGAGCAGATTGCGCGCACAGTCCTCTACCTCCGGGCCAGCAGTTCCAGTCTCGCGAAGAGAAGGAAATAGACCAAGCGCACAAGCGATGCCCATGATGAAGGATCAGTTTCTCCTCGCGATCCACTCCTGAACTACAAAAAGCCGCAACTGGTGGAACGTCTACGCACTGCTAAGCAACAGATACAAGAGCTGCAACGGCAATTAGCAGGAATGATTGATGCGAGCATAAAACGGGAGGCACGAATCGCAGAACTGGAAGCCAGGCTGGCAGAGTTAGAACCATACAGGACTTTTGTCGAGTGGGTTTGTCAAAAGATTCGATATGAAGAATATGATGAGCAGACTGATTAGATCAAAGACCAGACTCGATGGTATTCAGTAATGCCATCGAGTCTGGATGAAAGAAGGATGATGGTGTATGGCGAAACAATCCTCAAAATCGCGAAAAGATAGAAAGAATTCGAACTCGACAGTAAGTAAGGGCAAGATCGTTGAGCGCATAGCTGCATTGATGCATGATCACCCGGGTGTTACTGTGGAACGCAATCGACGCCTTCCACCAGCGAGTGGGCTAGGTGGCAAACGCGAGATTGATGTTTTGATAACAGCTATCGTTGCTGGCTATCCTGTACAAATGGCGGTCGAATGCAAAAACGAGGCTGAGGCTATCGGCTCTCCCAAGATCGATGCGTTTATCGGGAAACTCCAGCATGTAGGCATTCCACCTCAACAAGGCATTTATATCTCTGCCAATGGATACACCACCGGAGCCATTGGGTGAGCAAAAGCAGCGGGAATGAGAGCTTTAACATTGCGCGGACTCAAAGACGAGGACTTGCTAGGTTCAATTTCTGATGCTTTTCAATCGACCATTTACTTACTCCTACAAGTGCTGAATGTAACCGTTACAAACACGGCTCCGTCACCAGAAGGTCCCGGCCAAATCGGATCATTTGGGTTCTACAATGAAGATGGAAAGCTCGCGGCTGTATTACCTGATCTGGTTTGGCAAGTATGGCGCACTGGACAGCTTCCACATGTGCTGGGTGAGCATGAGGTAGATCTCCCGCTTCCATCAAATTTGCATCAAGAAGTGAATGGAAGAGCTGTAGAAACATTTGCACTGAAAACAAAGATTCGCGTTATCAGTCTTGTGTAAATATGAGAATTCGATGGCGTAATGGTGTGATAATTAATTGCCGCCTGGTAGCTTCATTCATGCACATGGAGGGCTACCAGGCGGCAGTGATCTGTGAAAAAACTCCGGCATCGAATTCTCATATTTACACCATCCACGTGAGGCGCATCTAGCTATTCAAAGCGCTGTGTGTGGTGTAGTCCTGTTCTCAACAGGTAGAGATAGAGCAATTGGCCAACAGCATCGATCCTAGTCCTCCCTCACTTACCACCTACCCTCTTGACAACAAGTACTCCCATCTGGTATATTTGATACCGGATAGTCGATATCAAATAGTCGTACTAAGGCAGAGCCAATGGCACCACGCAAGATTTCTAACCTGCTGGCGTTGGCAGTCCTGTCGCTGCTGAATGAGCGTCCCATGCATCCATACGAAGTGTCAGCGGTGATGCGCCAGCGGGAGCTTGCCACGGTCATCAAGTTGAACTACGGCACGCTGTATTCTGTGATTGAGGCGCTGCAGCGCCAGGGGCTGGTCGCGCCCGTCGGAACGCAGCGGGAGGGCCGCTATCCTGAGCGCACCGTCTACGCCACAACAGAAGCGGGGAAGGCCGAACTGATCGACTGGCTCCGCTCGCTGCTGCGCACGCCGGTCACGGAATATACCCACTTCGCGGCGGCGCTGGCGTTCCTGGGCAACCTCTCCCCGGCGGAGGCCGCGACACTGCTTGAAGAGCATTCACGGCACCTCCAAGAGCAGATAGACGGCGCGCGCTCCATGATCGAGCGGGCATCGCAGTTGGGAGTCGATCGCCTCTTCCTCGTTGAGGATGAGTATACCCATGTCATGTTGCAAGCCAGGTTCAACTTCATCCAGCAGCTCATTCAAGAAATCAACGATGGGACGCTGACAGAGCCGGCAGACGGCCAGCTCAAATGGAAGATTCACCATCCCGACCTCGCCCTCCTGCAGGCAGAGCCGGGAACAGATGGCGAATGATTTGTTTTTCTCTACGAGGAGTAGAGCGATAATGGATACAGGAGATCACCATGAATGAACAGAAGCGCAAAGCTTTGATTATTGGCTGCGGGATCGCCGGTCCCGCCGCAGCATTGTTTCTCAAACGAGCGGGCATCGACGCAGAGATCTATGAGGCCCGCACCACGCCCGAAGGCTACTCGCTTTCCCTCTCGAGCAATGGCGTCGATGTGCTCAGGCTGCTTGGGCTCGATGGCCTGGTCATGGCGCAAGGCTCCGCCGTTACCACCGGGATGATGTGGAACGGCAGGGGCAAGCGTCTGGGGCAGGTGCCATTAGCCGGAGCAGGAGAGAAGAGCGTCTTCATTAAGCGCGTCCCCCTGGGCGCGACCCTGGCCGAGGAAGCCGAGCGCCAGGGCATCAAAATTGAACGAGGCAAGAAGCTGGAGAGCCTTGAGAGGCCCGGCATAGGCGGCGTGGTCGCGACCTTCCACGACGGCACCACCGCCAGCGGGGATTTCCTCATCGGCTGCGATGGCGTCCACTCGCGCACGCGCCAGCTCATCGATCCGGCCTTCTCCGGTGTCACCTCTAGCAGCCTGATGAATACCGGCGGTTACACCGATGGCGTCAAGCTGTCTTCTCCGCCTGAGACCACCCACTTCGTCTTTGGCAAGCGCGCCTTTTTCGGCTATCATGTCAGCCCATCCGGCTACATCTACTGGTTTGCCAACTACGTGCAGCCGCAGGAGCCGGCGCGAGAAGCGGGCGAGAGGAGCGAGGGAAGCACCAGCGATGAGCGCAAGCAGCGCCTGCTGGAGGTGTTCCGGGAAGACCAGCCCTTCATCCGTGAGGTCATCGCGGCAGCCGAGGAGGTCTTCCCTGATTTCCCCTCCTACGCCCTGCCCAAACAGCCGGCAAGCTGGCATCGGGGATCGGTGGTGCTCATCGGAGATGCCGTCCACGCCATCTCGCCCAGCTCTGGACAGGGGGCATCGATGGCGCTGGAGGACGCGGCAGTGCTGGCGAAGTGCCTGCGCGACATCCCGACTATCGAGCAGGCGTTTGAAACCTTCGAGCATCTGCGCCGTGAGCGCACCGTGAAAATGTTCGATCTAGGCCAGCGCGGCGATTCAGGGAAGTTCGTCACCGGCCCCGTGCGCCAGTGGTTCCGTGACCTGATGACGCCCATCTTCCTCAAGCTCTTCGCCAACCCGAACGCCTCCGACTGGATCTACTCCTACAAGGTCGAGTGGGACACGCCCGTGGAGGGATACGCGCCGGCTACCGTTGAGTGGGAGAAGGTTGCCAGCTAATACAGGACACAATTTAACTGGACAACCGGTCGTAGGGACGAGAGGCGACAGAGTGAAGCGGTGGGGGCTTTGTGCCCAATACATTTGACGTAAGGACAAAAGGGGGAAAGAAAAGACAAAAAGCTCCACATCTGGCTGTAAATGTGATACTTCGATGCCGGAGTTTTTTCACAGATCACTGCCGCCTGGTAGCCCTCCATGTGCATGAATGAAGCTACCAGGCGGCAATTAATTATCACACCATTACGCCATCGAATTCTCATATTTACAATCTGCGGCGCATGACGGTTCAAATTCGGGATGAACTCTGTTTCCAGATGTTACTCCTCGTCCAAAAAGTGCTCATCCTCGTCCTTGCGGTCCTGATCAGCATCCACAATCGTCGGCGATGGTTGGGTTGTATCCTGCGGAGGCTGCTGGGACGAAGCAGGCGCGGGAACTGGCGGCTCCTGACGAATGTGGGTCACCTGGTAGGGCAAATTTGCCAGGTGACCCACGCTCGCATCCTCATAATAGGGCTTTGCCGTGAGCAGCATCGGCGGGAGCGCAGAGCGGAGCATGAGTACGTTGTACGGTTTCATGGTACGTAGTTCTTCAGGCGTGAATAATCGTCGTCGTGTCTGCCCTTCGGTATAGGAGACATCTTCCGCCCCGAAGAGACCTCCTCCTCGGCTGGTGCGCGTGAACGTTTTCACGGTGGTATCTCCGATGCGTTCAGAGTAGTAGCGACATTCCTGTAAGCCTGCACCAGGGAACAACAGATGTGTATTGGCATTCTCCTTGATCGTCGCAGCATCTTGCGGCCCATAGACGCTCTCCAATTGAGAGAAGCTCTGAATGACCATGATCAGCGCCACTCGCAAGTAGCGAGCCGTGGCAATGAAATGATCATAATTGGGGATGTAGCCGATATTGGCAAATTCATCCATATAACAGGCGATACCACGTGGGAGGCTTCCCGTCTGCTCAGCGCGCTGCTCCCATATACGAAACATTTGCATCGTAAACGTTGCCATCAGAGGGCGATAGACTTTCACTTCACTTCGCGGTATCGAAAGAAACAAGGCCGTTGGATCATCCACCATTCCGTTAAAATCAATCTCATTTATGGCCGTCACTGTTCTGACAGCCTCAATATCGAACAACTGGAACCGCACGCCGATATCACTCATGGTTGAGCCAACCAGGCGCTCATTTTTCCCCATATTATTGAGAAATTGCTGCATCTTTTCGCGTGCCGTTTGTGAGGGACTCTGCATGAGGATGCGTTTCAAATCCTCATAGGACTTGAGCACGACATAATCACGCACTCGTGCAAAAGGAGCAAGTGGCTCCGTCTTACGAATATGCAAAATGACTGCGCAAATGAAGTGTTGCGCGACAGTGGACCAGAAAGGATCGTTGCGACTCACGCCCGTATTGAAAATCCAGGTTTCAGCGAGCAAGGTGGCATCCATCGCATCCTTGACGTAGGCGAGAGGATTATAGCCATGACTGATGCTCGGATAGCTGGGAGCAAAGCGCCAGATTTGATGGTGCTTTGCCAGAGAGCCAGCAGCAATCCGATAGAGTTCATTTTTCAGATCGGGAATGAATAACGAGCGACTGCCAGGTTCGCGTAAGAGGTTGCCAATCATCTCTAAGGTACTTTTCCGGCTCCCCGTCGGACCCACCAGCAAGAGATGTTCTTCCTGGTCATGTTCATTGAGTCCGATCAATCGTCCACGAAACTTTCCGGTAATGAAGCGTGACTCGCGCCCTGGACGTTGAAGCTGACCATTGATGCGAGTCGTGTCAAGCATCCAGATGGCACCAACCGCTAACGCCACTGGCGCACGAAGCAAAGAGAGCGAGGCACGAAGCAACCAGGGAGTTCCATGTGATGCTCTGAAGCGTCGAGCTTCCCGCCAACTCGCTGGACGAGCTGACCCATAAGGAGAATAACGACGGAAACGATCATCGAGAGCAGCTAAGCCTATCATCGCAAGCATAGCCGCAAACACAATCCAGGTGTAAGGCTGCTCAATCACCTCCGTATGATCAGGAAGCAATCTCTGTCTGAGATGCTGCATCCAGAGAGGAACAGCAGTATGAAGGAAGTGCGGATAGAGCAGCGGAGAAACAAACACTACTGTCAGAAACAAAGCAACGACAACTGGCAGGAACACAAGCATTTTTGTCCATCGCATAGCGGTTATCTCCTCTTCTATGGGTAAGAACAAACATCGAAGACTACAGGCATACGATCAGTCCTTTCTCTTCTCCATTTTGGAAGCAGACAAAAAATATGATGGCAGGAGAGGCTCTCTCTGAGCTTCCTTCTTCCTCTCCCTACAAAAAGTGGAATACATAAATAGTACGAGGCAGTAGACGCCTTACCGCTCATGATCTGGCACATACTCACGTTCCTGGGGAAGTATCTCCTGGGGAACGGTATCACGTTCATCCAGTTCCCGAAGCTTCTCTTGCACCAGATGGTAATGTTCATACTCACTATGCTCACGGCCTGACTCTCGCATTGCCTTGAAATCCTCGCGTGTCAGGTGTACAGGCTCCTCACGTCCCGTCTCACGGTTGGTTCCAGTCCCACGTACCACCACATGCACGTGCGGATCATCAGTATTGCGATGTTGAGCAGCATACCATTCCAGGTCTTGACCTCGCCGCTCTTCCAGATCGGCCATAATCTGCCGCGTCCAGTGTCGCAAATCGTCTACCGGCTCATCGGCAGCCGGAGAAAGAATCATCCGATGATAATAGATGTCTCCTGCTGGCGCTCCCTGCATCACCTGATCATGGGCCGCTCGTCGGTCTACATGATCATACTCTTTGTTAAACACGCGACGATCCTCTTTGCTTTCCAGCAGTGGATCGCGCTCGCGATACTGAATATATTTGAAATGGCTCCCGAGCGAGGAAGATGCCTTCTTCCGGCTCACTTGTGAAGCACGCACGTTCTTGCTTTTGACAATCATGATGCCTACCGATCTAGATCGAGACCCTGATCATGTTCTTGGGCAATGTCTGGTTCAAGCAGTCGTTCGTCAATGTCCATCGAGGGCAGATCGGGGATCGCATCACGGTCAAACAACTCTTGCGCGTAGTCGTGTCCGAGCGCTTCCAGGCGATCAAGTTCCTCCGGAGGAAACAGGGGCATCTCTAGCGAGTCGGGCTGTTCCACCAATTCCGAGAGCGGCGTGTCCAGGTCAAGCTCCTCGAGCCATTGATAAAAATCGGCTTGTTCCGGTGAATATTCTTGCTCGGCCATCACCATAACTCCTCTGTTGCAAGCTACTCATGACCCCTCTTCATCGTCAACTGGAAGATACTCAGCCGATGATTTCTTTGGGAGCAGTTCTTGCTGAGCCTTCTCCTTCGCATTGTCATATGCTCTCTGCGCAAAGTCACGACCATGATCTTTCGAGAGATGGGTAAAGGCGACTCTCCGGATAATATTGCCGTTGCGCACCGCCATCACCATCAAACCGGCCAGCCGATCAACCTGCTTCTTGAACCATTCACGTGCGGACTCTGCCTCATACTCACGATCTTCACGCAAATCATGGCGGAGTTGGGCATGTGCCTGTCGAAGCTCTGCGGCAATGAGCTCGCGCATCACCACCAACGAGTTCTGTTCCACGATCTCGCCATTGCGCACAGCCATATCGCGCTGAATCAGCTCCACAATAATTTTATTCATGCCACATTTCTCTTGCTCAGCTCGTTGCGCGACATAATTCCGTAATTCTTCAGGTACCCAGACATTGAGTTGCTTATCCGGCATACGAACAATCCTTATAAGAGAGAGGAACGCCCGTTCATACAGGTCACAGTATATCATACTGGTGTTAATAAGAGAAGAAGGGGCGTTGCAAGTGGATACACAATCAGTATGTACGACCGCTAGGAATACATAAAAACGCTAGATAATCGGGTCGCCTGTGCAGCGACCTGACAGGGTTCGTATGCAAGGATTATGTAATAGAGGGGGGCGAGGCTTATCTTACTTTACCCTCGCACGGGTAAAACCTGCGGGCGCAATTGGTATTGAGCTACGCTGTCAACGTGTCAAGATATACGTAAGTATATCTAACGCCTACTTGCTCATAGCCGTTACAGATAGCAGATGGATAATCTCTGCTATAGAGTTATGAGCTACGCTCTTCTTTCATGCTTCCGCCCTGGCTGTTTTTCTTCCCCTACTCTTGAATTGATGGACTCATCTACCTCAAAAAATGGCATGTTTCACCCATCGTTAACGAATTTTTTTGGCGCATTTTGAGCAGGAGGCAAAAGCCATGATTACATAAAATGTCTAGAAAGCCCTGCTGGCTCCGCTCTACCAGCGGCGCAGCCATCTAGACGGAATATGCATATAAAAGATGTGCCTGATGATGTAACAAATTATATATGTTATAGTGGGACTAGCGAGATGACGGGCGCTCATCTAGCAGGGAGGGCAGAACGATGAACGAACAAAAACGCAAAATTCCATCTATAGCTTCATTGTTTCCTGATCTGGCATGGAATCTTCTCACGTCAGAACAGCAACGACAACTCCTTGAGTATCTGGAGAAAGCATATAACCATGAAAGAAACAGAATAAAAAAGAAAGTGATAACTAGTAGTGAAAAAGAAGCAATAGGATAATGACAATAGAATAACGGGAGAGGATCATATCTCAGACTCTCTCCCGTTATTGTTGGAGCCTGTTAACATCCTCCTGGTTTCCCCTGAAGTTCTACCATCGCCTCTCACCCTAAAATCCTCATGAGGTCAGGCAAGAAGCGGGCTATATCTGCTAATTGTCTTTGGGGGAGAGGTGCGGCCACTACCAATGTAGCTCTCACGATTGACGCTCGCAAGAATGAGTCCTATATCTGGCTATGGAGAAGAGAGCCGCACATCTTTTTCTTGCCTCTCGTCATCACCTATTGATTGTGGATGGTGGAGTTGGCCCGTTTTTCTGGGTCAAGACCACGCTCGCATTTCTCTTAACCCTGTTCGTCCCAAATAATCTGATGTGCTGGAAGGTCGTGCAACGTGACAGGCGAGAAAAGCCTGGCATTAACCATGCGGAGCACCTGCCGTATGTCTCTTTCCTTCACAGGTTTCCCATTTCTCATGCTCAGTACGATATCCAGGGGCACCCCTGACTCGTTGGCGATTTCTTGCGGACTCAAGTAGAGACTGGAAAACAGTTCTAAAAAGGTCACTTCGCTGCTCCTCTGTTCCTGGGTGTGCTCGCTCCCCAACTCGCTTCTTTCCTCCGAAGCACGCGTATTGCGTTTCAATCATCCGTTTGGCTCACCCGCACTTTGCGTGATAAACTGTGCAATAAGACGGGTATCGAAATGGGTGACGAGCAGCGATGCCAGATAAACAAGGGAGGCCCCACAAATATACTAGAGCTTTCACGCAAAGTGCGGGTGAGCCGCGTTTTCCCCGCTCAGAAAAGAGCACGACATGTGTAAGACGACAAAGAAGTATTTGAGGACGAGTGTTGAGTCGAGCAACGCCGAGTCGCTGGCATCCCCCTCCGCGGAGCGCGGCAAAGCCTCTTTTCCTCTTCCGATGGAGTCTCAAGAGGCTTTCAAGGACCTCCTTCTCTCAGAAAATACTTCTTCTCTTCTCTCTTTCCTCTCTTGCTTAGCGAGGAAAATACCGAAAAAAATGTCGGGACCCCCTCTTGACAAAGAGGGGGAGTTTCGTTTAATATGTGTACATACACTTTTGGGAAAGAGGAGATGAATGGCCAGATCGGACTTTTTTGACGTACGGCAATGCGTGTGTGCGGCCCTGCGGCGCGCCGATCGCACGATCACCCAGATCTATGATGCGATCCTTGCTCCCAGCGGTTTGCATATCACGCAGTTTACGCTGCTGGCGACTCTTGCTGAGGCCTCTCCCATCTCGATCAACCGCCTGGCGAATCTGATGGTGATGGATCGAACGACCCTGACGCGCGATCTGGGCCTGTTAAGCAAACAGGGATGGGCGCGGATTGAGGTGGGCGAGGATCACCGGCTGCATGTGGTGACGCTCACCGAGGAGGGCCAACGGGTTCTTGCGCAGGCGCTGCCCCTCTGGCAACAGGCGCAGAGCCAGATGCTTGACCGGCTCGGCCCACAGCATGTCGAGGCGCTGCTTGCTGAACTCTCGACGACAACTACGCCGAGTCAGTAACTCTTTTTTTGTGTCATTACGTGTAACTACACCTATAAGGGAGAATGTTTTATGAATGCCCAACTTGCCTTTCTACTCAGTGTGGGGGCCAACCTGCTCTCCTTCACACTTCTTGTGATCTGGTATGTGATTCCCCGCTTGTCGAAGCGGCCACGTGAGGAGGCGCTGCTCCCGCTGGTCCTGCTGAATACGTTTCGGACCATGGGGCTGACGTTTTTGCTTCCACAGGTGACGGGAGGAGCGCTTCCACCGCACTTTGCCATCCCCGCGGCTTATGGCGATCTCCTCGTGACTGTCCTGGCCGGGCTTTCTGCCCTCGCGCTCCGGCTCCGGCCAGGATTGGCTCTGCCGCTTGTCTGGCTGTTCAATCTCGTCGGGATCACTGACCTGTTGTTCGCCGTTGTCCAGGGCCTGATAACTGGTCTGCCGTTTTTCCATCTTGGGGTGGCCTGGTTCATTCCAACCGTGTACGTGCCGCTCTTGCTGGTGATCCATATTACCGTCTTCTGGTTCCTGCTGCGTGCCGCGCCGTCCGCCCGGGCAGAGCGAGCGAGCGCAGCTTTTTCGTCCGAGAGATAATCCTGTTGCGGAAAGCGGCGAGGTGATCCTGTGTCATCCTCGTCCGAAGAAGGAGAACAAAGAATGGAAACGATCAGCACTCTTACCATTGAGCATATCGTGATTGCATCGAACCAGCCCTATGAAAAGGTCCTTGAGGCGCTCAAGACGGGGTGACAAGATTACCGGGGGTAAAACCTACGCTAAGCGCTTAGCGTAGGTTTTACCCCCGGTAATCTTGTCACCCCTATCTGGCTGTCCGGTGAAAATGTACAAGTTCAATTTTCTGCTATCTGATGCTGCTTCATCCAATGACTTAAGTTTCGGCGCGTTGTTCCGTACTTTTTGGCGATCCAGGTCTTTGTTGCGCCATTTTTGAGCAAAGCGATTATTTCTGTCTGATACACATCCAGCTTGCTCTTGCCAACGCCTTTGGGACGCCCCAGCGGCATCCCCTGCTGTTTGCGAGCGGCGAGCGCCTCGGTGGTTCGCTGTGAGATCAGATCCCGCTCAATTTCTGCGGCCATCGCAAAGGCCATGGCGACAATCTTGCTCTGAATACTATTGTTGAGTTGCCAAGTGCCTTTGACTGCGTAGATGCGGATGCCCTTCTGCATAGCCAGGGAGAGGATTTCCATACACTCCAGCATGCTACGGCCCAGACGGGATAGCTCACTGACGATGAGAGCATCGCCTTCCTGTGCATTCTCCAGAATGGTGGCGATCTGCCGCTTGCGCCAGGAGATCTTGCCAGAGATTTTCTCTTCGATGAAGGAGACATGCCCCAGGCGTGCCTCGTTGGCCAGTTTCAAAATGTCCGCCTTGTTCTTTTCCAGATCCTGGTCGAGTTTGGAGACGCGTAAGTAGGCAAACGTCTGTCCCGGCATGCTTTTCCTCGCTTCGTAGGTGATGGGAATGAAAACCTCTTTTCTGGCAGATATTTTACCCGTTTTCGGATCAAAATGCTAGTGTCTTTTATGTCCGAAAGAGGGCAAGGAAAACGACGTTTTCTTTTCCCATTTTCCGGGAAAAGGGGCACCCGATTGCACAGGGCAAAAAACCTGAGCAGATGAAAAAAAGACCGTTGGTGACGGCCTTTGCTGACAAATGTCCCGATTAGTTGCGTCCGTCGGTGTTGCTAAGGTATCTTAGCGGCAGTATATCACATCGAAAGATGAAAGTATGCAGATCACGTGGCAAGGGAGTAGAACTATGACCGCTCTTGAGCGAACGATTTATCGTCGGATGAAACGCAGCTATACAACGATTTAGTTGCATACTGCACTCCTTTCGTACGATGAGGGTATTGTTTGAGATTTGTGAGCATACTTCTGAGGTGCGTGCTCATCGGGTGGCGGGAAGACCACCATCCCATGATCATTGATCCGATACGTGGGAAG
>WNGD01001132.1_pt1 | contig 29125 bp, 25 predicted proteins | sample 5400671 | NCBI WGS metagenome assembly WNGD01 (sample SAMN13153369, study PRJNA577476) | soil metagenome | isolation source: 40 cm soil or saprolite under grassland replicate 2 | place: USA:California | collected 2016-06-15
ACGTGACGACCTGGCCGCACCCCGGATTCCCGACGGATCTGCAGGCGCCCTTTGTCAGCTTGATGACGCAGGCTCACGGGCAGTGCCATGTCTCGGAGGCCGTATTCGAAAACCGCTTCCAGCATGTGCCAGAACTTCGCAAATTGGGGGCGGACATCGTTGTGGAGGGCCGCAGCGCGATCGTCTCCGGTCCCAGCGAGCTGCATGGCGGGTCGGTCACGGTGCCCGACATCCGCTCCGGCGCGGCGCTCGTGGTGGCCGCGCTCTGCGCCAGGGGGACCACCGTGCTCGACAACATCTATCACCTCGACCGTGGCTATCAGGAAATCGTGGGCAAGCTCGAAGGCCTGGGCGCGCACATCACCCGCGTCGACGGCGAGGCGGGCGACGTTCGGCACGATCTCTCCAGGGTCGTCGGGGATTGAGCCGGCCGTGCTCTCAAAAAAGATCGGCATCGACCTGGGCACCTCGACCATCCTCGTGTACGTCAAAGGCGAGGGTGTCGTCGTCAACGAGCCGGCCGTGATGGCGACCGACGAGAAGGGGGCGCGCGTCCTGGCGGTGGGACGCGCCGCCTCCGAGATGGTCGGTCGCGGCCGCAAAGCGCGCGCCGTTCGCCTTGTTCGCGACGGCAACGGCGTCGATTACAACCTGGCGGGCGCGATGCTTCAGCATCTGATCGGTCGCATCGTCGGCCGCCAGCGGATCTTCCGGCCGGACGTCATGCTCTCGGTGGCCGCCATGGTGACCGGGGTGGAGCGGCGAGCGGTACTGGCCGCCACCATTCAGGCCGGCGCGAAGACCGCCTACCTGATCGACAAGCCGATCGCCGCGGCGATCGGCGCGCGCGTTCCAGTCGCCACCACCGACGGGATCGCGATCGTCAACCTGGGCGCCGGTTCCACCGAGCTGGCCATCATCGGCCAGGGCGAAACGCTGGCCATCGAGTCGCTGCGCATCGGGGGCGACGCCTTTGACCGGGCGATCGATGCCGCGATCGTCAAAGAGCGCGGCGTGCGATTGATGCCCGGTGAAGCCGAGCGGCTGAAAATCCAGCTCGGTTCGGCGAGCGGGCCTGTGCCTGACACCGAACTCGAGGTCGGCGCCGTCGACGAGGGGGGCGGCCGCTCTACGCTGCGCGTGTCGGGTCATGACGTGCGGGCGGCGATCCAGGAGCTTCTCGAGGCGATCGCCGCCGGCCTGCAGCGGGTGGTGGCCCAGGTTCCCGAAGCTCGTCGCGCTGCGGTCCTGCGCAGCGGCGCCGTCCTGACCGGTGGCGGGGCCCAGCTGCGCGGAATCGCGGAGTTTCTCGCGATGCGCACGGGTATCCCGACGCGGGTCGCACCCGAGCCGCAGAGTTGCGTGGCGATCGGGACCGGGATGGCGCTCGACAACCTGCAGGTGATCCGGCGAGGGCAGCACTACATCACATGAGCAGCGAGCCGCGACCTGCGTCACGAGTGGCCGTCCTCCTGGGCGGCGGGGTTCGCGAGGCGCTGCTGGCGCAGCCGGTGCTGCGAGCCTGCGAGGGCGCTACGGTGTTCGCCTCGGCAGACGCGGTCGGGACGTTGCTCGGGCTCTCCTCGGTCGGCCGCGCCTTCGTCGTCGATGATTCACCCGGCGAGCTCCTGCGCGTCTTTCGGCGTCTGCGCACGGCATCGGTGGACACGGTCGTCGTGCCGTTCCCGGCGCGGTTGCTTCATGTTGCGCTCGCCTATTTCGCGGGGGTACCACGTCGCCTCATCGCGGCGGGCGGCACTCGCTGGGCGGCCACGGAGCGGGTCGCGGGCATCAAGGGCATGCACCCGGTCGAAGCGAACTGGCGCCTTGGGGCGGTCGCCAGCAACCGGCCGGTGCTCACGCCCGGCGAGGCCCCGGCGCTGCAACCGCCCGAGGCGGTGCGCAGCCAGGCGGTGGCGCGCTGGCCGGCGTTCATCGGCAGCGGCCGCCGCCCTCTGGTCATGATTCCCGGTGGCGGTGGCTGGTCGGCGCGGCGCTCCAGGGGGTTGTGGCCGGCCGAACGCTTCGCCGTCGTTGCGAATCAGTCGGCGGCGGATCGAATCGTTCTCCTGAGCGGCGCGGGTGATGAGCAGATCGTGCGCGAGACACGGGGCGGGATCGCCAAGCCAACCCTGGTCATCAACCTGGCGCAGATCACCGTGGACGAAGTGGCCGTTGTCAGCGAGCTCAGCCTCGGCGTGGTCGGCCACGACGGCGATGCCCTCCATGTCGCGGCGGCGGCTGGAGCCCCGGTGCTGGCCGTGGTTCGCCGGCCGGACATCCCGCCGAGGGGCGAGCGGGTCGTGACGTTGTGGACGGATGACTTCGAACGATTTCCCGCCCGGCCGGTCGTCGAGGCGCTCTCGAAGCAAGCCCGGATCGATAGCTACGCCTGAGCCGGAAACGTCAGCGCGCCCTCCACTTCGAGTGGCGCTCGACGCCCAGGCCCTCGGCGAGGACGCCACCGGGGTCGGTCGCTACATCGGAGCCCTCGTCGCCGCATTCCGCGACAGCCACAGCGTCGAGCTGATGCCCTACCGGGATTCGGGCCTGCGCCTGGTCGGGCCACACCTCGTGGTGCCAGTGCGGATGCGCCGGGACGGCGCCCGGCTGGTTCACGGTCCGGCCAACGCGCTTCCCCTGCTCAACCTCGGACTGCCCGGCGTCGTGACCATCCATGACCTGGCGATCTATGACCACCCCGAATGGTTCCCGGCCGGTCAGTGGTTCGCCACCCGACTCGTGGTGCCACAGTCGGCTCGACGTGCGCGCATGATCATCTGCCCCTCAGAGGCAACCAAACGGGCGACGGTGCGCCTCTTTGACATCGAACCCGATCGCTGCCGCGTGATCCCGCACGGCGTGGAGACCGAGTTCGCGTTGCCGGCGTCGCTTTCGGTCAAGGCCGATGTCAGGTCTCGGTACGCGCTGCCGGATCGCTACCTGCTGCAGCTCGGAACGGTCCAGCCGCGCAAGAACTACGTCACCTCTCTCCGCGCGCTGGCGCGGATCCCGGTCCCTCAGCGCGTGCCGTTGATCGTCGCGGGGGCCTTTGGGTGGAAATACGACGCGGTGGTCGATGCGGTTCGTGAGCTCGACCTCCGCGATTGGGTGCGCTTCGTGGGCTACGCCGGTATGCGCGACCTGCCCGCCCTCTACCAGATGGCGCAGGCCGTTCTCTTTCCGTCGCTCGATGAGGGCTTTGGACTGCCGCTGCTCGAGGCGTTTGCGGCGGGCACGCCGGTCGTCGCCTCCAACGCGGGGGCGATCCCCGAAGTCGCCGGTGATGCCGCGTTGCTGAGCGCGCCCGAGGACGCCCAGGCACTGGCCGACAACCTGCTCCGCGTCCTGACAGACCAACCGTTGCGCGAGCGCCGGGTCGCCGCCGGCCGTGCGCGTGCCGCCCTCTACACCTGGTCCGCGAGCGCCGCCGCGCACCGCGAGGTCTACGAGTCGGTCGCCGCTCCCTAAGCCAGCGTTGCCTCGATGCCGCGGACGTCGCCCTCTTCGTCGTGAAGCACGCTGACGTCGGTGTAGCCGAGCCGCGCGAGGTCGGGGCGAAGCGCGCGGTCCTGCGCACCACCGAGTTCGAGGAGGAGCGCGCCGCCCCGCTTCAGGAACCGGCGGGCGTCGGTGAGGACCCGGCGGAGGATCTCGATGCCGTCGTGGCCGCCGTCGTAGGCGAGCGGCGACTCGAACGCGAAGGTGTCGCGCTGGAGAAGCGGCAGCTCGGGCGTCGGCACATACGGCACGACACCGACGACGACATCGACGCGGCCTTCGAGCGTGCGGGGGAGCGGAGTGAGCAGATCCCCGAGGTAGGCCTCCACGCCGTTCGCCGTCGCGCAGGCCACGGCACGCGGGTCGATGTCAGAGGCCACGATCCGCGCCGCGGGGCGCCGGCTCATCAGGGTCCGGGCGATCGCTCCGCTGCCCGTGCAGAGGTCGACCGCCGTCCCGTTTGGCCGCAGGCGTTGGGCGGCTCGCCGCGCGAGCGCCTCGCTGTGCCAGCGCGGGACATAGACGCCCGGATCGACGCGGATCTCGAGGTTGCAGAACGAGATCCGCCCGGTGATCCACGCCAGTGGCTCACCCGTGAGGCGCCTCGCGATCAGGGCGTCGAGGAGCTCGTCGTCCCCGGCCGCGCACTCCAGGAGCTCGGCGGTTTCTTCCTCCGCCGCGATGAACCCGGCGCCCGACAGGATCGCGGCCAGCGTCGCGGGATCGTGGCTCACTACGCTCGGCCGCCGACCGCGTCCAGGACGCGCCAGGTCTTGTTCGCCGCATTCGTCCAGCTGAACTCAGCGCTGCGCGTGCGGCCGGCGGCGATCAGGCGGCGCTGCAACGCGCCATCACTGGCGAGCTCGAGCATCGCCTGGCTCCAGGCGCCCGCGTCGTGCGGGCTCAGCAAGATGGCGGCGGTGCCGACGATCTCGGGGAGCGCGCCGGCGGTCGAGGCGATGACGGCGGTCCCGCACGCCATCGCTTCCAGTGCGGGAAAGCCGAAGCCTTCGAATCGCGAGGGGAGCGTCAGCGCGATGGCGCCGGCGTACAAGGCGGGCAGGTCGTCGGCGGGGACGTAGGGCAACACGGTGGCGGAGCCGGCCGATGCGATGTCGTGGCCGGGTCCCACGAGAACCAGGTCAGCGTCGAGGCCGCGACGGCGTGCCTCGTCGAAGGCGCGGCGCAACATGGTCAGGTTCTTGCGTGGGTGGTTGCGCCCGACATAGAGGAAGTAGGCCCCGCCGATCTTGAGGCGTTGCAGCACCTCCGCCACCCTGGACGGGTCCTGCGGGCGCATCCGCGCGTCGATGCCGGAGTGCACGACGGCGATCCGGCCGCGCGGAACGCCGTAGAAGCGGGCCAGGTCATCAGCGGTCGACTGCGAGACCGCGATCAGGCGATTGGCGTGATGCGCCGCATAGCGGGTCGTCGCTTCCAGGTACCAGCGCGCGGCGCGCGGGTAGGCGCGCGGCTCATGCCGGTAACCCACATCGTGCACGGTCACCACCGATTTGAGCCCGAGGGAGAAGGGGAGGACGTGGCTCGGAATGAAGGTCACATCCGGCCGCTCCCGTCGCAGGGCTTGCCGCAGTCGCCAGTGCGTCCAGAGTCGTGGGAAGGGAATCCCGCGCCACTCCACGCCGGCCGGCAGCCAGCGCGGCGCATCGACGGCATTGGCATAGACTCGCATGCTTCGCCCGTCCCTCGAGGCGGCGAGGGCGTTGATGATGCTCCGCGCGTAGACCTCGGTTCCAGTAAGGTACTCACGCACGGCGGGCGTCCCATCGATGCCGACGATCACGTTCCCATCACCAGGCACCCGGCTCGGATTCGCGTCTCGCTGCTAGCATCGCGGAAATGTCCGCCAGCAATGCGTTGCCCGAGGGCATCGCGGTCGATCTGCTCTTCGCGGGGCGGCCGTTCACCGGTCTCGAGCATCACGCGTTGCACATCCTGCGGGGCCTTCACGCCGTCGGTGCCTCCGTAGACGTGCTGGTGACCAAGGATGTGATTCCCGACCTGGGGGGTGCGGCCGAGGGGCACCGCCTGGTCCCATTTCCGCGCGTGCCCAGGGCGCTGCGAATGGGCCGGGAACAGTGGTCGGTCCCCTGGCGGTTCGGCGCCTACCCGCGCGCCCTCCCGCTGCTGCACTCCGTGCTCGGCGTCGCGCCCATGCTCAGCGGTGTCCCGCTGGTGCTGACCGTCCCCGACCTGGTCTATCGAGCCCGCCCCGCGGACATGCACCCGCGTGCCCGCCTGTACTTCGGGACGCTTGGGCCGAGGAGCATCCACCGCGCACGGCGCGTCATGGTCTCCTCGCAAGCGGTCTGCCGGCAGCTCATCGACCTGTACCATATCGCGCCGGAGCGGGTCGCCTATGTCCCACTCTGCACCGATCCGATCTTCACGCCGCGGCCGGCCGATGAGATTGCCAGCGTCCGAAAGCAATTCGGACTACCAGGGCGCTACATCCTCTATGTCGGCACCATCGATCCACGCAAAGACCTCGCCCGCCTGCGCGCCGCCTACGAGCTGCTCCCACGCGACCTGGTCGACGATTCGGCGCTCGTCTATGTCGGCCGGACCAACCGCGGCTCCGAGCGCCTGGCGAAAGAAGTCCGGCAGCCGGGGCCGCGCGCGCATATCATCGCGCTCGACTATGTCGCCCGCGATGTTCTGCCGGCGATCTACGGCGGCGCCTCGGTCTTCGTCTATCCCTCGCGATACGAAGGGTTCGGCCTTCCCGTGCTGGAGGCGATGTCCTGCGGCACGCCGGTGATCGTTTCATCGGCGGACGCGCTGGCCGAGCTGGTGGCGGATGCCGGTGTGGTGCTGCGGACGGAAAGCATCGAGGAGTTGACCCAGGCGATGGAACGGCTGCTCCGTTTCGAGGATGAGCAGAAGCGCCTGCGGGCGGCCGGACTGGCGCGTTCGAAGGCGTTCAGCATCGCGCGCCTCGGGCGTGAGACCGCGGAGGTCTATCGGCAGGCGCTCGCGGCGTGACGCGCTTCACCCTGCTGGGGGTGCCGATCGACCCGCTGACCAAGGCCGAGGCGGTGGACTGGGTCACCACGGCCATCACGCAGGGGCCTCCGCGAATGGTGATCAGCGTCAATCCGGAGCGCATCATGCATGCGGGGCGCGACCCTGCGTTCGAAGCCGTGCTGCGCGGTGCGGACCTGGCGCTCGCCGACGGCGCCGGCGTGGTCTGGGCCGCCCGCCGGCTCGGCCATCCCCTGCCGGAGCGGGTCGCGGGCGTCGATTTCGTCGCAGCGTTGGCGGCCCGCGGCGCCGCCAGGGGGTGGCGCTTTTTCTTCCTCGGCGGCGGCCCGGGGGTGGCGGAGGCGGCCGGCCGGGTCCTGTCGCAGACCTATCCGGGCTTCATCCTGGCGGGCACGCACGCGGGCTCCCCCGATCCATCGAGTGACGCCGCGACCATCGAGGCGGTCCGCTCCAGCGGCGCGCAGCTGCTCTTCCTGGCCTACGGCGCCGGCGCCGAGGAGGCCTGGCTGGGGCGGAACCTGGCCGCCTCCGGCGCGACCGTGGGCATGGGCGTGGGGGGCGCCATCGACTTCATCTCGGGCCGGGCGCGACGCGCCCCGCACTGGATGCGGAATTGGGGGCTGGAATGGTTGCACCGGTTGTGGCGCGAACCCTGGCGCTGGCGCCGCATGATCGCGCTGCCCCGCTTCGTCATTCGGGTGATGCGCGAGGGTCGCCACGCCAAAGGCTCCTCCCCCTCGGGGGGAGGATAGGGTGGGGGCTTTCCTGCGCCGGGTCACCAGCGCCGTCGTGCTCCGGATGCTGCTCTTCACGGCCATTTTCAGCCTGGCGGCGGTCCCCCCGCTCGATCCCGACCTCTGGTGGCACCTGGCCAACGGGCGCTTGATGCTGGCCACGGGCTCGATCCCGCACCTCGACCTGTATTCCTTCAGCGCCGCCGGGCATCCGTGGGTGATGCACGAATGGCTGGCCGATCTCGCGATGTACCTGCTCTACCGGGTCGGCGGCCTACCCTGGCTGGTGGCCGCCTACGCGGGGGTGGTGACGGCGGCCGCGATCTGCCTCTATGTGATCCTGCGCCGGACCGCACTGCCGCAGCCGGCGGCGGTCGTCCTGACCCTGGTCGGCGCGCTGGCCGGGTCGACCGCCTGGGGGGCGCGGCCCCAGCTGCTCAACGTGCTCTTCTGCGGCCTTCTCCTCCTCGGGCTGCTCGAGTACCGGGCAGGCCGACTGCACGCGTGGATGCTGCCACCGTTCATCTGGCTCTGGGCGAACCTGCATTCGGCGTTCCTGGTTGGCGTCATCATCACCGCGCTGTTCGTGGCCGGTGAAGCGGTCGATGCCTGGCGGTCCCAGGAGGGCAGCATTTCGCGGCGCCGGCTGACGGCGCTCGCCGCGGCGATCGGAGCGGGCTGCGCCCTGGCGTTTATCAACCCCTTCGGTATTCAGACCATCCTCTTTTCTCTGGGCACCCTCACCTCACCCCTGATCCAGAACAACATCCAGGAATGGGCCTCGCCCGACTTCCACACACTGGCCGGGCTGCTCGTCGAAGGGATCATCTTTCTGCTGCTCGCCGGGCTGGCGACCGGGCGCGTTCGGGCCCCCACCAGCGAGTGGCTGCTGGCCTTCGCGCTCCTCTACCTCGCGCTCTCGTCACAGCGGCACGTCCCGCTGTTCGTCCTCGCGGCGGCGCCGCTGATGGCGCGCTGCGCCCAAGCATTGCTCGGCCTGGCGTCGAGCGTGCTTCCGGCGGCCGATCGGCCTGCGGCGTCCCAGGTGGCCCTGCGCTGGAAGCCCGCCCTGCCGGTGGGACACACCGTGACGCTGGGGGCAATCAACCTGGCGCTCCTGATCGTGGTGGGCACCGGCATGATCGCCTACCGGGCCGTTCCCAACCTGCGGCCGGACGCGCAGGCCGCCTCGATCAAGGCCGCGCTCCCGGTACAGGCGGCGGAGGCGCTGGCGCGAACGGGCCGGCCGCTACGGGTCTTCAACTACTACGACTACGGCGGATACCTGATCTGGCGGCTCTATCCCGACGGCGGCCGCGTCTTCATCGACGGCCGGGTGGAGGTCTACGGTCCGCAGATCTTCAGCCGCTACCTCCGGGTGAGTTACCTCGCGTCCGGCTGGCAGGACGTCCTCGCGCAAGCCCATCCCGACGCCATCGTGCTGCCCAGCGCGCATCCGCTGACCGGAATCCTCGGGCAGGATTCGGACTTTCGCCTGCTGAGCCGGGACGATGTGGCGACGGTATTCATCCGAGTAGGCTTCGCACCATGAGCGCGCCCGCGCCGACGGTGGAGATCAGCGCGGTGATGCCCGCCTACAACGAGCAGGCCAACCTGGAGCAGTCGGTCGCGCGGATGGCCAGGGCCCTCCAGATGAACACCCGCGCCTTCGAGATCATCGTCGTCGACGACGGCAGCCAGGACGGGACCGCGGCGGTGCTGGAGCGGCTCAAGGCAGCCCATCCGAATTTGCGCGTCATCCGACACCCGGTCAATCGCGGCTACGGGGCCGCGCTTCGCTCCGGCTTTAGCGTGGCACGCTTCTCGTGGATCTTCCTGATGGACGCCGATAACCAGTTCGATCCGGCGGAGGTCGAGCTGCTCCTTGCCCGTGCGTCGGATGCCGACATCGTCGCCGGCTACCGCAAACATCGCCGCGATCCGCTGCTCCGGCGGCTCAATGCCTGGGCCTTTTTTACGATGGTCCGCCTCCTCTTCGGCCGGCTGGTGCGCGACGTCAATTGCGCCTTCAAGCTGATGCGGCGAGACCTGATCGAGCGCATGGCGCTGCACTCCGAGGGTGCTCTCATCAATACCGAGATCCTGGTGCTGGCCCGTCAGCTCCGCGCCCGCGTGGTCGAGGTCCCGGTGCAGCATTATCCGAGAAAAGCCGGTAAGCAGACCGGGGCGAACATCCGCGTCGTGATCCGCGCCTTTGCCGAGCTGCTGGCATTCCGCGCGGAGATGCGCAAGCTGGAGCGCGCGGCGTGACGCCCGAGATCTCGATCGTGATCCCGGCCTTCAACGAGGCGCTCCGCCTGCCGGCGACGCTGGATCGGGTGGAGCGCCACCTGGCGACGATCAATGCTCCCGCCGAGGTGATCGTCGTCGACGACGGCAGCCGCGACCGCACCGAGCAGGTGGTGCGGGAGCGCGCCGCCCGCTGGCCGCAGCTCTCGCTGATCGTGGCCGAACGCAATGGCGGCAAAGGCGGCGCCGTCCGCCTCGGGATGGCCGCCGCGCGCGGCCGCTACCGGATCTTTAGCGACGCCGACCTCAGCGTGCCGATCGACGACATGGAGAAGCTGCTGCGGCCGCTTCGCGCCGGCGCCGGGGTCGCGATCGCCTCACGGGGCCTGCGGGATTCCCAGGTGGAGCTCCATCAGCCGTGGTATCGCGAGACGATGGGGAAGATCTTCAACCGGCTGGTGCGCATCTTCGTGTTCGGCGGTGTGAAGGATACGCAGTGCGGCTTCAAGGCGTTCACCGCCGAGGTTGCGGACCGGGTCTTCCCGGAGCTGCAGACGCGCGGCTTCGGGTTCGATGTCGAGGTGCTCTACCGCGCGCAGCAGGCCGGCTACAAGATCGTCGAGATCCCGACCCGATGGATCAACTCGCCGCAAAGCCGGGTGCACCCGATCCGGCACTCGACGATGATGTTCCTCGAGCTACTCGCCATCCCGGGGCGCGTGCGCAAGCATCCGACGCCCGCGGCAAAGGACGATCAGCGGCAGGCGTCCGCCTGAGCTAGGGCGAGACGCCGTAGATGCTGACGGCCCCCTCCTGATGGATGGCCTGAAGGTAAGGCTGGCTCGCCGGCTGAAAGCCGGTCAAGGTCTCATCCGGGCCCCAGTAGAGCAGCGTGATGCCGTTGTCGTGCAGGAAGGCTCGCACCGTCGCCTCGGATGCACCCGGTTTCAACACCTCCGAGACGTTGCGGATCTTCTGGAAGTAATCGAGTGTCTCGCTGTAATGCCCGACGTAGACAGAAACGCCGGCCCAGGCGGGAAGCAGCTGCCCGGCCCCCGGTGAGCTCAGCGCCCGATCGCTGGGCTGGTGGTGCGTCGAGAGCCATTGCATGGCCCGCCAGCTATCGTCGGCGATGTAGGCCTCCGCGAACGAGCCCGACGCGAACCGCAACGCGATGGCAAGGACGATCAGCGACGAGAGGCAGCAGCTGGTGACGAGGATCGCCTCGATCCGGCGCGCCCGTGCGCGACGCAGACGCGAGGTCAGGGAGCGAATGCCGACCGCGGCCAGGATGCCGATCGGCACATAAAGCGCGTCGAGTAGCCGGCGCTGGATGTTCGCGATGTTGGGCAGGTAGAGGAGCGCCAGCACCAGCGGTGGCCAGACGAACAGAAGCGCCAGGCCGCGGTCGCGGCGCCGCCAGGCGATCACCATGCCCGCGACGGCCGCCAGCAACGGCAAGCCCAGGCTGACCGTAAGACTCACGGGGCCGGGCGCCTGGTGCCGCCACTGGTGCGCCCACTGCGCGATGGTCGGATCGCGGAAGAGGATCCAGGCGTTGTACGCGAGCAGCGGGATGGTCGCCAGGAACGGCACGGCCTGGGCCGCGACCGACCGGATCGAGGGTCGTGGGCCCCACGCCAGGAGCACGCCCTGATAGGCGACCCAGATGATACCGATGACGGGGATCATCTGCGGATGGATCGCGGTGAGCGCGATGAGTGCGGCGGAGGCGACCGCCACCGGGCGCCAGGCGGGCGCGTCGGCGATGCGCAGCAAGCCCAGCAGGCCGGTCATGATCAGCGCGGTCGCCCACGCGAAATGGGGGATCGCCAGGATCGAGTACCAGCCGCTGATCTCCGGAAGGTGGAGGTCGAGTGCCTCCACCTGGCTGCCCAGGACGGACGGGTTGCCCAGGGCCTGGGCCAGAAAGCCGGCACCCGCTCCCAGGACGACGAGCAGGAGGGCGAGACGGCGGAGCTCCGCCGGCAGCACGCGGCGGCAGAGCTGGTCGGCGGCGAGCACGAGGGCGATGGCGCCGGAGATGCGGGCCAGATGATAGGCGGCGATCAGCGGCAGATGAAGCAGCGCCGCCAGGTGGCCGAACAGCAGGTAGAAGGAGAAGAGGAAGACGCCGCCGTGGGGCTCGCTGGTGTAGGGGTCGTTCCAGAGCCATGAGCCATCCGCTCCCTGGCGCATCTTCGCGAGGTAGGTCGTGGCATCGTCGGCGATGAAGAAGAAACCCGCGAAGTGATGCCCCGGCGGGGTCCAAAGATAGGCGAGCAGATAGGGGAGGAGGGAGATGATCGCCACGACCGCGGCGAGGACGAGCGCGAACCGCGGCCATGGCCGGGGTGCCGGCAGCGGCGCCGCCGACGGTCGACTCAGCGGGAGCGCAGCAGCCATGGTGCCAGCAGAAAGAGAGCCAGCGTCCCGAAGAACAAGGCGTTGGCCACGACGAACACGGCCGGGTCAGCCGTCTGGGCCGCGCGAAAGCCGGGCTGGTTGAAGGCGGGACCGAGCGGCCAGCGGGCGACGACGCTGAAGAGCAGCAGCAGAAGGCCCATCGCGATTGTCGATGGGAGCGGCCACCCGCGCCCGGCGATCGCGATGAAGCCGAACCAGATGACCGGCAGAAGAAGAACCAGGTGGTGCGGCCAGGTGACCGAGGACGCGAGCGGGACGAGGGGAAGGAAGGCCGCCGCGCGTAGCATGGCCGGCTGGCGGCGCGTCCGCACAACCCAGAGAACGATGAAGGCGACAATCAGGGTCGGCGCGACCAGGTAGGCCCACGGCACAACCGTCCATGGCTGCGTGTAGGGATTGCTGGTCGCCACGCGGGCGATGAAGCCCTGCAGCGACTGATTGGTATAGAACGCGGTGCCGTGCGCCAGCGAAGGGAGAACCTGTCGAAAGAAGATCAGCGTGTCGTCGAAGCGCACCAGGGCCGCGGCGGCGGTGACGCCAATGAGGGCGGCGAGCATCCAGGCCGCATCCCGGAAACGACGGTCGAGGAGGAGCCAGGCGAGTAAGAGAAGAGGGGTCAACTTCAGCGCGGCCGCCACGCCGAGCGCGGCGCCGAACTTCGCCTTGCCCTGCGCGATGCCGGCGATGCCGGCGGTAACCAGGAGGACGACCAGCAGGTTGGCCTGGCCCTGGACCGCATCGACCCAGAGGGGGTAGAAGGTGGCGGTGGCGCAGAGGATCGCCGTCACCGCCCACGCCGGTGGCCGGAGCCAGCGGAGCGTAATGGCGAGGGCCGCGACCAGCGCGGCCTGCCCGACCGCGAGCCAGACGATGTTCGCGGCGGCGTTCGAAAGGAGCCCTAGCGGTGCGACGAGGAGGGCGAAGGGCGGTGGGTAGATGTAGGCGGGCCGCAACGCCGGGTCCGGGAACGGATGGTGAAGGAATGGGGCATACAGCGGCTGGCCGTTTAAGACGGCGCGGCCCGCCGCCAGGTAGGCGTCGAGGTCCTGGTGATGCCAGCCGCCCTGGATCAGCACCAGGGCATAGAGGACGAGCGCCGAACCGACCAGCGCGGCCTGGGCGACGAAGGCCGCTCGAACCTTCCGGACGGCCGGGGTGGCCGTGCCGGCCGGGGCCGCGAAGGGAGGCGTCGACACTGCCCAGCTATAACGGGCCGGAGAAGGGGTTCCTCACACTCGGCGTTACACCGTCGTCATGGCTGGCGCTCCCTCGCCGGGCGGTGGAGTTCGCGCCTCACTGACCCGGGCCGCCGCGCGGCTGACCACTCCCGTGGGGTACCTCGGCATCCTCGGCGGACTGCAAGTGGTGCTGCTCTGGGTGCTACGCGAGCGCTACGGGATCTGGCTCGCCATCGCCAGCACCGCCACGCTGTTTGCCCTCTTGCTCCTCCTGCGCGCCAGCACACGTCAGTGGCGCCTCAAGCTGTGGGGCATCTCGCTGCTGGGCTTGCTGACCGCAATCGGTCCGACCATGATCGGCATCCTGCAGCGCCCGCGCATCGGCCTGACCATGGAGCACGATGGGCTGCTCCAACTGGAGTCCGCCGTCGACCGCCTGCTCAAGGGGCAACCGATCTACGGCGTGGACTGGTCCAACACCCCGATGGCCGCGTTCGGCTGGGACCTGACACCCGGTCCCAACCCCGCCCTGCATCACCTGGCCTACTACCCGCTCACGGTTCTTGCCGGCATCCCCTTCCGCCTTCTGACCGACGCACTCGGCGTTGCCTTCGACTATCGCCTCGTCCTGGTGGCCTTTGGCGTCATTGGACTGATCGCGATCGTCGCGCTGCCCATCGGTTCGGAACGCCGCTTCCTGCTGATCACGGCCGTCTATGCCAGCCCGATGATCACGCTCTACCTCTGGTCGGGCCGGACCGACATCCAGTTTCTCGCGATCGTGCTTCTCACCCTCACGCTGCTCGCGCGTGGCCATCCGACACTCGCGGCCGGCGCCCTCGGCGTCGCCGTCGCCTTGAAGCCCTTCGCATGGATGGCGGTGCCGTTTCTGCTCCTCGTGCTCGTGATCCGCTGGCGTGCCCAGCACTCGCGCCGCGAGGTCGTCACCAGCCTGGCCGCGCTGGCCCTGACGCCGATCGCGACCATCCTGCCGTTCGTTCTCGGCAGCCCGCGCGCCTTCTGGACGGATGTCGTGCTCTATACCAGCGGCGGCGTTGCGGATGCCTATCCCATCGCCGGCTACGGGTTCGGCGACCTCCTCTACACATTCCACGTCATCGCGCGCCGGACCGACGCCTTTCCCTTTCTGATCTTCCAGCTCGCCGCCGCGCTGCCGGTCCTCTGGCTGACCGCTCGGGCCTTCCTGCGCCGCCCGACGATCGGGCGCTGGATGGCCGGCTACGCGGCCCTGCTGCTCGCCTTCACGTTCTTCGCCCGCTTCTTCAACGACAACTATGCCGCCGTGGTCATCACGCTGTTCCTCTTGGTCTTGCCGCTCGGTGACCTGAGCCTCGCGCCGGCGCCGGCCGTCGAGGCCGAGCGACTCTCTGCCTGATGGCCGTCGCGCCTCGGCAATGGGAGGCGGAACGCATTTCGCCGCGGCGACGGTTGCCGCGGTTCGCCTGGCGCCGGTCCCTTGTATTCACTGCCGGCGTCGGGCTGCTGACGATGCCGCCGATCCTGCTCGCCGCGCTTCGCGTCCCGTCTGGCAGCGTGTTCCCCGGCTACGTGGTGATCGCCCGCGATGCCTACGTGTACCAATCGATGTGGCGCGCGGGCTGGCGCGGTGCCTGGCTCTTCCACCCGGCATTCACCGCAGAGACGTTGCCGGGGATCCTGCTCTACCCCTGGTATCTCTGGCCGGCCCATCTCGTCGGCTGGGCATCGGGGCCCTGGCTCTATCACCCGGCACGACTGCTCGCCGCCACGGCCCTGCTGACCGCCGTTTACCTGTTGATCAAGGAAATCTTCCGGCCTCACCTCCTGCGTCGTTGGGCTTTCGTGCTCTGCGCCTTGGGCGGGGGCATCGGCACCGTGCTGCCGCGCGACATCCACCTCGGCCCGCTCACGACCCACGCGACCGAGATGAGTTCGCCGGGGAGCAGCGTCGCCGACCTGGTCTCCATGGCGCCGCACCTGCCCTGGGCGCTGGCGTTGCTCTGCTGGACGATGGTGGTTGCCCTGCGGCTGCGTCATCGCCGCGACCCACACCTGGTGGCGAGCGGCGTGCTGGCGGTCGTCGGCCTGCAGCTGATCTATCCGCAGCTCGCGCTGCTGGCTCTCGTGACCGTCGCCGGCTGGGCGCTGCTGCGCCATCAGCGGCGAGCCGTCGCCTTTGTTGTCCCGGCGGCGGTCGTGCAGCTGCCCTACCTGGGTTACCTGCTCTGGGTCTGGGCGACGACCCCGGATGCTGTGCGCGTCGTCCGTACGTCACTGGATGTCGGGGACCCGTTTGGTTTCCTGGTGCTCTCGCACCTCGTCGCCAGCGGACTGATCATCATCGCCTTCGTGAGCCGGCGGTTGCGCGGTGATCTCGTGCTTCCCGCGCTTTGGATCGTGGCAATGACGGTCTTCATGTTTCTCCCCGGCCTGAGCGGCACCCTCGGTCGCAGCTTCATGGCGAGCTCGGTGCCCTTTGGCCTGTGCGCCGCCCCCGGCCTTCTCGTCGTGCTTCGCCGCGTGCGTGATGTCCGTTGGCGCCGCCGGGTGCTCGCGCTCACGCTCGCGGCATCGAGCCTGTATGGCATCGTCAGCCTGGCGCAGCCGTACTGGATCGCGGCGTTCCGTCTCGATCCATATGCTGAGTACGAGAGCCATGCCGAGGCCGCCCTGCTCGCGCGCCTCGCTCCCCACGTGTCGGCGCATGATGTGGTGCTGACCACCTATCTCGACGGGATCTTCGTCCCGGCGCAGACGGATGCGCGCGCGTTCAATGGCCATCCGGAGATGACGATCGACGCCCGCCGCAAGTCGGACGACGCGCTTGCCTTCTTCACCACCTGGGACGCCACCCGTCGGGCGACGTTCCTGCACGCAAACGGCATCGACTACGTGCTCACCACTGACGCGGGCTTCGCCGAGCGGCTCGCCCCGGATCCCGCTCTGGAGACGATCGATCTCGAGGATACGGCCGCGCTCTTTCGGGTGCGCCCGTGAGACGGCCGATGGATCGAGCGATGCTCGCGGTGGCCGTGGCCCTGGCCGCCGCCGGATTGGTCGTCATCCTCACCCAGTCGCCCGCGTCGAGGCTGAGCTCCGACTTCACCATCAACTACAGCGCGGGTGTGCTGGTACGGCAGGGCGATCTCGCGGCTCCCTACGACCAGGCGAAGCTGGGCGCGATCATGCGCGGGGTCGCGCCCGATGGGGCCATCGACCCTCGCCTGCCATTCAGCCTGCCACTGGCGGCCGCGCTGCCCTACGCCGTCCTGTCGCTCCTGCCGTTCGAGGTCGCCTTTCGCCTCTGCCAGCTCCTCAGCGCCGCCCTCATGCTGATCGCGCTCCTGCTGTTGCAGCGCGGAGCCCCCGCCCTGCCCTCCCCGAACGTCTCAAACGCTCGCATGGCACTAAAGCGCCGCTCGCGTGGGCCGACGGGCCCGGCAAGCGGGGGAGCGAAATACATAAGCCTCGCGGTGCTCGGTGTGCTGGCCGCCGTTCCCACCTGGGGCGCGTTCACGGAGGGGCAGCCGACCGCGTGGCTCTTGCTCGGCGCCACCATGATCGTGCTGGCGCTGCGCTCGGACACGCCCGCGCTCGCCGCCGGCGCGGGGATGTTGCTCGCCGTCAAACCGCAATACCTGCCCGTCTATCTCGCCATCCTCTTCGCGGCCCGACGCTGGCGATCGCTGGGGGCCGCGGCCACGGGCGGCGCCATCATCCTGCTGAGCCCGCTGGCCGGCGGTGCCGGCGGCTTGAGCGCGATGGTCCACAACGCGCTCAGCGCCAACCAGGCCGTTGCCATCCGGCTCAACGAGTCCTGGATCGGCGTGATCGGCGCGGCGCTGCCCCCCCGCCTGGCGACCCTGGTGGCAATTGCGCTCTACCTGGCGGTGCTCATGGCGCTCTGCTGGCTGGCCTGGCGCCGCCCCCCTTCCGTGATTGGCTTCGCCGCACTTGCCGGCGCGCTCGCGGTGCTTGCCTCACCCCACGCGCTGCCCCACGATCTCTTGATCCTGGTGGTGCCGGCGTGGCTCGCCATCGTGCTCTACCGCCAGGGTGCGTTGCCCAATCCATTGCCCGCCTTGCTCGCGATCGACCTCGCGGTCCTGATCGACCTGCGCGGTATCGATATCCCGCTGGGCCCGCTCGTCATGACGGCGGTCGTCGCCTGGTACGGCTGGCAGTTCAGGCAGCGGGCTGCGCAGCAGCGCCGGCCACCGATTGGTCGAGCGGCCTGACCGACGCCCGCCGGGCCTCGACGCGGAGCATCTGCAGCAGCAGGGTCCACAAGAGGAGCAGCCCCACCAGCTTGACGGAGGTGCCGGCCAGCACCAGCGCCGCGTCGGTCCAGGAGTGGATCTGCATATCGGCCGGCAGGGGGAAGGCGCGGCGGTCCACCCAGCACATCGCATACGCGGCAAGCAGCCACCAGCCGTAGCGCGCGCCGGGCCGGCGGACGGTGATCCAGGCGATCGCGGTCGCGAGCGGGAGTAGGAGGGTCACCAGGTGGTGCTGCCAGGTGACGCTGCTCACGATCAGCAGCGCGGTGACCAGCGCCGACACGCTGAGGCGAAGGGTCCATGTCTCTTGGGCCCCGTGGCGCGCGAACCAGAGCGTGACGCCGATGAGCGCGATCGCGGCGGCGGCGATGATCACCTTGGCCACCGTCTGGGTCGCGTTGCCAAAGAGATTGGGTGCGAGCTCCGAGATGCGACTCACCAGGCCGTCGATCGATCCGTTGTCCCAGTTGGCGGTCCCCAGTCCGATGCGGGGGAGCACGACGGTGAAAAATTGCCAGCTGCCCGGCGCCGCCAGCATGGTGACGACCGTCAGAGCGACGAGCGTCACGCCGGCGATGACGGCGATGCGCCAGCGGGCCAGCCTCGCGAACAGCGGGATCAGAAAGATGGGCGAGACCTTGAGGGATGCGGCCGCCGCGATGAAGGCACCGGCCAAACCGGTGCGGCGGCGTAGCGCCGCCCACAGCGTCGCGCTGATCAACAGCAACCAGACGGTGGCGACCTGCTGGAATTTGAGGTTGAGGTACACCGGCATGAAGCCGAGGCTGGCGAGCCACAGTAGGCGCCGGCCGCTACGCGTGAGTTCCGGATGGATCCGCACGATGAGGAGCAGCGATCCGAAGAAGGCGACGTGCACGGCCAGCAGCCAGATGCGCGCCGCGGCCAGCAGGCCGAAGGCGGTGAGGGGCGCGAGCACCAGCGCGAAGAAGGGTGGGTAGATGTAGGCGACCACCCACGCCTGGGTCCCCCAGGAGTGCTTGAAGTCGGCGTAGATGTCCGTGCCGTGCGCGGCGGCCTGGGCGCCGCCGAAATAGTTGACGAAATCGAAGCGCAGGCTCTCCGGCGTCAGGGTCAGCCACTGGACGACCGACCACGTGAGGTAATAGGCGCCGATGCTGAGCACGAGCACGAGCAGCACCCGATCGCGAAACGATGCCTCGTACAAGCGCCGGACGCCGTACCAGCGTTTCACGCGGCCCGCGCCTGCGCGATCTCGTCCGGACTTCGCATCATCACCCGGCGGTGCCAGGCGAGCAGGAGCAACGCCATCGGGATCGCCGTAAAGCCGTTGAAGAAGAAGACGTGCCAACCCACGAAATATGCGAAGGGGATGATGGCGAAGGCCCAGATGGTCGCCTCGGTCGTGGCATCCCCCCAACCGCGCTGGTCCGCAGCGACGAGGACGGCGAGCACCGGGAGCAGCAGGATGGCGTCGAAGGAGTGGACATAGGGCAGGAGTGCGAACCAGAGCAGGAGGAAGGTCAATCCCCTGGCCAGGGGGACCCGGACCCGACGGAGCGCCCAGGCGGCGTAGGCGCACCCGACGAGAACCACGAACAGGAGGGCAATGGTCTTGAGCGGGCCACTGAGCGCCGGGTAGTAGAAGCTATGGATCGACGCGATGTCCGGCTGCGACCCCTGTGCCGCCCGCCAGTGCGAGAGGATCTCCGCCGGCCAGTGAATCAGAACGCCCGGGAGTGCCAGGGCCGCGGTGCCGAAGGCCAGCACGCTGCCCGAGGCAAACGTGATCAGCAGCCGGCGCGCGGCAGCCGGCTCGAGCAGCGCCACCACCAGGGGAAGGGCCACGCCGAGGTTCGGCTTGATCCAGACCAGCGTCAGCGCCAATCCACCGGCCACCGGCTGCCCACGCCAGGCGAGGTACCAGGCGGCGGCGAAGCCGAGGAACACCAGCGCCGTGACCTGGCCCTGGAAGATATTGAAGAAGGCGATGGGGGAGAGGGTCGCAACCAGGACCGCGATGCGCCGGCGCGTCGAGGGCCAGCCCAGGCGCGCCAGGATGAGCCAGCTGCCAGTCGCGATCGCCAGCAGCATCAGGGCGGCAAAGATGGGGTAGACGGTGTGCCACGACAGGCCCGTCAGTGGCTCGAGCGCGAGCGCCAGCCACGGACCCTCCGGATAGGGGAGGAAGTCGTAGTAGGCCGGATCGCCCACACGGATCTGCGCGGGGCTGTTGTAGAGCACATCCTCGGTGTGGCTCAGTGCCGCCCAGTCATAGGGGTCGCCATGCTGCGCCGCCAGCGTGGCCGCCGCGAAGAACGCGCGAAAGTCCTGCCCTGCGGTCGGTGCGACGACGAGCTGGCGGGCGTAGGCCAGCACCAGCACCGCCGTGAAGACCACGAACAGCCGCTGCCGGCGCCGCATGCCGCGCTCCACGGCCGTCATTCACGTGCGGCAGCGGCGTAGGCTCGGTTCGCCGGAGTGTCGCGCATCATGATGGTCGCCTTGTCAAACGTCTTGAGTTCAAACCAGCCGGTCACTCCAGGCGCGTTGTGGATCTGCCGTAGCTCGGTGATGATCGGATCGTTGGAGTGGAAGATCACCCAGTTGATCTGGTAGCGCTCGAAGAGCTGAGCCTGGTCTGTGCCGAGCGACTGCAGATGGTCGTAATCACGCAACAACTGGTCGCCGTCGAGAGCCGCGTCGCCGAAGATGAAAACCGGCTGCGTGGTGCGCCGCGCGTCCAGGCGGAAAATCAGGTAGCCACCCCAGCCGTAGACGTTGAGCATGTGGCCGGGAGGCGGGTGCTGCACGAGGAAGTCCGCCGCCTTGATGGGGAAGTCGCGGGCCATCAGCTTGCCATCGACGCGCTGCACCAGGCTCGGTACGCTGGCGGCGGCCACGATCGCGAGGACGAGAGCGATCATGAGGACATTGAGGGCGAAGGTCACCGGCGTGGTCTTCGGCACGCGCCGCGGCCAGCGGAGCGAGATGCGCTCCCGTGCCTGCTGGGTGTAGTCGGCCAGCGCCGGGACGCCGACCAGCATGAAGAATGACAGGTTGCGCACCGAGTGCAGGGCCAGGCCGAGGCCGACCAACAGCAGAAGGAACTGCCGCGGTTCGATGCGGCGGGCGAGCGCCAGCCCCCCGATGATCAGGAAGATCATGGCCTCGAACGCCCAGATCTGGGACATCTGGAAGTTCGGGGAGAACCACTCGACGATCAGGCGCTGCTGCTCGGGGCTACCACCGGTCTGGAATGGATACAGATAGATGTCCCAACCGTTGGGATTGACGATGGCGACCGCGACCGAGGCGGCGAGGATGGCGGCCATGGCCCGCAGGCGAGGCAGCGGCATCGCCCCGCGACGCCGCACCAGGTAGCGCACGCCTTCCACGAACAGCGCGATCCCGAGGATCGCATAGCCGAGCACGAAGCCGGCGTGCAGATTGACCCAAAGCAGCATGATGGCGGGCAGCAGGTAGAGCGCGCGGCTGCGGCCCTCGCAAAACCGTTTGACCCACAGATAGGTCAGCGCCGTCAGCGCGAAGGTGATCATCTGGATGCGGGGGCCCCAGATGGGATTCGCGGCCGCCACGCCGAGGGCGAGCGCGAGCCCGGCGATCACGAAGTTCACCCGCCGGTCGATCGCCCGATAGACGAGGAGGAAGCCCGTGGCGGTAACGGCGCCGAAGAACAGGCTCACCAGCGGTAAGCGCCCGATCGCATAGAGGGCCGACATCAGGACCTCACTCAGCCATTCGTGGGTGATCCAGCGGTGATCGTGGACGGTAAAGGTGAAGAGATCCTGGTGGGGCACCGCGTGGTGGCTCAGGATCCAGTTTCCGGTCGTGAGATGCCACCAGAAATCCGGGTCGGTGACCGGCTGAATGGCGGCGATCAGCATGGTCAGGAAGATGGCGATGGTGAAGAAGTGCGGGAGGTCGAGCCAGCGGATGGCTCGGCTCAGCCACCGGTCGGGGCCCGGCTGGAGTGGGGACGGGGCTTTGGAACGGGCCAGGGTTGCCAATCTACAGGACGAAGGGGATGAGCCGGCGGGTGCGCCGGGCATAGGCCTCGTACTGCGGGTACGTGCTGCGCAGGACCCGCTCCTCGAAATAGGTGCGGGCCAGCTGCGCGCCGAGAAACACGGCGAACACCACCGCGTGCAGGCTGACAACGGTCGGCAACACGAGGCCGAAGCCGGCGAGGATCTCTCCCAGGTAGATCGGGTGCCGAGCCAGCCGGTAAGGACCGCTGGTCACCAGGCCCCGCGCCTCGGGGACGATGCTGAACCGCCGGCCGAGATAGCTCAACGAGTACAGAGCCCAGGTGATGCCACACGCGAGGCACATGTCGCTGCCCGCCAGCACCCAGATGTCGCTGCTGCGGCCCTGGCCCGGAATCAGGAAGAGCCCGTAGAGGACGAAGCTGCCGACCAGCGCCGCGGCGATCGCCACCGGGTTGTGATCGCGGGCGATGGCTTTGCTGCGGATCGCGTAGATGACCACCAGGAACGCGAAGAAGGCGACGGTGAGGAGACGGTTGAGCAGGTACATCACCTGCGTCCGGTCAAGGCCGCCGTGGGAGGCGTTCTGGACGCCGGCGAAGGCGAGCTCCGCCTGAATCGCCACCAGGAAGCCAAAGACGCCGATGGGCAGCGCCCGTCCGATGATGAAGGACGCCCTGTCATTCATCTGGTATGGAGATTCAGCGTGAATTCGCCGATTTTCCTGCTATCATTGGGCCGCCAAACGGGGCTCCAGCCAGAAAGCGTCAGCCTTTTCCATAGTCCTAGTAGTCCTATATGAGTGCGATCCAGGCCACGGATGAGACCTTCGATCCATTCGTGTTGATTCACCAGTCGGTCACCGCCCGCCTCCAGATTGTCGAGGTTGAGCTGGAGATGGCTGAGACGAAATCGCGGGAGCTGGAGGCGTCTCTGGAGCAGGTCCGGGACCAGGCCGAGGAGTCACGGGTTGTGGAAAAGCACCTGCTCAACAACCTCAAGCAGTTCTCGCCGTCGGAGGTCCAGGAGACCTTCGCCAACATTCGCGAGACGCAGCTGAGCGTGGAGCGAGTCCAGCTGGAGTACGAGTTCCTCACCGCCCGCCGCGCCGAGCTCAAAGACCAGGGGCAGTTCCTGCGGTCCGCCAGCCAGATCCTGGCCGACCTCCAGCGGATGTATGGCGAAAATGGCAGTCCGCCGACGGCCGCGGAGGGCGACAAGCAGTTTCGCGACGCGTCGCGCCAGGTGTTCCAAATCATCGAAGAGGAGCGGATGCGCATCGCTCGCGACATGCACGACGGGCCGGCCCAGTCGATGGCCAACCTCGTGCTCCAGGCGGAGATCCTGGAGCGGCTGCTCGACCGCAACCCCAAGCAGCTGGTGACCGAGCTGGCGGAATTCAAGAACAGCGTCCGCAACGCCCTCGAGGAAACCCGCCAGCTGATCTTCGACCTCCGGCCGATGACGCTCGACGACCTCGGCCTGGTGCCGACCTTGCGAAAGTTCATCAAGGAGTACGGCGATCGCTACGGTCTGGCCACCCGCTTCAACGTGGTCGGCCAGGAGCGCCGCTTGCCGGGCAACACCGAGGGCGTCCTCTTTCGCATCATTCAGGAGGCCCTCACCAACGTCCACAAGCACGCGCGCGCGAAGATGGCGGAGGTCACCATGAACCTGCAACCGTCCCGCGTCTCGGTGACGGTCAAGGATGACGGTCAGGGATTCGATGTCGCCCGCACCGAGGCCAACCTGCACAAGAACAAGAACCTGGGACTGCTCTCTATGCGCGAGCGCGCCGAACTGGAGAAAGGGACGCTCGAGATTCGCTCGCAACCGGGCCGCGGAACCGAGGTAAAGGTCGAAATCGCGCTGCCCAAGCGCTAGGCCTCGCCCTGCGGGGCTCGCGGTAACAGCGTTCGCAACCTAGGCGATTCCTGTTACGGAGTCGTCAAAAGTTCTTAGCCGTTCCTCTGCCCAGGATTCGTTGATTTGATCGCGGACCGGTGTGAAACTGGGTTCTGTTCGATCTGCTCCACAAGGAGGTGAAACTAGCATGTTGACCAACCTTTATCTCAAGCTTCGCGCTCTGCTCAACCGTGAGGAAGGGCAGGGTATGGTCGAGTACGCCCTTATCCTCGTCTTGATCGCGGTGGTCGTGATCGTAGTCCTGATCATCCTCGGCAACCAGGTCAAGAACGTCTTCTGCAACATCTCGGGCGGCCTGGGCCAGTAAGCCCTTTTCGTTCTTGGGAGCAACAAGAGAGAGCCTGCGCAAGTGGGCTCTCTTTCTTTTTCCGGCTTGCGCAAGGAAGGGCGCTCGCCGATAGATACATGACCCGAAGGAGCGTCACGCCTTGGAGCGAGGGCGCCGAGTTTTCAGGAGGTGAGTCGATTGGCGACGGAGGTTAAGCCGAAGAGCAACCGCATCCTCTTGATCTTCGGTGTTTTCCTTGCCATTGTGGCGTTTGGAGGGGCCTTGCTCGTTGGCAGAACCTCGGGCGGCAATATCGCGGTTGGAGGATCGAAGAACGTGCCGGCGGTCGTGGCGTTGAAGGACATCCCGGCATCGACGCAGATCACGGCGGACATGGTCACCGTGCAGCAGTTCTCAGCGGACCAGGCGCCGCCCTACGCGTTCCGGGCCAAGGACCTTGTCGTCGGCAAGTTCGCTGCGATCCCGATCCATACGGGCACGGCGATCATCGACTACGACGTCGTCAGCGACGTCAGCGGCGTGCAGCCGGCGAAGCAGGCGTTCCTGCCTATCCCCGCCGGGATGGTCGCCGTACAGATCCCGACCGGTGAGCTCGTCGGTGTGGGCGGGTACATCCAGCCCGACGACCGAATCGACGTCCTCGTCAGCTATCAGCCAAAGGGTGCCCCGCAGGCAGTGACGAAGACCAGCTTTACCAACCTCCACGTGATCCGTGTTGGCCCGGCCGGCGGTGCCAACACCCGTGGGATCAGCTCCAGCCTGACCGTCATCGTAACTCTCAAGCAGGCCGAGGACCTGAAGTGGGCGCTGGACAACACCAACTACAAATTCCTGCTCAAGTCGGTCAAGGACTACGATGTCCCCGACCCAGACACCAGCGCGACCACGATGGACAGCTTCACCAGTACGTATCGCATCCGCTAGGATCCATAAACGGAAAAACGTTGACAGGCTCCCCGCGAAATCGGAAGATTTCGCGGGGTGCTTTCTTTAACGAGATGATCAGATGAGCGAGCCAATCAATGTCCTGATCGTGGACGACATCGCCAGCACCCTGGATAACCTCCAGAAGCTGCTCTCGTTCGAGCCGGACATCCAGGTCGTCGGCACGGCCATGAACGGCAAGGAAGGCATCGAGCAGGCGAAGAAGCTGGCGCCGGATATCGTGCTGATGGACGTCAACATGCCGATCATGGACGGCATCCAGGCCACGGAAACCCTGGCCCAGGAGGTGCCCAACTCACCCGTCATCATCATGTCCGTTCAGGGTGAGCGTGACTATCTCCGGCGGGCGATGCAGTCGGGGGCTCGCGAGTTCCTGATCAAGCCCTTCAGCGGGGATGAACTGATCGCCAGCATCCGGCGGGTATACCAGCTGGAGCAGAAGAAAGAGTCGTTCCTGGCGAAGACGACGGCTGGGACGGAGAAGGCGCCCGCCCCGCCGGCGGACGGCGAGACCCCGCGCCGGGGCGAGCACGGCCAGGTCTTCTTCTTCTACTCGGGCAAGGGCGGTGTCGGGAAGTCCCTGGTCGCGGCCAACCTGGCGGTCTCGATGGCGAACGAAACCAAGGGCAAGGTCGCGCTCGTCGACCTGGACCTGCAATTCGGCGACATCGGGGTGCTCCTCAACCTCGACCACTCGCAAGGAATCACCGACCTGATCGAGAACATCGACCACATGGATCCCGAGTTCATCCGCGAGATCATGGTGGACGGACCCTTCGGCATCAAGGTGCTCCTCCCACCGATCAGTCCCGAGCTCGCCGACCTGGTCACGGTCGACCACGTCCGGCGCATCTTCAGCGAGCTACGCAAGATGTTCGACTACATCATCGTCGACAGCTCCGCGCACCTGGGCGAGATCAACCTCGAGGTGCTGGACCATGCCGACCGCGTGGTGGTCGTCACCTCGCTCAGTATCCCGGCGATCAAGAACACCAAGCTGGCGTTGAAGATCTTCGACTCGCTCTCTATCCCCCCGGACCGCGTCGTCCTCTTGCTCAACAAGTCCGACGCCCACTCGGAATTCAACAAGGAGAGCGTGGAAGCGAACCTGCGCTTTCCGATCGCCGGACAGATCCCCAACGATCCCAAGCTGGTCATCAACTCGATCAACCGGGGGAATCCCTTCGTGACCACCCACCCGGAGTCGGAGATCAGCCAGCGCATTCGCGAGCTGGTGGCCAAGCTGATGCCGGTGGTCCCGGCGGCCACCGCCCCGGCGGAGTCCGCCGAGAAGAAACCCCGCAAGGGTCTGTTCGCCCGGCGTTAGAAAGGTTGAGATGACCTCGCGGGCCGCTGCCTACCCTGCCGTGCCACGCTGCGTAATCGAGTCGCTCCCATTTGTGGTGGCTCGAGGGACGGCCTGAGGCATGTCGCTCCTCGACCGCGTCCAGAAACAGCAGGGTCCCGACGCCAACGCGCCCCCCGACGGGGCCTACGTTCCGCAGGCCGGTCAGAGCCCGCGCCAGTCCCTGGCGGCCGCGACGCGCAGCCGCACGCCGTCCGAGCTCCAGGCCGAGCGGATCAAGAACCGCCTCCAGGCGCGCCTGATCGAGCAGTCGGCCGACGACTCCGGCGACGAGGACCGGGAGCAGCGGGCCGCCAAGATCACCGACGCCCTCACCGCCGTGATCGCGGAGATGGGCCTCTCCCTGGCCAAGCCGGAGAAGCAGCGGCTGCTCGACTCGGTCCTCAACGACTTCCTCGGGCTCGGTCCAATTGAGGCCCTCATCAGCGACCCCACGATCACGGAGATCATGGTCAATGGGCCCGACCAGATTTTCGTCGAGCACAAGGGCAAGCTGACCCTCTCCAACGTCCAGTTCGAAAGCGAGGACCAACTGCGGCGGGTCATCGACCGGATCGTCTCGACGATCGGGCGGCGCATCGACGAGGGGTCGCCGATGGTGGATGCCCGGCTCAAGGACGGCTCCCGCGTCAACGTCATCATCCCGCCCCTGGCGCTGAACGGGCCCATCCTGACCATCCGAAAGTTCTCGAAAGACCCCTACAAGATCACCGACCTGATCAAGTTCGGTACCATCACCGACCCCATGGCCCAGTTCGTGCGGGCCTGTGTCCGCTCCCGGCTGAACATGCTCGTCTCGGGCGGCACCGGTTCGGGGAAGACGACGACCCTCAATGTCCTCTCCAGCTTCATCCCGGAGGAGGAGCGGGTGGTGACGGTGGAAGACGCCGCCGAGCTGCAGCTCAACCAGGAGCACGTTGTAACGCTTGAGTCACGACCGGCGACCGTCGAAGGGCGCGGCCGGATCGCGATCCGGGACCTGGTCGTCAACGCGCTGCGCATGCGCCCCGATCGGATCGTGGTCGGCGAGTGCCGCGGCGGCGAGGCGCTGGACATGCTCCAGGCGATGAATACAGGCCATGACGGATCGTTGACGACTATTCACGCGAACTCGCCGCGTGACAGTTTGAACCGCCTGGAAACGTTGGTGTTGATGGCGGGTGCAGAACTGCCCTCCCGGGCGATCCGGGAACAGATCTCGTCCGCCATAAACGTCATCGTGCAGCAGAGCCGCTTGCGGGACGGGTCGCGGAAGATCATCGCCGTCAGCGAGGTGCTCGGACTGCACGGCGACCAGGTAAAGGTGCAGGACATATTCGTGTTCAAGCAGACAGGCGTCAGCGAAGACGGTAAGGTGCAGGGCTACTTCACGGCCACCGGCATCATTCCGAAATATTTCGACCACCTGCAGTCGTCAGGCGAGGGCGTGACGAAGGACCTCTTCACGCCGGTGCCCGATCCTGCCGGACAAGGAGGCCACTAAGTGTCAATCCAGCTTGTCTTCGCGGCCATGGCAGCCATCGCGGCGCTGATCGTGGTCATGGCGCTGATGTCCAACAACCGGCAGCCGGCCGAAGAGCTGCACATGGATAGCTACAACCCCGAGGCAGCCGGCAAGAAGGGTGGCTTCGTCGAGGGGTTCATGGACCGCTTCAACAAGAGCCTCACCCGCAACAAGGGTGGGCGCAGCTCGAAGCTCACGGATGAGCTGGCCAAGGCCGACCTCAAGCTCCGCGTCTCGGAGTACGTCATGGTCATCGTCGGCCTGATCGTCCTGCTCTCCGCCATCCTGTTCCTCCGCTTCCACAGCCCGATTCTCGCCCTGATCGGCATCCCGGTCGGCTACTTCGCCCCGGGGTTCTTCCTCAAGTTCCGGCAGCGCCGCCGGCTCAAGGCGTTCAACAACCAGCTGGGCGATACCGTCGTCCTGCTCTCCAATGCCCTCAAGGCCGGTTATTCCTTCGCCCAGGCGATGGCCACCATCGCCAAGAGCTCTTCACCGCCGATGGCGGACGAGTTCAGCCGGGCGGTCCGCGAGATGAACCTGGGCGTCTCGGTCGATGACGCCTTGCAGCACATGGTCAAGCGCATCGAATCCGAAGACTTCGACCTGATGGTCACGGCGGTCCAGATCCATCGGGTCGTCGGTGGCAACCTGGCCGAGATTCTCGACACCATCGCCTTCACCATCCGGGAACGGATCCGCATCCAGGGCGAGATCCGTACCCTGACCGCGCAGGCCCGCGCCTCGGGCTACATCATCACGGGTCTGCCCTTCGCGCTCGCGCTGATCCTGACCTTCATCTCGCCGACCTACATCACGCCGCTCTTCCACGAATGGCTGGGTTACGTCCTGATCGGTATGGGCCTCGTCTCGATCGCGATCGGCTACGGCATCATCTCGAAAATCACGAACATCCAGGTGTAGCGAATGAGTATTATTTTCAGTCTCGTCTTCGCCTTCCTGGCCTTCAGCGGCATCATCATCGCGATGCAGGCCGTTACAGCCAAACCCCGGCAGGACCTCATCGCGGAACGGCTGGCGCAGTATCGCGACCACAACCTGACGCTCGACGAAATCGAGCTCTCGCTGCCGTTCAGCGAGCGCTTCATCAAGCCGGTGCTGGAGCGGCTGGGCAGCTTGCTCACCGCCCGCATGGCGAAGAACCGCCAGATCGTCGTCCAGAACAAGATCAACCTCGCCGGCCGGCCCTACGCGCTGAGTGTCAACGGCTTCGAGGTCGTCAAGGTGATCGTCGGCATCGTCATCGCCCTGGTGGCCCTGGGTCTAGCCGGGGTGATGGGGGTCACGAGCCTTCCGCTCAAGGGCGCGGCGCTCGGCCTCGGCTTCGTGCTTGGCCGTTTCCTCCCGGACGTCTGGCTGAACAACAAGATCAAGGGACGGCAGAAAGAGTTGCGTTTGGCGCTGCCGAACGCGCTCGACCTGCTGACCATCTCGGTCGAGGCCGGCCTTGGCTTCGACGCCGCCATCGGGCGGCTCACGGAAAAGTTCAAGAACGCGCTCTCCGACGAGTTCGCGCAGGTGCTCAACGAGATCCGGCTCGGCCGGCCGCGCCTGGAGGCGCTCGATGACATGGGCCGCCGCTCCGGCGTCGAGGAGCTGCACACCTTCATCCAGGCGCTGATCCAGTCGGAACAGCTCGGTGTCGGTATCGCGAAAGTACTCCGCATCCAGTCGGAAGAGATGCGGCGCCGCCGCCGTCAGCGGGCGGA
>WNGD01001133.1_pt1 | contig 29120 bp, 25 predicted proteins | sample 5400671 | NCBI WGS metagenome assembly WNGD01 (sample SAMN13153369, study PRJNA577476) | soil metagenome | isolation source: 40 cm soil or saprolite under grassland replicate 2 | place: USA:California | collected 2016-06-15
ATGCGAACACCTCCCTTCACCAGTCTCCAGAAGCGATGAAAGAGGAAAAGGCCTCTGTTGCTGATGAAATGACCGAGGCGATTGAGAAGTTGGCACGCCTTGACAAAGAGCATGATGGCGATATCATCCTTGCTGACTATCTCTCCTATCAAGCCGCATTCCGGGTACAACCGTATATCAAACATCAGCCGTCTGAGAAGGTAGCGTTCTTAGAAGAACTGGACAAGCAGGTAAAGACGTACATCCGTGCCTATCAGCAACACACACCAGACAGGAGAGATGATTGTTCAAACCGATCTAGTTCGTTTCAAAACGGTCAGCACACGCAGCCAGGCTGGTGAATCGGATTGGGACAGCAACGAAGGACGCGAGTTGGTCTAGCGCAAGCGCTGCGTCATTTTCTTTTTCACTTATTAGAAAGTGTACGCATTTACGTGCATATTTTCATCGAAAGATATGTGACTTTGTTCCATCTGCCACCTTACACTTGCTTTGAAATTGTCAGTGTTTAGAAAAATCTGTCGTTCGTTAAGAATGAGTTTATAATAGCATAAAAAAGATTTTGTAGCTATATTAGAGTTGGGATTTTTCAGAGATCTCGGAACATTATGTCTTTGATGTGGTGGTCTATCTTTGTTATTTAAGAAGGGGGAGTTTGTATTTTGCTATCACTTCTACTAGCAGGTCTTCTATTAGCGTTGTGGTGGCTGTATCTGGATAGGCATAAAATAAGGCCAGAAGTGGGGACAATCCTGTTATGTATGGGTGTGAATGTGAAAGTGATCCAGGAGATGTTAGGGCATAGCGACATTTCTGTTACCCTGGGAGTCTATGGGCATCTGCTCCCATCGATGCAACAAACGGTTGTAGATACGTGGGATGGCGTGTTTTGGGATGAAAGCGAAGAGGGCAAGAAATCGGGGGATGAGGAAAGCGAGAAATAGGGTTGCTGTGGGTTTTGCTCTCAATTCTGGAATGTAGGTTGTAGGGTTTTTAGTGAATGGTAATAAAATAAGACAGGAAGCGCGTTTACAGAACTGCTTCTTGTCTTTTTCTTAGTCGGGGCGAGAGGATTTGAACCTCCGACCACTACAACCCCATTGTAGTGCGCTACCGGGCTGCGCTACGCCCCGCTGTTTTTTGGAACGAGATAAGTATAGCAGAAAGTCATTGTCCCGTCAAGATATTTTTTCTTAGAAAGATGATTGTAAATGAGCATTACTGTGCTAAAATATCTCTGAAATTCATTGTGAGTACTACAAAAGGTGTGCGATGGTGCTACAGGAGAATTATCAGGCTATTAGTAAACAAAGGTAAAATAATAATTATGAAAGATGATAATACAACCTCCGGTAACGAGCCCAGTAACGAAGGCGTATCAGGAGAGCCTCTTGCACAGACGGGGGGACCAACCCCCCCACCGAACTGGCGGCAACGCAAGCCCTCCGGACCTAGCAGGGGGTTATATATAACGGCGATCGTTTTAGGTATCATAATAGTGATCCTGGCAAGCCTCTACGTTTATCTTCTGATAACCAGGAAGGGACCGACCCACCAGGTATTAGCTGCTCACACTCCTACAACCATTGTGTTCCATAATGCTGCCTGCCCCTTCAAACCTGGCCCCGGTATTGCAGAGGGTACGGGTGTCAAATGTGGTTTCCTGACGGTGCCAGAAGATCCTGCCCATCCACAGGGACCAACTATCCAGCTTGCCGTAGCTATTTTTAAAGCCTCGTCTCCTGCTGTATCCTCTACTCCACTGTTCTTTCTTCAGGGTGGCCCTGGCGGAGCACTACTAAGCGATCTTGGAGCAGCTATTAACTCGACGAATCTGTCTTTGTTCTCGCAGGGTCATGATCTCGTCTTGCTGGACCAGCGCGGTACGGGTTACTCTAAACCATCATTAGCCTGCAAAGAAATAAACAATCTTCAGATCTCCACACTTGACCAGAATCTCAGCCGCGACCAGAGCGCAGCCATGCTTGTGCAAGCTGCACGAGCATGCCATGATCGCCTGCAAAAATCGGGCATCAACCTCAATGCGTATACTACTGTCGCCAATGCCACTGACGTACATGACCTGGTTCACGCCCTTGGTTACCACCAGGTTGATCTGTATGGGGCTTCCTATGGCACGCGCTTAGAGCTTACAATCATGCGTCTGTTTCCCTCTGACATCCGCAGCGTGGTGCTCGATTCTACGGTTCCGACCCAAAAAGAACTCGATACCAGCCTTCCGGCCACTACGCAGCGTGTCTTTAATGTATTGTTCCAGGGCTGCGCTTCCGATCCTGTTTGTAATAATAAGTATCCGCAGTTGCAAAACGTGTTCTACCAACTCGTCAAAGACCTGAACACGAAGCCCGTCACGTTCCAGGACTCCAGATACGGTCCCATCCTGCTAAACGGCGATGGCCTGGCTAGCTGGCTGTTTTCCTCATTATATGTGACCAGCCTCATTCCTGCATTGCCGGAGATTATCACACAAGTCAATGTGGGGGATTATAGGCTCTTATCTCAGATCTACAGTCTCATTACAATCGACAATTCTGTAAGCTGGGGCATGTACTACTCTGTACAATGTGGAGAAGATCTGGCCTTCACAACGCCACAGGAACTCAACACAGCTTCTAACGTTCTACGCTCGGAGATCAAGCCGGAGGTCTTGACTGGTATACAGGCTGACTACAGCGTCTGCCAGTTCTGGGGCGAGAAACCCGTTCCTTCTGAACAGAAGCTGCCGGTAAAAAGCTCTATTCCCACTCTCGTCCTGGCGGGCGAATATGATCCAGTCACACCACCAACCAACGGACAACTGGCAGCGCAGACCCTGACGCACAGCTACTACTTCCAGTTCCCAGGTACAGGCCACGGCGTACACTATACAGGCACTTGCCCGGATAGCATTATCGCAGCCTTCCTGAAGCAGCCTATAGAGAAGCCCGACGCAGCCTGTATCGCAACAATGAGCGAACCCGTATTCCGGTAGAGAGATTGCTTAGCTTCAGCATTCATAACTGTATGTAGGAGTGTATCCCCTACATACAGTCATCATTTATGCCCGTGATGCATTTCGCAGCGCACGAATTGCCTTGGCGTAATCCCCACGTGGAATGATAGCTACAGTAATGCTTGAAGCCAGGTCCCAACATATCGTGACAACGAATAAGGTGAATCCTCCCGGTATCCCGCTCTGCCACGCGTAACCAGCCGCCAGCAGAGAACACAGATTCGTCGATGTTTCTCCCGCAGCAAACATCAGCGCCTTCGCCACTGGGTTCGCCTGTTGCATACTCGGCTTTTGCGTCAGTGCGCTGAAGAACGGGATCACACTCATCAACTGGCGCAAGCCAGGAGGGTAGTTCTCAGGATGGTCCGTACCTCGAACTCCATACCCTCGGAAGCGGATACCCACAAGACGCCCGACCGCCCAATGAGCAATGGCATGGCAGCAAATGTAGATGACAAGCCAGCCCAGTAGCATCAACATAATCCGCACTCCATCCACAATAGCAATGTGCGCCGACAGGTAGAGGAGTCCTGCTCCAAATACCAGGCCCGCTAATTGCACCACATTGCCCCCAGTTTCCGATAACCGGAACCATAGTTTAGGAAGAGATGGTTGCGCTTTCTTCGTCGCGTTTGTGTAAAATTCATGTGTTGTGTTCATAATAAACCCTCTATTCTGCATTGCTAGCTGAATTCGTAGTAACTTCAAGTAACGGTAAGCCCAGATCTCTTATCTTGAGGAGTACGCCATACAGCGCCGCCTGATCAGGAATGGGGCCGGAGAGAATTGTCTCACCATACCCGTTGTGGATGATCGTCAAACCATCAAACCAGTCTGAGCGTTCCTGGTCGAGATAACCCCTGATCCGAATATGATAGATGTCCTGTGACATCTCTAGATGTCTCCTCTATTAGCATTCAACTTACGACGTACATCGTTATCTGTATTTATGGTTGCTTTCATAGATTTTCGTTGCTCCTCATTTCACATGTTTGTATTTCCTCTTCGCAGTAAGAGTGTAACTTGAAACAAAGAAAAGCACATCTCACGAAAGTGGGGTTGTAAAAAAGAGAAGAATGCCCGAGGTATCTCCCAAAAGTGGTAGGCAAACAACCTCCGATGTTCACGTGTAGGGGCGCGATTTATAAGCCCGCCGCTTTCTACATCCGCCGCTTTATAAACCCACCCCTCTTTTAGATAAGCTTTAATTCTCTCGCACGTACAATAGCCTGCGTGCGGCTATGAACGCCAAGCTTCCCATAAATCCCCTTGGTGTGTGTCTTGACGGTACCTTCTGTGACTACAAGGCGTTTTGCGATCTCTTGATTCGATAGGCCAGCCGCCAGCAATTCCAATACTTCCTGCTCGCGTGGACTGAGTGGTTCGATCAGTGGCGAAGCAGATGTTTCGCTTGCTTTCTTACCAACGTTTTCCTCTGTCTGTCTCGTCCCGACCTGGGGAAATGCAGCCAGCAACTTGCGCATATAGGCTGGTGATGCGTTCTTTTCCCCAGGAGGAGGTTGTTGCGTTGGTACAGCAAGCAATTTTGAAAGTATATCTTGCATAGGTGTACCTTCGTTGACAAAGGTACGGATGTAACCTTCTGGCTCAGCTAATACTAACGCTCGTGCGAGAATTTTCATGGATTGCGCAAAATCATCCATTTTGTGGAAGGCTATCACTTCGAGAGCCAGGGTGTGAATAACATTGTCTGTACGTCCAGCCTCTTCGTCCGCATGTAACAGGCGATCCAACAAAGCTACAGCTTCAACTGGTCTATCCTGTGCAATAAGCAGGCGCGCCAGTACGAGGTACTCTGCCTCGTGCTCATATGCAAGCTCATCGTCCATATTGATAGCCTCCGCTTCATTCCACTGTACAACCGCCTCTATATTGCCCTGTGCCAGATTCAACTGTGCCCGCAACGCTCTCACTTGTGCTGCGGATAGCTGATTCCCAAGGTGCTGTGCTGCATGCTCTGCCTTGTCGAGCATGGCAGGCACTTCCGTTGTCTCTCCATATACCCATAATGCGTGTGCAAAGATAAGGTAGATAGGGGCCATGTATGGCTCTTGCCCGATCTGCTCTCCGAGCGTAATAGCTTGCCGTCCATGCTGTAAAGCCAGCTCACGATCATTCCATTCACAATAGAGACTACATAGTCTGGCATGCGCTCCACTGGCGTGTACATTAGGAAGCCCGCCCGCTCTTTTGATCACTTCCTGACTGGTTTCTGCGGCCTGGTGCAAATTCCCTTGAACTATCTCCACCCCTGTTAGAAAGTTCATAGCATACTGCATGGCATACAGATTATGGGTGGTCTGGCATATGCTACGTGCTTCGTTGAGCAACCCGTACGCTTCCTTCACATTTCCAAGTATGAGATAACTGGCACCCAGATAGAGAGCACAATTACCACGATTGGTCAGATCATCCTCAGGCAAAAGGGGAAGCGCCTGTTGCGCGTAGTTGATGGCAAGCGTGGCGTCGCCCTGCAATAAAGCAATACTCGCACGAAACGTATACACTTCACCAAGCTTACTCAGATTTCCTTCTGCTTGCCAGGTCTGTTCTGCTACATCAAGAGGTCGTTTGTATGACTCTATATCACCGATATATAAGAACGCCCAGGCATACAAAATACAGAGCGATGGTCGGGCAAATAATACCTCTTCTGGCAGTGCCTTCAACCAGTAGCTTAAGGTAGCAAAAGTTCCATGACTAAACATTGGATACATGATGGTCTCGATCAATGTAGCTGCTCGTTTGAAATCTTTTGCTGCGAAGGCATGATTGACTGCTTCGGTCATAAAGCCATTGCTTTCGAACCACTCACTCGCTCTGATATGGAGGATCGGCACAAGCTGAGGGCGCTCCTGCCCAAGACGATAGCGTAATGTATCAGCAAAAAGATGATGGTAACGATACCAATGTCGCTCATCATCAAGGTGTGTAATAAACAGATTGGCTTGCTCCAGCCGCTCTAACAGCGCTTGCCCCTCGGTTCGCTCTGTAACCGCATCACAGAGGGAACCACATAAGCGGTCGAGAATGGAGGTCTGTAACAAGAACGCGCTGATATTTTCGGGCTGCTGGCGCAAGACTTCTTCGGTGAGATAGTCCACAATGTAACGATGACTTCCCGCAAAGGTCGTCACGAAGCTGGAAACGTCCTTTCTGCCCTGCATGGAGAGCGCAGCCAATTGTAGCCCGGCGATCCAGCCTTCGGTTCGTGTCTCTAAGGCGGCAATATCATTTGTGCTAAGATGTAAGCCCATGATCTCATGCAGAAACGTAGCTGCTTCGTCCAGTGTGAAGCGTAAATCATCAGCACGCAGTTCGTTCAACAGACCTCGTGCGCGCAGCCGCGCTAGCGGCAAAGGCGGATCAGTACGGCTTGCAATAATCAAGTGCAACTGCAGTGGGAGATGATCAAGCAGAAAGGTCACGGCATGATGGATAGAGGGAGCTTCAATGACGTGATAATCGTCAAGAACCAGGGCGATGTTCCGCTGCAAGCTGCTGAGAGCGTTGACAAGAGCAATTAACACCACCTCAATTGCTGCCGATGGCGCTGATTGCAGTAAAGACAAAGGCGTCTTACCCACCCCTGGCTGTAGTCTGCCCAACGCCGTGATAAAGTAAGACCAGAACTGCACAGGGTCATTATCGCTATTGTCGAGTGAAACCCAACTCGCTAACCCTTTTTGTTGCAGCACCCATGTGCTCAAGAGCATAGTTTTCCCAAAACCGGCAGGTGCTGCAAGCAATGTGAGAGGGAGCTTCATGCTTGTTTGTAATGTGTTGAACAGCCGTGGACGCGTAACGAGATCAGAACGACTATACGGAGTAGATAGTTTTGTTGTGAGCAGAAATTGACCGTTGTTTTGCTGTATCATGTTCATTGTTAGTGTTTCAATCCCCTCAAGCCGGGACGGAAAAGAACATTAACCCTGCCCCCTCCTACTGAGATGAAGTATACTGATGAAGACCGAAAAGGTCAAGCGGAAACGCACTAGAGAGTAGCCCGTTCTGGTTGCAACAACGTTGTGATGTTGCAACCAGAACGGTACAATCGGGTTGTGGACAAGAACGTTTCTTCTCTAATTTTAAGCTCATTGATAGTACTGTCAGTTTTCCATGTGACAAAATTCGCTATATCCACGTTCTATTATTACAGGTCTATTAACAATCGAACTTTTGCGTATACTTACTAATAAGCGGCAGGATTGCAGTTCACTACAGATTACGTTCTGTTAGTGCCTATTCAGGACCTCTCGCCGCCTCCGGCGCTGAAGTGTCAGGAAAAGGGGCCCTGAAAGATACTTCTGTTATTTGATAATTAGATTATTGGGGGATGTGGATAGTGGGTCTGGAATTATTGAGAAGAGATAGGTTATGAATCAGTGTTTGCGTTGTAACAAGCAATGTAGTGTGGCCTCTCTATTTTGTGATGAATGTAGGGCACTGGTAGGACGTCAGATAAATTCATCTGCGCCAGGACAGCCTGCACATATGGAGAGAGATGTGTCAATTTTATCCACATCTCCTCACGTGGCCCATAGAGCGATACCACCCTCACGATACGACGGCGCAGCTTCTGGCGGCAACGATGATATCGTAAATCGCATGACTGCTCCCAACCCTATTGTACCATCTCCACCTTTCCGTCTATCTCAATCTTCGCTCTACAGTATGCAAGCCAATCGGGTAGAGCAGGCTTTGCATAAGCTGAACGATGCCGCCCGGCGTATCGCAGCCGCTGAGCCAGGAGATCATCGTAAACCGAGAAATGCCCGTCTTTCTCCTCTACGCGATATATCACCTGAGATTCAACGTCATAGCACTCCGATGCCTCAAGTACCTGCTCAAAAACCGTTTTCTATTGACAATGTGGAAAATGATGATCTGGGCGGTAGTCTCCCTGATCTATGGCCCTGGTTACATGACAGCGACTCCGATGAGATTGATGGAGATAGCTGGTCAAATCGTACCGATCCATTAATTTCGCGTCGATTCCCCGATAGTGTGGAGGCTGCACGGATCGAGGAAGAAGATATGCAACGTGTGGCTGCCGAAGATCTGGCAACTTTTTCGCTGCCCACATCGCGCAAGAAGGTCTCTCGCCTGCGTCTTGCTTTTGCTACCCTCGCAGTTCTTGCTATTCTTGCTTTAACGATAGATAGTATTCTTGTATCTGTAGCTTTCTTAAATAAACGACCTGTTCCATCTATTACCAGTGGTCCTCCAACTCTTACTCTTTCTTCAACTACCGTAAGGTATGGTCAAAATGTATGGTTACGTATTCGTCATTTTACGTCATCTTCTGAAGTCTATATAACGCGTGATGTGGAGGAGGCGATCCAACTGAATGTCTCAAATGCGACGGTTGGACCAACACGCTCGATGATTCGCGTCAACTCCCATGGCGACGCCGATGTTTCTATGTATATTGAAAATACCTGGGATCCTGGCTTCCATACGATTGAGGCCGAAGATATTCAAACGCGCTATACAGCAAGTACGTCTTTGCATATTGATGCTGCCGGTCCAACACGTCCACCACATCTGGTCGTTGATGATCTTACCATTGATCTAGGCGCAGAGCCGGTAGGAGCGAACTCTATTCGTCCGTTGAGAATGCATAACGCTGGGAGTGGTTCGATTATCTGGTCGGCGAGTAGCAGTCAGTCATGGCTGTTGCTTGCGCCTAACCAGGGAACCTTTAGCGATAATCAGACGATCTCCGTAGGTGGCGAGCGTGCTAATCTCAAACCCGGAGATTACAAGGGAACTATCACAGTTTCATCGAACGTTGGTGTATCCGTTGATGTTCAGGTAATAATGACGGTGCGCCCATTGCCAGCTAATGCCGGACCCGTACTACAGGTTACTCCAGTGTTGCTCTCGTTCGTTGCAACCGATGGTGGGGCGAACCCGGCTCCACAGTATCTGGAGGTCAGCAATCCTGGCTCTCAGCCGATGCACTGGTCGCTTTCAAATAATGCTCCTCCTTCACAAAGCCAGGGTACGTTCCTGAACTCGCTTGGATCTTCTGTGAACTGGTTGAGTACCGATCAGACATCAGGCTCTGTAGCTCCAGGGGCGAAAGCCATTGTACGAGTAAGTGCACAGAGCCGGAGCCTTTTGCCGGGTGCCTATATTGATACCATAATGTTTACTGCTGACCAGGGAGCGATCAATAGTCCGCAAGGCATAAATATTTCTCTGACAGTGCAGTCACAATGTTCTCTACAACTCAATACGAATATGCTGTCCTTTACAGCGGTCCAGGGCCAGAGCAATCCAAATACACAGGCCGTAAGTCTGGCTGCCAGTGCAAACTGTCCAGCAACAACCAACTGGAACACAACGTCTTCAGCGCACTGGCTGACGGTGACTCCTGGCAATGGTCAACTGAAGGGTGTGGTGAGTGCTACGGCTACGGTAAGCGTGAATAGTACAGGCTTATCAGCAGGCAGTTATAGCGGTATCATTACTGTAACAACGGCTCAGAATACGCAAGCGGTACAGGTGCAGTTAACGGTGCAACCACCACTACCACCCGGTGCACCAGTCCTTAGTATCTCTCCGATGAATGTCAACTTTAGCGTGAATCAGGGGCAGCCGAACCCGCCAGGCCAGGTGATATCGATTACTAATACTGGTGGAAGTACTCTCTACTGGCGCGGAGCTGCTAATATGTTAGCTGGTTCTGTTGCTGTGGCTGTTGTTCCCAGTGGTGGAATAATTGCTCCGAGACAGACCGGCCAGGCAATTGTGAATGCTAAGACGCTAGGGGCACCCGCTGGTTCCTATACTGGCCAGATCTCGATCAGTGGCTCTGATGCTAGTGGCAACAATGCTGGGGGGAGTCCACTATCTATTATGGTTAATGTGAGTGTACAGGCACCCTGTACTCTGGCACCACCTTCGTCGAGTTCGCTTGCTTTTACCGCGACGCAGGGAGGCGGCGATCCAGTACCCCAGGGCTTTGTTCTGACTGCCTCAGGTAATTGTGCTGGTGCTGTGGGTTGGAAAGTAAGTCAGGCTCTGCCGTCCTGGTTGAATCTGTCATCTTCTTCCGGTTCATTCAGGCCGAACGGGCAATCTGTGACACTGAATGTTGCGCCGACTATTGCTGGTCTGTCACCTGGTACCTATACGGCACAGGTTCCTATCGCGGCTACTGATAGCTCGAACCAGCCATTGGTTGGAAGCCCGCTGTCGTTTACTGTTTCACTAACGGTACAGCCGCCCTGCGCACTTCAGGCATCTGCCTCTCGATTGACGTTCTCTACCGCTCAAGGCCAGTCTCCGGCGTCACAAGTACTGGGTGTGAGCGAGAATGGTGCCTGTTCTCGTCCTGTGGCCTGGGCGGATACGTCAAATAGCTCCTGGCTGGTACTGTCCGTGCCATCTGGTCTGGATAATGGAAGTGGTGGCAGTATTGGAGTTAGTATCAATACCTCCGGCCTACTTCCAGGAACTTATTCCGGCATGATTGCGCTCTCTGCCAGTGGAAGTGGTGGTGGTGCAGTCCAGGGTAGTCCACAAACAGTTCCTGTGACACTTATTGTGACTGGCTTTACGATAGGAGGTAGCGTAAATGCGTGTGCTGACAGCACATGTAGTACTTCAGTACCCCTCGTCGGAGCTATTGTCACTCTAATAGATAGTAATGGCAAATCGTTTACGGCTGTAACTTCCAGCACCGGCTCTTATACCTTCAGCAATGTAGTGCTGGGTACTTGCAGGCTCTCGGTGAGCGGAAATAACGGTACAACGACCCATTATGCCGGGACCGCTTCGCTAACGGTTGCAGGAAACCAGACGAATGTTACTATCAACGCCGTTCCTTCCTGATCGCCAGAATACGGCAACCCGGTAAACCAGATGTAATAAGCTAGTAATTAACAAAATGTAGGGAATTACGAAATGTGAATTCCAAATGTCGGGGATGTGGGATTCCAAATGTCGGGGATGTGGGATTCCAAAATGTAGGGGCGCGATTTATAAGCCCGTGGTCCTCTGCTGGCCGATGCAGGCGGGCTTATAAATCGCGCCCCTACATTTTGGAATCCCCGACATTTGTTAATGCCATATTTGTTAATCTCCTACGTTCGATAATTATGCAATGAAGCGCGCCTTTCTCTTTCTCATCTACTTGTGTAATTGTGGTACAATAGCCATACTACAAAAAGAAACAGCATTAAAAACATCGGTACATTATGAGACCCATTTGAGAACTGCCGCCCAACAGCGTCTATAAATCTGAATATAAATATGTATGATTATTGTTTGTGGTTTATAGAGATCAAGGAGGAGAGGCGTGATGCCTGCTAGCTGGATCAGCCTCTTACAATGTGTATATGGAAACTAAACGTTGCGCCTACTGTCATAAACTACAGCGAGCTGACGCGCAGGTCTGTAGCCGCTGTGGACAGGCTTTTGTACCCAAAAAATCGCGTCCTTCTACCAGGGAGTGGACGAAACCGTCTCTTCCTCCTGCCTCACCACACAGGGCTGGGCACTATTCGGGACTACATCCCGAAGACCAGCCGTATCAGTCCAGCCTGATTGCGATCCAGCGACCTCCTTCACAAGATAGTGAGCACTGGCACGCGCCGCAACATGAACCTGAACGTATTGTTTTGCCTATGGCTGATCCCGAATCAGATCCTGGAATAAATCGTCAGCATTCCCTATCAACGCAGTATGATACATTTTCTGCCGGTGAATTGCCTGCTGGAATAGAGCCTCCTCCCTATATGCCGAGGAAACGTCTCTTGCCGCCGCGGGCTATTCCTATTCTGCTGACCATTTCTTGCATCTTCTTCTTGCTTGCCAGTAGCATTCTTGCATTCGTGCTGATTGGTAGATCCTCTTCGCCAACTCTGCCAATTGTGACTGCATCTCCTACCCAGTTACGCACAAATGATACCTTTACGTTGACGGGTAGTGGTTTTGGCGCTCATAGCCTGATGACTTTTACCTATGATATTAATAAGACTATACTTGATGGCAATAACCACCCTCTGCGAGCGCATACGAATACTCAGGGAGCTTTCGCTGTACAGATACAGATCCCCAGGGATTGGGAGCCAGGGCAACACTTCATTCATGCTACCGACGAGGCAGAAAAACTGAGTGTTTCGGCAACGATTACGATACAACAGTCACCTGTCGCTCCGCCAGTTCTGCAGTTGTCGATAAATAAGCTGAACTTTGAGGCGGACGCGCCCGGTGTTGTTTCAGACAAAACGATCTCGCTTGTCAATGCTGGTGGAGGCCAGATTACCTGGCAACAGAGCAGCGATCAATCGTGGCTTACTGCTTCCCCTGGCAATGGCATCTTCTCTGGCCGTGAGAGTGTGCGTATTACGGTCAATCGCGGTACGCTTGCTCCACAAGCGTATAGTGGACATATTACCTTTACGCCGAAGGATAGTAACATAGCTTCCTCGGTGATACTGACGGTAACGATGGCGGTGAAGGCTGCTCCGGCAACTCTGACTATCTCTCCGAGCTCCCTGGATTATTCTGCAAGCCCGGCGCAAAATCCTGGTAGTCAGACAATTGTCCTGCAGAACAGTGGCGGACAGAGTGTCAATTGGAAGAGTACTGTTTCGACTGGCGATGGTGCTTCCTGGCTGGCAATATCCCCGACTTCAGGTACTTTGCTGCCCGCTCAGAGCGTCACAGTGACGGTGAGCGTGCAGTCACAGCAGCTTGCTGTTGGCTCTTATCAAGGGACTATTGCGTTCGCTGGTGGTGCGCATGGACAGGTGAATGTGGCGCTGGCTGTGACGGCGTCAGGAGACCTGGTAGTATCGCCTCCCTCACTGTCATTCCCTATGGTCGTAGGGCAGCAACCTGTGTACAAGGCCATTATTCTGCAAAATAGCGGCAATCAGACTCTCTACTGGACTGCCACCACAACAACTTCAGATCAGGGCAACTGGTTACATGCCAGTCCCGGTAGCGGCTCACTTGCAGCAGGTGCGGAGGGATTTATGAATGCCATGGTTGATGTGACGGGCTTGAAACCCGGTTCCTATCAAGGTACGCTCACTCTGAATGTTGGTGGAGTGACGAGGCAGGTGGCAATCTCGCTCACTGTTTCGTAATGTTCGGTTGACGCTCCTCACCTTCTATGCTATATTCTGACAGGGCATGTATAAGAAATTCTGTTATGCTCTTTTTTATTCACTGCCGAACACTTACAACGGAGGATAAGTCGTGCCGAACATTACGTACTTACGCGAAAATGTACGGGTTGAGGTGCCAGAGGGGGATAGTGTACGCTACCCGGCGCTAGAGAATGATGTGCCCGTTTACTGTGGCCTGTGGAAATTTGCCAACTGTCATGGGAATGGCTTGTGTGGCACTGATCGCGTCGCCGTTTCTCCCTCGGTCAACACCAACCCTCTCACCTTTATGGAAAAATTCTGGCTGCGCGGTGATCTTAAGAAGAATCCTAATATGCGCCTTGCCTGCCAGGTGAAAGTCTTTGGTGATGTCAGCGTCGAGACGCAGTGTCAATAAATGTTGGTATCATCGTATTAGATAAATAATGGGTAGGGGCGCGGTTTACAAGCCCGCATTGTCCCACGGGATGCGCAACGAGCTGTAAGCAAGCGGGCAATAAACTAATAGAGGAAGATTCCTGCAAGCAGACAGGGATTCTTGGCCCTCATGATCGGATCAGAGGGGAGATGATACTGCATAGAAAAAGCTTCTGTTTTTGCCCATTCCTCCTTGCTAGTTGCTGGCGAGACAAGCGGGAACACCAGCAACGGTAATACGCAGTTGGGGTGGTCCCCACCAGGCGTTGCGGGCAAGCCGATCAGGCCAACTCCAATGGTGATGCGAGCGCACTGCACGAGGAGGGCGAGGTGGGGGAGAAATACACTGAGGGATCTTGACAAGCGGGATCACCTCGACGTACTGCTGGCTCCAGTGGGTCTTCCAAGTACGGCGAAGCGCTCGGCCTGCAACATCCACCCATCGTATCGGGCCGAGCAGGATAGGCGTTTGCTCGCGCTCAACGGAGGCAGGTGGGGGCAAGAGACGACGGACCGCACTGACCCTGCGCGCACGATTGCCTTTGGCACCTTTCGCCAGACACTCCTCCCGGAGAGAACAGCACTGACAATCGGTCTGATAAGCGAGATAGACAGCGCGTTGGGTGAAAGCATTTTCTTGACGGACTTCGCTCAGTCACAGGCTTGCCCCCGCTGGACAGCGGAGCTTCCCATCCTCTTGTAAGGTGAACGCATCGGCTCCGAAGCGTCCAGTGGCTCGTCCGAACGCTGCGGCCCACTGCCACGGCCCATATTCTTCAGGTGGGTCTTCCACAGGCAAGAAGAAGGGGAAAGCTTCTTTGGGAGGTGCCCACTCGATCTCGCGTAGCTCAGCTTCTTGCATCGTTTGTCCAAGCGTCAGCCGGAGGTTCCATACCCATTGACAGGCAATTTGCCAGAGTTCTTGCCCACATTCAGTGAAGGAACACCAGCGATCAGGATCTTCTTCAACCTCTTCATCAGTGAGTACTGCCTCGAAGGCTCCTCGTCCATGATAGAGATCCAGGATCTCTTCGGCGAGAAATCCATCAGCAGCAAGATCGGTGAGAAAGAGTTCATAGACCCACGCATCGATCCGCTTGCCGACGGTCACGGGCTTGCCCGCAGGTGGGGCAGGATGGCGAGCCACCATCACCCGAACGTGAGGAAGCCCTTCACCGAGCGGAAGCCAGCCACCATCAAACAGTTCAACCACCTCATCACTACTCACCCGACTGACACGCGCCGCTGGAGGATGAGCCAGCACCCGTTGAATCTGAGGATGTTCTAAGAGTTGATAGCCTCTCCCTCGTGTCACCACAGGAACGTTGGCAAGCAGGATCTCAGCGACCACCACGGCATCGCCGTCCTGCCCATCGAGGCGGACCAGAGCCATCTCTGCTGAGAACGTGAACTGCGTCAAATAGGTGGTGATAGCTGGCAGGGCCGAGGGAAGTTCGGCGCGATAGTCCCCATTGCCCTTCCCTGCGTAGGTGCCAACCCACTGACGAGTGTGCATCTGAAGCGCTGTGGTGCGTGTTCGTACGACTTCACCGCGCTTGCGGCCTGTGTAGCCAGGCGCACAGACGGCGTCGAGGAGGAGGCAGTTCAGATGTACAGGGCAAGGCGCGCTGCCGCGCGGCCTGACGAGTGGCATCGACCTCAAAGACGATGAAGCGGCGCCCCTGTCGATCAAAGATGCCGCCAATGGTTTCTGTGGTCCATCCGTCGGCAAAGCTGTGCTGCTCGAAGAGCGTGCGGAACGCTTCTAAACAGGAACGATCTACATCGGCCAGAAAGCGGCTCAAGCTAGAGCGATGGGGAAGACATCTGCGTCCAAAGAGGGCCATGAAGGCTGATCCAAAGGGCGCTAAGCGCTCAAAGAAATCAGCTAAGGTTCGTTCTCCACTGATGGCATAACCGAGCAACAGAGCCAGCAAATCGATAGGCTCGTAATCGCCGAAGCGTCCGCGCACCAAACGGACCCGGCTTGGGCAAAGGCATCAAGCAGTCCCTTTGTTGCCAAATGCTGGACGATAATCACCACCTCGGCGAACCACGCAGGCACCGAGGGACGATCTACAGGAGAGGTGTGGACCTCACTACAAAGGTTCGGTATCATTAGGTACAGAGACCTCCTTCTGAGAGATGATGAGGTTTACCTTCTCATTGGTAGAGATCTCTTCTTTCTTTATGCTGCTAGCTTGCTTACAGCTCGTTGCGCATCCCGTGGGCAGATCCCATAACTTTTCATGGTCCTGCGTTAAGGAAGACACCCTGTAGCCGCAAAGTAGATAAGTGCGGCACAGTTTTTGGAGAATCATCTCTTTATGCAATAATAGTTTGAGAGAGGGGAATGCGCTCCGTCATATCGAGCGTAAAGCGCCCATACGGGTTCACATGCTGATAAAAGAGCGGAGTCAATCCGCGCCAGTCTTCCTGCTTCATAGCACTTTTCCATTTCTCCTCGGCCAGAACCTCCTGAAGCAGGAGTTTAGCGTTTCGCATCAGGGGAGTGCGACGGGAACCCTAACGTGCTTTCGCCTTCCTCCTGGCTGTCTGCGTTTTCCAGGAATGTAAGTGGATCGCGGCTGAAGTGGTTCTCAAAGGTGACCCCTTCGTAGGTATAGGGTGTTTGGTCCACACGCAAATGGAAGAGATCAAAACGCTGGTAGCCTCCAGTGATGTCATGAGCCAATTTAGGCAGAATGTTTTGGCTGATGTCGATCTCGGCGTAGAGAATGCCTTCCTGACCTACCAGAGGTTCGACGAGAGGGAAACCATCTGGTCCTACGACGGTGGAAACGGGGGGAATACCCGCTTCGAGCAACTGCCGAATGTCGTCGCTCCCCTGAGCCAGGTCCGTTTTCGCTTCTTCGTCGAGCAGTCCGGATGAGACGAGCGTGAAGAGCTTCCCTTCCGAGCTGTGAGCACCAGCAGTGCGGATGGCAATGGCCTTCGCCAACTCATGGGGCTGGAGGCCTGGAGAAGGTGGAAAGGGCCAGAACGAGGTGAAGGTGGTGATATGGACTTGCTCCCCTTGAGCCAACAGAGCGAAACGGGCAAGCGTATTCATGTTCTCACCGCAGATCAGGACGCCGATGCGACCAAGGTCTGTCGGAACCGCCTTTAATCCTGCGGCATCGCCCGGAGCATAAGTTAGCTTTTCTCCCAAGGTCGGAACAAGCTTGCGTCTCCAGTTGATCAGACGGCCGTCAGGATTGAAAAGGAGGTTCGTGTTCCAGAGCGTGCCCTGACTCACCTCGGTTTTCTCGGAAACCCCAACAGAGAGATAGACACGACAGCGACGAGCAATCTCTGCCAACTTGCGAAAAGATGCGCTGGGAATGAGGAGCGCATGGTCGTACAAGCGGCGAAAAAACGCTGGCTGATCTGGTGGGCGGTGGATGAGATTCCAGACCGGGAAAGCGGGGAGATAAGATTCTGAAAACACCACCAGAACTGCTCCCTCGCGGGCAGCCTGTGTGGTGAGTGCTTCGACTTTCTCGATAGTCGCATCCCGGTTGAGCCACACTGGCGCAGCCTGGACTACAGCAGTTTTAAATTTCGGATACGTGTCTGCTGACATAGCTCCATTCCTTTGCTTTAGATCACACTGCCATTGGTAAGCCAAACCTGATCAGTTCCAGCCGCGAGAGGACCGATCACACCGGCTTTTTTCCGGCCTTCTGCAAGGATCTGCGAATGCCAGTATTCCCTAGCGCGCGCGAGATCGGTCGCCTCCATGAGTACAATAATGGTATTGGGCTCCTCGGCAGCACGAAACGTCCCGATATCAACCAGACCGTACTGCTGCCGCATCGGTAACAGTTGGTCAAACGCCGCCTGAAATTGAGCAAAGTCGGCAACACGCTGTTTCACCATCATGTAATTTTTCATAGGAAATCTCCTTTCAAGGATGCCTTTCTTTCCAGTTTTCCAGCATGTAAACAAATGTTTACATGAGAAATATAGCACGCTTCCACGTCGTTTGTCAACGATTGTTTACTTGCTATGTGCTATTGAGGTGCGGAGCTTCTCGATCTTCGAGCAGAACCGAGAGGATGCGCTGGAAGTGAGGGAGCAAGGCGTCTGCGGTGGCGTCTGCAAGCGGAGCTTTGCCCACCAGACGTCGGAGAACCACTATGCCTGTGAGCAGTGCAGCTACCAGGTCAGCACGCAGATCGGCATCAGCAAGAGCCGTTTTCGAGGTAAGATCAGCCGTGAGCAGATCAAGCAGATTGCGCATATACTGGGCGGCAGCAGGATAGTCAGAGGAGCGCAAGAGCGTCACAAAGAGGTCGTGATCCGAACCGGCGTGGTCAACCAGGACGCTGTTGAGCAGACGCTTTCCCAACTGTTCTGGGGGTCCTTGCATTGTCTGGGCAACACGATTGCGATCAAAAGCGATCACGGTTTGAAAGAGTCCTTCCTTCGACCCAAAGTAGCGAGAGATGAGGGCTACGTTCACTCCGACGTCAGCGGCGATATCTCGCAGGTTGGTGGCCTCATAGCCATCGCGGGCAAAACGTACCCGAGCGGCGGCAAGCAAAGCTGCTCGCGTTTCCGCTGCGTTGCGAGAACGAATGACCTTCTGAGACGAAGGCCCCTGGCTCTGTGGATAGAACGTCTTCTGGCTGTGTTTGTTGGACATATTGCCCCCAACTCAAGAGAACATAGACGGAGTGATGACCTTCTCATTGTAGACAAGGTGTTCACAGTTGTCAACGCTTGTTGACATTACGATTCTCTCAAATCGGTGGTTGAAAAGGACGATGTGCTCGTTATCGTAGACGGAGTAAGAATCTCTTCAATCCTCGCTCAGATCACGAAGCTTTGCCGCTCCTTTCCTAAAAAACCTGTACCTGAAAGAAGTCATACACCCCTCCCGTGTACGAGCATTAGTGCGATCCGCTGACCAGACTGGATTTCACTAAGGGTGCTTTGCCGGCAATGGTTTGGGGAATCGCATCGACCCGATGCACCTGGATTGGTGGGACCACTGCTTCCTGCGCTGCCAACGCGCTCTTCACCGAACTCTCGATCTGGCTATCATCGAGCGCGCCATGCACCTTTGCCAGGAGGATATGCAAGCCGTCGGCCTCCTGCACCACCTGCCACCCGCTGACCGGAAGCATGTCCAGGAGGGTGTGGAAGATGAGCGGGTGAACACGTACCTCTCCACCACCTGCTCTGGGGAAGGAGAGGACCTCCTGAATCCTGCCCTCGATAGCATCGATGAGCTTGAAAGGTCTCCCGCAGGGGCACGGTTCGCTGGAAAAACGCACGCGGTCTTCGATCACGTAGCGAATCAGCGGTTGTGCGTGCTTGTAGAGAGGGGTGATCAGGAGCTTGTCGCCGAAGACTCCGGGTGGGACCGGCTGGTTGTCCTTGTCCACATTCTCGACCAGCACCAGATCTTCCATCACATGCATTCCCCGGTGCTGGTCGCATTCGATCGCGATCCCGCCTGCTTCGGTCGTCGCATAGTTGTTGAAGACGCTGCTTCCCCATGCCTCCTCGATGCGCCGGCGTGTTTCTGCGGTCAGCACTTCGGAACCCACCATCACGGTCTGCGGGGCGATCCCCAGGTGTCCGGCCAGTTGCTCATCAGCCAGGAGACGTCCCATCGACGCGTAGACAATCAACACGTCCGGCTGCCAGGCATTCAGACGCCTCAGCATGCTGTCCAGGGGCTCAGTCGCAGCCAATAGCAAGGTGGGCAGAAGCAGGTTTTGGGCGGAGGTTCCTCCCTGAGCCGACATATGGAAGGTGGTCGTCGAGGTAATCTGCGCCAGTTTCTTTTTGTGGAGGAAACTGAATGGGATTGGGGTGCGCACGAAGGCGGAAGCCATCGTCGCCGCCCACTCGCCTCGACTCCAGAGAACCACAGCAGGATGCCCGCTACTTCCAGAGGTGGCGTTGATCACATAGCGCCCCAGGAAGTAGTGGCTTCTTTCCGGGTCTTGCATATACCTCGTGATGTCTTCAAGATGCACGGCCCTGTCGGTGACGAGGCGGTCAAACTGATCCATCATCTGGGCTTTGGTGAGCATCGGCAAGTGGTCCAGCGGGGCATCCTCCAGACCGGTGTGGAAGTGCTGGTAGAATGGCGAGTGCTCGTAGGCGTGCCTGCGCAAGCTGTGCATCATGCGTTGTTGGTGCGCTTCCAGCAGATGTCGGTTCCAGTGATCCTGTGATTTGAATTGCCTCTGTTTTACTACCACATCCAGCATGAACTTGATGTCGACCATGATTTTTCCTTTCCTCAACATCTATTAGCGGTTCCTCAGCGATTCCTCAATGAACGCTTTTGAACGCTTTTTGTCTTTCCTTGTCTTTCGATCATTCTCGCCCCTTGCAGGCCATTCCCACAGACGGAACTCCGTCGCCATGTGGGAATGGGCATGCTGGTCCGATCTGGTGTTTTTTCCGACGTGCGTCTTAGCTCTCGGACGCTCCCATGATTCCCGCCACAACAAAATCAGCCAGGTATGCCCTTGCCTGGGCCAACGCGTGGGCCTCGGAAAGATCCGAACCTGGAAGCAAGGTCTGGTACAGGGGAAGAGAGACCAGGTACGTCTGACAGATTTGCAAGAGCATCGTAAACTGGATTGCCGGAAAGAATTCAGATCGGAGCAGTCCGGCGCTTCGTGCCCGATGACAGGGCATCTCGAACTGGTCCGTATATTCGGGTGGAAAGCGTGCGGTGAATCTGCGTGAAGGTCTGCCAGCCCTCGGCCATTTCCCAGGTCAACATGCGCATGAAGCGTGGATGGTCGAGCAGGTAATCAAACAGGGTTTGCACCATCGTGGTAAGAAAGTGCCTCCACTGTTGTGTCTGGAGGACAGCGCTTTCGTCTTCCAGCAAAGGGGCAAAGACGCCTGCCAGGAGGGCATGGGCTTCCTGGTCAGCACGTTTGAGGACCTCGGCATAGAGGCCAAGCTTATCTCCATAGTAGCGAAAGAGCAGCTTTTTATCATAGCCAGAAAGGTGCGCGATGGCATCGACCCGCGCGCCATCGAAGCCGTGTTCCGCGAAGACAATCTCCGCTGCCTCCAGAATCGCCTCACGACTGGTTTCTCCCCGTTTTCTTTCAGTTTCAGACATGGCTCCTCTTCTCCCTGTACACTGTCACTAGTTAGTGACAGTGTACAGGGAGAAACGTATGCTGTCAAGAAGAGAGTACTGTTATCTTCTCATGTATCCGATTTGGTAGATCGAGTGATGACTGGATGTCAGGGAAAAGGGGAAGAGAGATACTCTCAAGCTAGATCATTGCTGAGATAAAACTCGTTGCGCAACTCGTGGGATTGTGCGGATATTTGGCGGCGGCGGGCTTGTAAACCGCGCCCCTACCAATAACCGCGCCCCTACAATTATTTAATGACTACAGCAGTTTGTTCTTTATCTACCTATCTAACTGCGAAATAGAGCGTTTGCGCAAGTGTCTGGGTGCCTGCCTGGTCGCTCCAGTAAAGTTCTACTTTTCCCTCGGCTGGAACCGAATAGACCATTTTTGCGTCACCACTGATTGATGGCTGGGTCTTAGGATCAATCGTCTTGTCACTTACTGTATCTATGTAATGCTGATTGTTCATATACCACTTAATGATGATATGTCCTGGTTTTGGTGGTTTGGCGCTGTAAGTGACGTAGAAAGGAACATTCACCTGGAAGATCTGGTCTGATTGTCGCGGCGTTAAGTTATTCGGGTCGACATGCGCGGTAGTAGCAGCAGCCGTAATAATGTTGACTGCGGGTCCTGTATCTACCTTGTTAGGTGGATCTGGTATCTGGGGTGCGGGAGCTGCACTGACAGAAGCTGGCGGCTTAGTACCGATCAGGCGCTGAAGTCCAGTGAACTTCCCTGTCGCTTTCGCATAATAGACACTTCCTCCACAAAGCAATACCGCCATGATCAAGACACTCAAAAATCCACTGATAATGCGATATGCAGGAATGATTGGGCGTGGTTTTGTGTACATGGGTGGGACGTAGATTGATTCTTGTGCTCCCATCTCGTCCGGGATGGCGGGCAGCATCTGGCTCCCGTTCTGCATTGGCACAAGTTGCATCTGATTTTGCGGGTATCCTTGATATCCTATCTGTGCATTTTCCTGATAGGGGATCGGTAGCAAGGATTGCCTGGCTGACTGTTGAACTCCTGGCTGCTCCTGTACCTGAGTCATTGAATAAGAACCCCATACTTGCTGTTGGGACATTGCAGGTGAGCCGAATGAAAATTGAGACCCCTGATCATTCCACGGTTCATTGGACGGTGTCGCGGGTCCACCCCATGTCGTCGATACTGGTCCCGCCGTTCCCCAACTTCTAGCTTGTGTTTGTCCCAGTATCGACGAAGGCACTCCGCAATATGGACAAGGTGCTTCATTTTCTGGTCTTGCTGATTTACAATAGTTACAGAACATCTTCTTCGCCTACCTCTTTGTATATTGCTACCATCCCACACTATCACTACATCTGCCAACAATCAAGTATTGCTGGGGCTTCTAGGGCAAAATGGCTATATCTTTGTTGTTTTCTTTCATTTTGTATAAACGTGTGTCAGCAGGATTGTGGGCCAGTGAGTCGGTAGTGCACTTGAATCGCGTCGCTGTCAGATGCTACCATTATCCGTAGGAGTATGCTTTATGGCAGAGACACAAGAGCAATGGTATAACAGGCAGGCCATCGAGCAACTGGCGCAGCATATCCCGTTTGAGCGGGATAGTGCCAGTAAAGCGGAACAGATCGAGATGCTGCGTGGTCTGGTTATTCATCATGGCCGTGATATGGACCCGGACCTGTTTGGCTTTGAGGCGCGTAATGAACTGGTGCGGCTGGGACTGTGGAATCGTATCGGGCGCGGCCAATAAATCCAGAGTGAGTGTAGCATACGCAAAAATCAGACACCTTGATGGCTGACGGCATTCCAGATAAGCGATGCAGCAATAGTCCACATAATACAGCATACAACAGCATCGAGAATACGCCAGGCTATGGGACGACGGAAGAGCGGTGCCAGCCTGCCAGCTCCATAGGCGAGTCCGAAGAACCAGATGAGCGAAGCAAGCATTGCGCCCAGAGCAAATTCCAGACGTTCCTGTGCCGGGTAGTGTGCTCCTACGCTGCCCACCAGGACGACTGTGTCAAGGTACACATGTGGATTAAGTAGGCTAATAGCCAGCGCGGCCAGAATGGTATCGCGTAGATGAGTTGCTTGCCGCGAACTGTTGTCTGCATCTAGTGTTGATGGCTTCAATGCTGAGCGAAATGAGCGGAAGCCATAGTACAGCAGGAATGCAGCTCCGCCCCATGTCGCGATTATTGTGAGTACAGGTACGGCAGCTATAAGTGTACCAAGTCCGCCCACGCCGAGTGCTATCAGGACAACATCACAGAGCGTGCAGATAGATGCTGTAGCAAACACATGTTGTCGCTTGAGTCCCTGTCGTAATACGAAAGCGTTTTGTGCGCCTATGGCGATGATAAGGCTGGCTCCAAGGCCAAATCCCTGGATGAGTGGGAGTAGAGAAATGCTGGTCATATCCAATACCTTGTCTATTTAACTGTCTTCTATGCAGAGATTACCCAATATAGAACGGAAATACAAGGCAGCCTCTCAGAGGCTGCGGGGCGATTCAAAAGTCCCGTAGAGGCATGCCTTGCGTGTGCCGGACGAGCGGGCGCAGCTCACGAGGAGTTTGCTACCGGGACGCTGCGGCACACGCAAGGCATGCCTCTACGGGTCAACGCGGGCAACTTTTAAATAGCCCTCTCAGAGGCTGGATTTGTGCTATGATAGAGGTAGGATCGTTGTGTAGCATGACTGTATGTTATCCATGTTGCACATTTGCTCGTTTGCCATTTTTCCCTGGCAGGTTGGATACATGAAAGGGGGCTATCATGATAAAAGATACGATGTTGTATCTCGCCCAGAATCAGCGTTTACAGAATTTTGTCATACAGAACAAAGCCACACGTAGTATCTCGCGTCGCTTTGTTGCGGGGGAAGCTATCGACGAAGCGGTCGATGCTACGCGTGCTCTCAATCAGCGTGGAATACAGGTGGCACTTGATCATCTCGGTGAAAATGTCTCGGATGATAAGGAGGCCAGGGCTGCGACTCAGGACTATATAACGGCTATTGATCTGGTTAAGCAGACGGGAGTCGATGCTAATATCTCTGTGAAGCTGACTGCACTTGGTCTGGATGTCTCTAGAGAACTGTGTGAAGAAAATCTGCGCACCATTCTAGAGCGTGCTAACAAATATCCGATCTTTGTGTGTGTCGATATGGAGGCATCAGACTATACTGAAAGGACGATCGACATCACTCTGCGCATGCATCAGCAGTTTGAGCATGTTGGAACCGTTATCCAGTCGTACCTGTATCGGAGTAAGAAGGATGTGGAACAGCTCATCGCCGCTGGTGTGCGCGTGCGCCTGGTCAAGGGAGCATATAAGGAGCCGCATCCCATCGCCTATCAGAGTAAGAGCGATGTTGATTACAATTATATGTTGCTTATGAAGATGCTACTTGCGCGTGGCAACTTCCCGGCTATTGCAACGCATGATGAAGCGATTATCGATGCCGCAAGCAGATTTGTGCGCGATTATGGAATCAGCAAAGATGCCTTTGAGTTCCAGACGCTCTATGGGATACGGCGTGATTTACAAGAGAGGCTGGTGAAGCAGGGCTACAAGGTGCGTGTCTATGTGCCCTATGGTTCACAGTGGTATCCTTATCTTATGCGTAGACTGGCAGAACGGCCCGCTAACCTGATCTTCGTTTTGAGCAATACGTTCCGTTGATCATGTTGTCGCGCCACGGGCTTATAAATCGCGCCCCTACACCATCGCGCCCCTACAGGAATTATGACAGGGATAGTATGGGACGGCTCTATCCCAACAATCCTACCGTTTATGACGTTTATTTGAACGCATGGTAGAATAAATTTCAATCCCCTCAAGGAGCCGAAAAGAACAGGACCCCTCCCGCTGAAGTGCGATATACTAATGCGAACCGAAAAGGCCAGGTGGAAATGCACCAGGAAAGGGAGATTACGCCAGGGAGGTACAGAGGTGCAAAGGAACGTTATGGTCACAACGTGCGCTGTTTCAGTGGGTGTTGCCGATATTCGCCGGAATCCTGATGCTTCCTCGGAGTTGGTGACGCAGGCGTTGATGAATATGCCTGCGGTTGCAGGGGAGGTTTCTGGTGCGTGGACCTATGTGACGCTCTCTGATTATGCTGGTTGGATACATAGCGATGAACTTGCGGAACGGAGTGTGAAGGGCTTCTGCAAGATTGGTGAACATTGCGCTACACCACTTGACCTGGTTGCTGTAGTGATAGCGACTCACACACCTCTTTATGTCGATGCTACAGGCGATGAGAAGCTGGATACGATCTATCTTTCAACGGGTCTTCCTCTGCTAGATACAACGCACCAGGAGCGTCTGCAGGTGGCTCTACCAGGCGGGTGCGCTGCCTGGGTTCCACGGTCGGCTGTCAGTATACGTCGAGGTGAGAGTACTTATCCACAGGAAGGAGTTAGCGCTGTTACAAATTGTGCACGAGCCTTTCTGGGTGTACCTTATCTCTGGGGTGGTACATGTTGGGAGGGGATCGATTGTAGTGGTCTTGTTCAGCTCTGTTACCGTATGGGAGGCTATATCCTGCCACGCGATGCCGACCAGCAACACGATGCTCTTTCACAGGTTGTGGAGCGAGAGGAGATGCAGGAGGGCGACCTGATCTTCTTTGGAGAGAAGGACATTATCCATGTAGCCCTGGCTCTTAACCGCAAAGAGTATATTCATGCCGAAGGTGCAAGGTATGGGAGTGTCTTGATTAATAGCTTTGATCCAGTAGATGAGCATTATGATCGGCGACTGACTGCAATTGCGCGAGCTATCAAACGGGTGGTGTCTTAAATGCAAAAAACTACTGAGCTAGCTCTTACAGCGCTTGGCGGACGTTCAGCCTGTATTGTTATGCAATTGGATAAATCTGCTCCAAGAGAACTGGTCTCCATCAATTCTGATATGCTTTTCCCTGCCGCGAGTCTGGCCAAGCTGCCTATCCTGGTAGAAATTGCGCGCCAGGTGCAGCAAGGAACCCTTTCATGGGAGACCCGCTACAAGGTGCTGGAGACTGCTAGCGTAAACAGTGCAGGCGTGCTGGCAGACCTCTTGCCTGATCTGCAGCCCACGCTACACGACCTGGCCCATCTCATGATCGCTATCAGCGATAATACGGCTGCCAATATGTTGCTGGATCTGATTGGCATGCAGGCTGTGAACATCACGATGCAGCAGCTAGGACTGACCTCTACGTGGCTGGAGCGGCGTTTTATCGACTTCGATGCGCGCAAGTCCGGGCGCGACAATTGGACAACGGCGGGGGATATGGCCCTGCTACTTTCCTACCTGTGTACCGAACTCTTGCCAGATCACGAGCGTATGCTCAATATGCTTCTGTGTCAGAACGACCGCACCATTCTGCCCGCTTATTGGGGAGAAGAGGTGCCCTTTGCGCATAAAACTGGCGGTTTGCCGGGCATTATCCATGATGCTGGTATTCTCTATCCGCCACATTCCCCGCAGACTCCTTTCATCATTGTCGTCATGACCTCAGATGTGGCAGATGAGCCATTGGCTAGATACACACTGGCTCGTATGGGTGGAACTATCTATAATGAGATTATACAGGTCGCAGTCTGATATTTACCGTAGAGGCACGCCTTGCGTGTGCCGTGGGAGGAAACATGTCTGTTCTACCATTTAAAGGGGTCTGGCCTACCATCGCGGACGACGTATTTATTGCGCCAGGAGCGGTGGTGATTGGCAATGTCACTATTCATGCCGGGGCTAGCGTCTGGTATAACACTGTCATTCGAGGGGATTCGGCACCGATTGTGATCGGTCGCGGCACAAATATTCAGGACAACTGTACATTGCACGTCGATGCAGATGCGCCTCTTACTATAGGGGATGAATGTACGGTTGGACATAACGCTGTGGTGCATGGAGCGACGTTGGGAGATCACGTGCTCGTGGGGATTAATGCCGTGGTCCTGTCTCACGCGAAAGTTGGTTCGCAGACAATGATTGGCGCCTGTGCCCTGGTGGGGGAGCGCAAGGAGTTGCCTGGTAGTGTACTGGTGCTGGGTGTGCCTGCGAAGGTTGTGCGGGAGTTGAGCGAGGCCGAATTGGAGAATCTTGCGCAGAGTGCCGCCGGTTATTGTGAGCGTGCACAGCAGCATAAAAGTTCGTTGGAGGAAGCCCCGTAGAGGCAGGCCTTGCGTCTGCCGTGCGAGCGAGCGTAGCCCGCGAGGAGTCTGTTATGGGGGCAGTCCGGCAGACGCAAGGCCTGCCTCTACGGGGACACCGCACGGCAGACGCAAGCCATGCCATTACGTAAGGTTGAACTGGAATGAGGTCTGGACGGGGGGCTGGCCTGGACGCTGGATAGTTACGTTGATGACCCATATGCCTGCCATTGTAAACGACTCGTTTTTATCAAAGGTGACGCTGTAGGTCGGGTTACCTTTGTTTATGGTTTTTTGGGCGGTACCCATGTTCATTATTTGCATATTGATACTCAGGCGCACCTGGGCATTGGTGACAGGTGTGCCTTTGCTGTCGGAGATGCCGAGGGTGAGGGTGTTAGCCTGATTGACGCGGCCTGGAAGTATCTGAAGTGCCAGTGAGAGACCACCAACCTGCCTGGTTTGTGTTGTGACGGTAGGGGTCACGGTGGGTGTGGCTGCCGCAGGGGGGTTGTTGTAGTTGATATCAGGGAAGACGATGGGCGGTGCGTAGAATGACAGCAGGGAGGCGCAGAGCAGTATGCCTGCCACCAGCCAGGTCTGCACATTCATAACTTGTTTGAGACGACGCCAGGTTTGTTCCAGGGCGGATTGACGCGTACGGCGGGCCGGGAGATCAGCGTTGACGACGGGGAGGAGTAGGGCCTGGTGGGTGAACCTGGAACGCAACACGAAGAGCGCATAGAGGCTCAGTAGCAGCGTGATCGTGATAAGAATCAGTTGTACGAGCAGTGTGCGTCCATAGGGATCGCTGAGCAATTGTTGCGAGTTGCTGATGCTGGCTTCGGCGAAGAACAGGGCACTCAACAATACTGTACCGATACCTACCAGGATATAAGGGACGAGGTTGCGCAGTAAGAGTGCAACCGTCTCGGCGCGATGCTCAAGCTCGGCCCTGGGTAAAAATGGCAGCACAACGTATCCAAGGTAGGCGATGCCGCCGAACCAGATACCTTGCGCAATACGATAGAGCCAATCAAGGACGATGGCGCTGATATGCGGTTGCAACACCTGTGCCGCCTCGCCCGAAAGTACCTGTGTCAGAACGATCAGACCGGCTAATAACAACCATATATTCATATAACGTAGCGTTGCTGGTGGCGCTGCTGGAGGTTGTTCGATCTCCAGTCGCTCTTTTGTAAGACTGCCAGTATTGTTGGTCCGGAAGTCCTGAGTGATACGCAAGGAACCTGTATGACTGGGAGTAGCACGCTGTGGTGGTTCGGGAGGCGGCTCTTTCGTTTTCAACTGGCCTGTCCAGTACAGTAAACCCATAGCAAGGCCAATGAAACCGATACGTATCAGCCAGAAATGTCCGTAATTTGTGTTTACTATAAGCTGCGATAGCGACGTAAAATTAAAACCAGTGTTACTCGCAGACTGTGAGAGGTTAGTTGAGCGTAGAACGAGTGTGACAATCTCGCCTACGAGGAGAGTTCCCAGGCAGAGCCATTGCAGGGAGCTCGTCTGTCTCTTAATGCGACCGACGAGATCAGTTGTACGTTCCGAGCCTGCCAGTACGAAGCGCTCGATCACCAGAATACCTATCCAGAGCACGAGAGCGGCCTCGGCCAGCCATTCCCAGAGGATAGAGAGTATATTCATAGCATTGAGAGCATGTATGCCTTGCAGGTCGTTGCTGGTGCTCGGTCCCAATAGCGGTGTACCCGAGAGGCCCGTGCTGGAGTAACCGAGATTGAAGCCGATCAGCCCGAAGGTAGTGTGTCCATCATCATTCGAGACTGCCGTCCAGCGTACCTCGTAGCTTCCCTTTGGCAACGCAGCGGGCGCTTTAAGGAGTATATCGAGTTCGCGTGAACTGGTTGGTGAGATAAAGCTGGGGGCTGCTCCAACATCGACGAGATTGCCTGTGCCAACGGCGAGAACGTGAGCGCTGCTGACAGAACTGATGCTGGTATTAAAAAAGATACGTATTACGGTGGGCGCGGTAGCGATAGTTGAGCCATCAACAGGATCGGAGCCGATCACATAGGCATGGGCCTGCGCCAGTGGTACAGGCAACAGAAGCAGGTAGGCCAGGCTGCTCAAAATGAGCGCCGTTATTATTACAAGCAATCGTCGCTGTTGCATATGTTCTTCTTTATCATCATTATATGAAATTGTACAACGAGGGATAGAAAAAATGTCTTCCGACAGATTGTACATCTGTCAGATAAAGTGCGTCAATGATGGGCTGTTAC
>WNGD01001135.1_pt1 | contig 29115 bp, 27 predicted proteins | sample 5400671 | NCBI WGS metagenome assembly WNGD01 (sample SAMN13153369, study PRJNA577476) | soil metagenome | isolation source: 40 cm soil or saprolite under grassland replicate 2 | place: USA:California | collected 2016-06-15
ACGCCGCTGACGGCACTCCTCTTCTGCGACGTCCTCCGCCAGGCCGAGCTGCCGCCCGGGGTCGTCAACATCGTGACCGGCGACGGGCGCACCGGCGCCGAGCTCGTCAAGAACCCCGATATCGACAAGATCGCCTTCACCGGCTCGACCGAGGTCGGCAAGGCGATCCAGCGCGAGCTCGCCGGCTCCGGCAGGAAGCTGACGCTCGAGCTTGGCGGCAAGGCGGCGAACATCGTCTTCGACGACGCGGCGCTCGACCAGGCCGTCGAGGGAATCGTCAACGGCATCTACTTCAACCAGGGCCACGTCTGTTGCGCGGGCTCGCGCCTGTTCGTCCAGGAGTCGATCTACGAGCCGGTCGTCGACAAGCTGAAGCGGCGGCTCGAGACGCTCCGCGTCGGCGATCCGCTCGACAAGAACACGGACGTCGGCGCGATCAACTCGGCCATGCAGCTTGCGAAGATCGAGGAGCTCGTCGAGGCCGGCAAGGAGGAGGGCGCCGAGATCTACCAGCCGCCGTGCCGGCTGCCGGAAAAGGGCTACTGGTTCGCGCCGACGGTCTTCACCGACGTCGCGCAGAGCTACCGGATCGCGCAGGAGGAGATCTTCGGGCCGGTGCTCTCCGTGCTGACGTTCCGCACGCCCGACGAGGCCGTCGAGAAGGCGAACAACACGCCGTACGGGCTCTCGGCCGGGGTCTGGACGGAGAAGGGCTCGCGCATCCTCTGGATGGCCGAGCGCCTGCGGGCCGGGGTCGTCTGGGCGAACACGTACAACCGCTTCGACCCGGCCTCGCCGTTCGGCGGCTACAAGGAATCGGGCTTCGGCCGTGAAGGCGGCCTGCACGGGCTCGAGCCGTACCTGAGATTCGACGAGTCGGAGCCGTGGGGCGGATGACGAGGCTCCCCGTCCGGAAGACGTACAAGCTCTTCATCGGCGGCGCGTTCCCGCGCTCGGAGTCGGGCCGGACGTACGAGGCCGAGGGGCAGAACGTCGCCCGCGGCTCGCGCAAGGACGCGCGCGACGCGGTGCGGGCGGCGCGCGCGGCGCAGCCGAAGTGGGCGTCGGCGACGGCGTACAACCGCGGCCAGGTGCTCTACCGGCTCGCCGAGATGGTCGAGGCGCGCGCGGCGGAGTTCGCAGAGCTTGCGACCGGCCGTGAGGAGGTCGAGCGGACGATCGACCGGATCGTCTGGTACGCGGGCTGGGCGGACAAGCTCGCGCAGGTGATCGGCTCGTCGAATCCGGTCGCCGGGCCGTACTTCAACTTCACCGTCCCGGAGCCGACCGGCGTCGTCGCGGTGCTCGCGCCCGACGAGCCGCCGCTCCAGGGCCTCGTCTCGCGGCTCGTCCCACCGCTCGTCGGCGGGAACGCGGTCGTCGCGGTCGCCTCCGAGACCCGGCCGCTCGCCGCGGTCGAGCTGGCCGAGGCGATCGCGACCTCGGACGTCCCGGGCGGCGTCGTCAACATCCTCACCGGCTACCGGCGCGAGCTCGCGCCGATCCTGGCCGCGCACATGGACGTGAACGCGATCGACCTGGCCGGTGCTGACGGCGACACGCCGGAGCTCGAGCGGCTCGCGGCGGAGAACGTCAAGCGGGTCGTGCACGGGCGGCCGGACGCGCAGAGCCCGTGGGAGATCGCGAGCTTCCTCGAGCTGAAGACCGTGTGGCACCCGATCGGCCGCTGACGTTGCACTTTCGGCACGAAGTCGGCACAGACACGTGCGCCCGGCTCGCGTACCGGTCCGGATGGGGAGCTCGCTTCCCCCCGAGGGGGAGAGCCGTCGATTCCGGTCGGCGGCGGTTTTCGGCTGCCTCGGCTTGACTTGCAGGACACGCGGAGTATCGTCGCGTCCGCGCAGCCGGCCCGGTTGCGTTCCTTTTGAAGGCCGAGGAGGGGCGGATGACGACGCACGACGTCGCGGTCGGCGGCACGACGCTGCGCGTGCGCGAATGGGGCGACGCGGCCGGCCGGCCGCTCGTCTACTGGCACGGCCTCAACCCGTTCGGGGCGCTCGAGCTGAACGAGGCCGGGCCGGCTTGGGCCGCGCGCGGCTTTCGCATCGTCGCGCCGGCCGCACCCGGGTGCGGCGACTCGCCCTCGCTCGCCGATCCGGGCGACTACCGGCCGACCCGGCTCGCCGAGCTCGTCGTCGCACTCGCGGACGAGCTCGGCCTCGACCGATTCGCGTACGTCGGCTGGTCGTGGGGCGCGTCGATCGGCGTCCATCTGGCCGTCCGCCGTCCCGAGCGCCTGACCGCGCTCGCGCTGCTCGATGCAGGCCACACCGACGTCGACGACGGCAAGAGCCTCGAGGAGCGGACCGCGGAGCTCGAGCTCCAGCAGGCCGGCTTCCGCTTCCCTGGCTGGGACGCCTTCCTCGAGCTGGCGCGCGAGCAGCGAGCCGCCGCGTGGCGGCCGGCCGTCGAGGAGCGGCTGCGAGCCGGGATGCGGGAGGCCGGCGACGCGGTCGTCGCGCGGTCCGACCCCCGCGCCGCAGCCGCGGCGCTGCATGGGCTGACGCTCGAGCCGCCGCGTTCCACTCTCGACGCGCTCGGCCGGCTCGAGCTCCCGATCCTGCTCGTGCTCGCCTCCGGAAACGACACGGCCGCCGCAACCGGCCGCTTCCGCGCCGCGGTGCCGCACGCCGAGATCCGCACGATCGAGTCCGGCCACGACCTGCTCGGAGAGGCGCCCGAGGAGACGATCGCGCTCGTCGGAGACTGGCTCGAGACGACGAGCGCCGCGCTCGAATAGGCTTTCGGCGAGGGGATGGCGCAACGTCGTTTCAGCCAGGCGATCTCCGAGGGCGATGGCATCTCCGTGATCGCGGCAGTCGAGGACGCCGATGCGGCACGAGCCGCGGCAGCCCACTGGGCGGAGGCGCTCGTCGTCCGCGGCGACCCGCGCAGCATCCGGGAGGCGACCGAGCTGCCGATCCTCTGGCGGGCCGACGTCACGGTCGAGCAGGCGTCCGAGGTCGCCGACGCGTACCTGCTCGTGTTCGAATCGCTCGACGACGATGACGGCCGGCTCGAGGAGCTGCATCGGCACGCGCTCGACGTCGGGCTCGACTGCGTCGTCGACGTCCGGAACGAGGACGAGCTCGAGGAGGCGCTCGAGCGGGTCGACCCGGAGATCTTCCTCCTCTCCGCGCGCGACCCGGACACCGACGAGGGGCCGCTCGAGTCCGTGCTGAGCCTGCTCCCGAGCGTGCCCGCGGGCAAGCTCGCGATCGCCGACCTGCCGCAGATCACCAAGGAGGAGCTCTCCGAGCTCGAGCGCGCCGGGGTCGACGCGGTGATCGTCCACGGCGACGTCGGCCAGCTGGCCGGCGGGCCGCCGCCCGAAGTCTGAGCCGTCACCGCCGCGCCGTTCCGATCTCGGCGCAGCGAGGCTACCCTAGGCCCGATGAGGGCTCTCGCGATCGCCGCGGTCTCCGTGCTCGCGCTCGTCGCCGCGGGCCGGAGCGGTTCCGTCGAGTCCGCGACCGGCACGGCCCGGACGCCGGCGAAGGCGCGCTGCAGCGCGGCGCAGCTCCGCGGCTGGCAGCGGCTCGCCGACCGGATCGCCGCTCCGGTCTACTGCCCGAGCTGGCTGCCCGACCCCCTCGACGGCGTAATCGGCAGCCGCTGGAACAACATCGACGCGGTCTCGAAGGACCGCAGCTACCTGATGAGCTGGGTCTGGCAGGAAACGGGCGCCGGCGCCGCGGGCGGGGAGCTGCACGTGAACCTGCGCGGCTATCCGGGCAGGACGGCGATTCCGCGCTGTCCCGGCGAGGTGCGCGGGACGACGGTGCCGTGCTTCGCGGACCCGCACGGGACGGTGCGGCGTAATGGGATCGTGGCGACCGTCTACAGCGTCAACCAGGGCGCCGACCAGTGGCACATCCTCTACGGCTGGCGCTTCCGCTGGTCGCTCTACACGATCAGCGAGCACGTCGCGCCGCCGCTGAACTACCGCAAGGTGCGGGCGTACCTCGACCGTGCGCTCGGCGGCCTCGTCCTCGTCGAGCCCCGCTCCTGAGATGCGCGTGACCCGTCGCCAGCTGGTCGCCGGTGCGGCCGCGGGAGCGTTCGGCGGCGCGGGCCTCTACGAGCTCGTCGACCGGCTGACGCGCGCACCCAGGCGGGCGCCCGCGCCCGCAGCGGCCGCGGCACGGCCGCCGGAGCAGCACGTCCTCGACGGCCTCGCGGTGATCGAGGAGGACGGGGTGGAGGTCGTCGTCCCGCCGCTCCACCACCTCGTCGTGACGGCCGCTGTCAGGGCCACCGACCTGCGGCAGGCCCGCCACGAGCTCGAGTCCGCGCTCCAGGAGCTCGACGAGCGCTACGAGCCGACGCCCGCCGGCCTGGGGGTCACGCTCGCCTGGGGGCTTCCGTACTTCGAGCGGTACGTGCCGGAAGCCGCCGCGACGCACCTGCCGCTCGACCGGCGGGCCCGCAAGCCCGCGCTGCTCGAGACGCGCAGCTTCCCGAGCGACCCGACGGACGTGATTCTCGAGCGAAACGACGTGGCGGTCCTCCTCCGCAGCGACCGGCTCGAACACCTCGCCGACGCCGAGCGAAGCCTCTTCGGGGAGCTCGGCGTCTTCGAGCGGACGAGCCTCCGGCGCGGCTTCGCCGGCGGCGACCTGCCGCGGAAGCTCGGCACGGCCGCAGGCGTGCCGGGCGCCGACCTGATTCCCGAGGGCTCCGAGCTCTTCCTCGGCTTCACCTCGACGCAGAAGGCCGGCCTCGGACCGAGGCTGATCGTGAACCACGAGACGCTCGGCTACGTCGACCTCCGCGGCAGCGGCTACTTCCACGGCGGCACGCACATGCACCTCTCCCACATCCACGAGGATCTCGAGGCCTGGTACCTGAACTTCGACTTCCGCGAGCGCGTCGACACCGCCTTCCGGCCGAACCTGCACGTGCGCGACGGTGCGCAGACGGTCCGGCAGGGCCCGCAGGACGTGGCGAGCCCGCGCGAGGTCGCCTCCGACTTCAAGCTGCTCGGACGGTTCGGCCACAGCGCCTCGATCCAGCCGAGCTCGCGGCTGCAGCAGGACGTTGTCGGTGCGGACGGCACGGTCTACCCGAAGGGGACCGCGATCCCGCAGCGCGCTGACTTCAACACGCTCGACAACCCGTTCGCATGGACGGCGACGCCGGCGCGGGACCGGTTCTCGACCCAGCCCGCGGCAGGCGTCCACTTCGTCGTCTTCAACCCGTCCAGCGACGACTTCCACCGCAACCGGCTCGCGATGGACGGCGTCATGCCCGACGGGACGAAGCTGCCGTTCCCACCGCGCGCCCGCGGCCAGGGCTTCAACTCGATCCTGCGGACGACGCACCGGCAGAACTTCCTCGTCCCGCCGCGGCGGCATCGCTCGTTCCCGCTCGTCGAGATCTAGGAGCGTGAGTCGCTATTCGAGCGTGTCGACCGGCACTGCAAACGGCTGAGCCGGCGAAGCCGGCACAGCCTCCAGAACGGCGTCGCAAGCAAAGCCGTCGCCGACGGATGCGCGGCAGAGCCGCGCATCCTGGGGCGGCGCCCGCAAGCGGCGCCTGGCCGAATCCGCGCTAGGCTTTTAGCCGTGAGGGCGCCTCACTGATGCGCCTGACGCGACGGACGCTGCTCGAACGAGCCGCTGCCGGCGCGCTCGCCGGACCCGGGCTCTACGAGCTCGTCGACCGGCTCGGCCGTACGCCCGCGCGCGCCGGGACGGCGAGGCTCCGGCCCGAGCAGCACGTGCTCGATCTCGGCCTGGTCAGGAGCGAGGGCGTCGACGTCGTCGTCCCTCCGCTCCATCACGAGGTGGTCACGGCCAACCTGCGCGGCGCGAACCTGCGCCAGGCCCGTCGCGAGCTCGAGGACGCGCTGCGTGAGCTCGACACCCGGTACGAGCCGTCCGCCGCCGGGCTCGGCGTCACGGTCGCGTGGGGCCTGCCCTACTTCGACGCCTACGTGCCGAGGCAGGCGGCGCGGCACCTTCCGGCCGACACGCGAGCCGGCAAGCCCGCGCTCCTCGAGGCGCGCACCTTCCCGAGCGACCCGGAGAACACGATCCTCGAGGACAACGACGTCGCCGTCCTGCTCCGGAGCGACCGGCTCGCGCACATCGAGGACGCGCGCAAGACGCTCTTCGACGAGCTGGCTCTCTTCCGGGTCACGAGCATCCGGCGCGGCTTCGCCGGCGGCGGATTCCACGGCGGCCGGAGCCTGCCCAAGCGCATGGCGCTGGCGGCGGGCATCCCGGGCGCCGAGCTCATCCCCGACACCGCGGAGCTCTTCCTCGGCTTCACCTCGACGCAGAGGGCGGCCCTCGGGCCGCCGCTGATCGCGAACCACGAGACGCTCGGCTTCGTCGACCTGCGCGGGTCGGGCTACTTCCGCAACGGCACGCACATGCACCTCTCGCACGTGGCCGAGGATCTGCAGGCCTGGTACCTCGGCTTCGACTTCCACGAGCGCGTCACGACCGTCTTCCGGCCCGACCTGCGCGTCCGCGGCGGCGTCCAGACCGTGCGGCAGGGCCCGCGCGACGCCTCGAGCGAGCGGGACGTCTTCGGTCACTTCGACTCGTCCGGCCGGATCGGGCACACCTCCGCGATGCAGCCCGTCTCGCGGCTCCAGCGCGACCATGTCGGCCCCGACGGCACCGTCTACCGGAAAGGAACGGCGGTCCCGCAGCGGGCCGACTTCAACACGCTCGACAACCCGTTCGCGTGGACGGCCGCGCGCGACCGCGACCGGTGGAGCGCCGAGCCGGCCGCGGGGCTCCACTTCGTCGTCTTCAATCCCTCCAGCGACGACTTCCACCGAGTCCGGCTCGCGATGGACGGGATCTTCTCCGACACGAGGTGGCTGCCGCTCGCGCCGCGTGCACGCAACCAGGGCTTCAACGCGGTGCTGCGGACGACGCACCGCCAGAACTTCCTCGTTCCGCCGCGGCGGCACCGGTCGTTCCCCCTGGCCGAGCTCTAGGTGCGGTTCGCGTTGGTGCACAGCCCCTTCACGGGGCCGGACATCTGGGAGCCTGTGGCGACGCAGCTCCGCGGCCGCGGCCACGAGGTCGTCGTCCCCGACCTGGCCGACGACGGGGCGCCGCCGTACTGGCGCGCGCACGCCGAGTCAGCGGCCGCCCAGATCGGGCTCGAGCCGGCGGTGCTCGTGCTGCACAGCAATGCGGGGCTGCTCGCGGCCGAGATCGGCTCGCGCACGCCGGTCGCGGGCTACGTCTTCGTCGACGCGCTCCTGCCCCGCGGCGGGAGGCGGATGAGCGACGAGTTCGAGCAGGCGATCGGACCGCTGCTCGCGAACGGCGGCCGGTGGCCCGACTGGACGGACGAAGCGCTGGAAGATGCCGTCCCCAACACGGATCGGCGCCGCCGGCTCGTCGCCGGCCTGCGTCCCCGAGCGGCCGACTTCTACGAGGAGCAGCTGCCGGAGCCGCCCCGCTCGTGGCCGGACGCGCCCGCCGCGTACCTGCTGCTGCAGCGCGAGCCCTACGGCGAGCTCGCGGCGACGGCGGCGGAGCGCGGTTGGCGCGTGCGCGGGCTCGAGGCGGCGCATTTCCACATGCTCGTCGAGCCGGACAAGGTCGCCGAGGCGATCCTCGAGCTCGTGTGACCGCGGGCGGCTCGTCGCTCCGCGAGGTTCAGCGGCTTCTCGCCGTCCTCGCCGCCGGCCGGCGGGCCGCGGAGGCGGGAACCGCCTTCGGCGAGGGAGCGGAAGCGATCGCCTCGACTGCCGCATCACTTGTCACCGTCGAGGCCGACCCGGCCCGTGCGACGGCCGCACGCGAGCGGCTCGCGGACCGGCAGAACGTCGAGCTCGTCGTCGGGGACTGGCGCGAGGAGCTGCCGCCGCGCGGTCCGTTCGAGTTCTTCTTCCTCGACGCCGGCGGCTGGAAGTCGGAGCCCGACGAGCTTCCGGTCGACCTGCTCGTCCCCGGGGGCGTGCTCGTGCTCGACGACATGACGCCCGGCCGGACGGCCGCCGACGACCCGGCGCGCGCGTTCCTGTTCGGCCACCCTGAGCTCGTCGCAGCCGAGCTGCTGGCCACGCCGCACTCGGCAGTTCTGTTGGCGGTCAGACGCGGCTAGGGACTAACCGAAGAAGGCCTTCGCCACGTCGTACCATTGCGGCGGAACGGTCTTGAGCTCGGCCGTCGCCTCCTCGAGCGAGACGTCGACGATCGCGTCCCCGTGCAGCGCGGCCATGCGCCCGTAGTTCCCCTCGTGGACGAGATCCGCCGCCTTCAGCCCGTACCGGGTCGCGAGCACGCGGTCGCGGGGCGTCGGCGTGCCGCCGCGCTGGACGTGGCCGAGCACTGTGACGCGGGTCTCGTAGCCGGTCAGCTGCTCGATCTCGCGGCCGAGCGTCTCGCCGATGCCGCCGAGCGTGACATGGCCGAACTGATCGGTCTCGCGTGCTTCGCCGGCGACGAGCCTCCGCTCGCCGGTGTCGTGGCTGAGCTCGTAGCCCTCGCTGACGACGACGATCGAGAAGTCCTTGCCGCCGTCATGGCGGCGCTTGATCAGGCGGCACGTCTCCTCGACGGTGATCGGCTGCTCGGGGATGAGGATCACGTCGGCGCCGCCGGCGATGCCCGAGTGGACGGCGATCCAGCCCGCGTGACGGCCCATCACCTCGACGACCATGACGCGGTTGTGCGACTCGGCCGTCGTGTGCAGCCGGTCGATCGCCTCGGTGGCGACGAAGACGGCGGTGTCGAACCCGAACGTGTAGTCCGTCGCCGCCAGGTCGTTGTCGATCGTCTTCGGCACGCCGACGACGGGCAGCGCGTGCTCGCGGTAGAGACGTGCGGCGACGCCGAGCGTGTCCTCGCCGCCGATCGCGACGAGGGCGTCGAGCCAGCCGTTCGAGAAGTGCTCGAGCACGTGGTCGACGCCGTCCTCGAGCTTGAAGGGGTTCGTCCGCGTCGTGCCGATGATCGTCCCCCCGCGAGGCAGGATCCCGGAGATCTCGCGCGGCCCGAGCGGCTCGAACTGCCCCTCGACGAGTCCGCGCCACCCGTGCAGCACCCCGACGACCTCGTGCCCGCGCGAGAGCGACCGCCGCGTGACCGCGCGGATGACCGCATTGAGCCCGGGGCAGTCCCCGCCGCCCGTGAGGATCCCGACTCGCACGGCGAGAGTCTTACAGGATCGGGGCGAGCCGCCCGCAGGCGAGTGCCGAAGGTGGGAATCGAACCCACACGGGCCTCACGGCCCACCGGATTTTGAGTCCGGCGCGTCTGCCAGTTCCGCCACTTCGGCGCATATCCATGGTAGTGCCCGCGCCCTCGGAGGAAGCTCTCGGTTCCCGCGAACCCCCTCCACTGGGCACTTCGCGGACAAGCCGCTCCGCGGCTACATCGTAGGCCGCTTGCAAATCAGACGCCGAAGGCCGGATACTTTCCCCGCATCTCGCGGCGATGTCCGGTCCCTGGCCGAGAATCCCGCGACGCACCATGGGGATCCACGGGCGACAGGAGGAAGAGTGAGAAGAGGCCTATTCGTCGGAGTACTCGTAACCGTCGCGCTCGCGCTCGTTGCCGCCGGCTGCGGCGGCAAGAAGAGCTCGAGCGGCGGTGGGGGCGGCGCGAAGGCGCTTCCCTCCTCGTCATGCGCAGACATGTATTACCAGGGGAGCGGCAGCCCGCAGTACATCATCGCGTCCGATCTGCCTCTGCAGGGCTCCGGCCGCACGCAGACGGTGCAGATGACCCAGGCGATCAAGTTCATCCTCAAGCAGAACAACTTCAAGGCCGGGAAGTACACCGTCGGCTACCAGTCGTGCGACGACGCCACGGCCCAGGCGGGCAAGTGGGACTCGGGTAAGTGCGCCGCGAACGCGAAGGCGTACGCCTCGAACAGCAGCGTCATCGGCGTGATCGGGACGTTCAACTCGGGTTGCGCCGAGATCATCATCCCGGTGCTGAACCGCGCCAACCCCGGCCCGGTCGGCATGGTCAGCCCGGCGAACACGTACGTCGGCCTGACGCACGGCGGCCCGGGCACCGCGCCCGGCGAGCCGGACAAGTACTACCCGACCGGTAAGCGGAACTACATCCGCATCGTCGCGGCCGACGACTTCCAGGGGGCGGCGGACGCGGTCTACGCGCAGCAATCGGGCGTGAAGAGCGTCTACGTGCTCAACGACAAGGAGGCGTACGGCCTCGGCGTCGCGACCGACTTCAAGAATGCGGTGACGAAGATCGGGATCAAGGTCGCGGGCTTTACGGCGTGGGATCCGAAGGCGTCGAGCTACGAGGCGCTCGGGACGAAGATCAAGCAGTCCGGGGCCGACGCGGTCTTCCTCGGCGGCCTGATCTGCGAGAACGGCGGCAAGCTCGTCAAGGACCTCCGGGCCGGTCTCAGCCAGAGTGTCAAGATCATGGCTCCGGACGGCTTCACGCCGATCTCCGCGGTCGTCGAGGGCGCGGGCGCGCCGAACGCCAACGGGATGTCCGTGAGCGTCGCCGGCCAGCCGAACGAGAACCTGCCGGCGGCGGGCAAGAAGTTCGTCAAGGACTTCGGCGCCACCATCGGCGGCAAGAGCCCCGATCCGTACTCCGCGTACGCCGCGCAGTCCGCGCAGGTCCTGCTCGACGCGATCGCGAAGTCGGACGGCAGCCGCGCATCGGTCGCGGACATGCTGCTGAAGACCAAGGTGACGAACGGCATTCTCGGGTCGTTCTCGATCAACGCGAACGGCGACACCAACTCGAACCCGGTCACGATCTACGGGATCAAGAACGGGGACCAGACCACGATCAAGACGATCGTCCCGCCGGCGAAGCTCGTCGCGTCGGCCTAACCGCAAGACAAGCTGAGGGAGGGGCCGCCGGGTCCCTCCCTCGAACCTCGTCTCGTCAGACAGTGGCTACGACCCAGGCGCCCCCAACGACAATCCCGCTCCGGCGGCGCTCGCCGGTCGGGTTGATGGGGGCCGTCGGTCTCGGCCTCGTCGGGTTGCTCGTCGTCTGGCTCGTCGTCAACTTCATCAAGTTCCCGGCCGATACGACGAACGTCCTGCTGATCGGGATCTCGCTCGGCGCCATCTACGCGCTCATTGCGCTCGGCTACACGCTCGTCTACGGCATCCTCGAGCTGATCAACTTCGCGCACGGCGACGTCTTCATGCTCGGCGGGATGATCTCGGCGACATTCGTGACGCAGGTCTTCGGACTCGACGGCCGCAGCGGCGTCGTCCTCTGGCTGCTCGTCGCGTTGACGCTTCTGATCGCGATGCTCTGCTGCGGTCTCATCAACATGACGGTCGAGCTGATCGCCTATCGGCCACTCCGCGGTGCGCCGCGGCTCGCGCCGCTGATCACGGCGATCGGCATGTCGTTCATCCTCCAGAACATCGGACAGGCGTGGAAGGGCCCGAACTTCATCTCGGTGCCGAGCATCCTGCCGCACGGAACGGTCTTCCGTGCGGGTGGGGTGGTTTACACATGGACGAACCTGATCGTCGTCCTGGTCACGGTCCCGGTGCTGCTGCTCCTGCTCGAGCTGGTCCAGAACACGCGCCAGGGCAAGGCGATGCGGGCGGTTGCCCAGGACATGGACGCGGCCGCGATGATGGGCATCAACGTCAACCGGACGATCTCGTTCACGTTCCTGATCGCAGGAGGGCTGGCCGGCGCGGCGGGTCTGCTCTACGCCCTCAAGATCACGAACATCCGCTTCGACCAGGGCTTTCAGCTCGGCCTGATCGCGTTCACGGCGGCCGTCCTCGGCGGGATCGGAAACCTGCTCGGCGCCGTCGTCGGGGCGGTCCTGATCGGGCTGATCCAGGCGTTCAACGAGGGCCTGAACTGGCACGCGCCGGGCTCAGACTGGACGCAGTCGATCGTGTTCTCGATCCTGATCCTGATCCTCGTCTTCCGCCCCGAGGGCATTCTCGGCGAGCGCACCCCGGAGGGCGGGTAGTGACCGAGGGCCCGCGCGAGAAGCGCGTCCCCGTCGGACGCGTGCAGCTGCTGCCGCCAGAGCTGCGGGAGCGCTGGAACGCGCTGCCGGCGTGGGTGCGTCGTCTCGCGCTGCCGGTCGGGCTGACCGTGCTCGCCGTCCTCTACCCGTACTACTGGACGTCGCTCCCGTCGGGCCTCTGGCCGTCGGTCGACACGGCCGTCGTGATGCTCGTCTTCATGATGATGGCCGTCGGGCTCAATGTCGTCGTCGGCTACGCGGGCCTGCTCGACCTCGGCTACGTCGCCTTCTATGCGATCGGCGCATACACGGCGGCCTGGCTGGCTTCGCTCCAGTTCTCGCAGGTCAACATCCACTTCGGCGCGGTCGGCGTCGGCTCGAACGTGCCCGGGATTCACATCTCGGTCTGGCTGATCCTCGTGATCGCGGGAATCCTGACGGCGCTCGGCGGGGTGATCATCGGCCTGCCGACGCTGCGCCTGCGCGGCGACTACCTCGCGATCGTGACCCTCGGCTTCGGCGAGATCATGCCGCAGATCGCCCGCAACGGCGACCAGCTGTTCGGCACCGGCTTCAACCTCACGAACGGGCCGAACGGGATCACACCGATCGACACGCCCGGCTTCGGGAACACGCTCAGCAACGCGACGGGTGGGTTCCTGCCCGCGAACTACCTGACCGACGTGAACTCGACGCGGCTCTTCTTCTGGACGGCGATCGTGCTGCTGCTCTTCACCGTCTTCTGTTCGGCGCGCCTGCGCGACTCGCGGCTCGGCCGCGCCTGGGTCGCGATCCGCGAGGACGAGATCGCCGCGGCCGCGATGGGCGTGCCGCTGATGCGGACGAAGACGTGGGCGTACGCGACGGGCGCGTTCTTCGGCGGCATCGCCGGCGCTTACTTTGCGACCTACAAGAGCGCGACCTTCCCGGGCGACTTCTTCTTCAACATCTCGGTCGAGATCCTCTGCATGGTCATCCTGGGCGGAATGGGCAACATCTGGGGCGTGCTCTTCGGAGGCGCCTTCCTCGCCTGGCTCGACCAGTCCGGCCTGGCCCAGATCGGCCACACGATCAACCACGGTTTCGGGACGAGCGTCGATGTGCCGAAGTACGAGTTCGGCATCTTCGGGATCATCCTGCTCGTCGTGATGCTGTTCCGGCCCGAGGGGCTGATCCCGAGCTCGAGACGGGCGGCCGAGTTCCATGAGGGCGTGCACGACCAGCCGCTCTACGACGCCAGTGCCTGATCTCCTGACAGCTGCGGGCGTGCGGAAGGAGTTCGGCGGGCTCGTCGCCGTCAACGACGTCGACTTCATCGTCCCGGAGGGCTCGATCGTGAGCCTGATCGGCCCGAACGGCGCCGGCAAGACGACGTTCTTCAACATGCTCACCGGCGTCTACAAGCCGACCGCCGGCGTGATCGTCTTCAACGGCGAGGACCTGACCGGGAAGCCGCCGCACGCTTACACCGAGCGTGGGGTTGCGCGCACGTTCCAGAACATCCGCCTGTTCCAGAACATGACCGCGCTCGAGAACGTGCTCGTCGGGATGCACTCGCGGCTGACCGGCAACATCGTCCGCAGCATCCTGCGCACCCCGGGCCTGAAGCGGGAGGAGGCCGAGGCGCGGCGGAAGGCCCGCGCGCTGCTCGAGCTCTCCGGCCTGCGGGGCCGCGACCCCGTGATCGGGCGCAACCTCTCCTACGGCGACCAGCGCCGGCTCGAGGTCGCGCGGGCGCTTGCGACCGAGCCGAAGCTGCTGCTGCTCGACGAGCCGACGGCGGGCATGAACCCGCAGGAGACGGCGGACTTCACCGGCTTCGTCGACCGGCTGCGCACCGAGCAGGACCTGACCGTGCTGCTGATCGAGCACGACATGAAGGTCGTGATGGGCGTCTCCGACCGCGTCACCGTCCTCGACTACGGCGAGAAGATCGCGGAGGGCTCGCCGCAGGAGGTGCAAAAGAACGAACGGGTGATCGAGGCCTATCTCGGCAAGGCGGCTCTGGCGGGATGAGCGTCGCTCGCCTCTGGCTCGCTCCCGTGGGGGAAACCATGTTTCCCCCACGAGCCCCCTTCTTGAGGTACGACCGGGGGAACCTCCCGGTTCCCCCGGTCACGACGCCCCTCCCCCCGCTCATGGGGCAGCTTGCCCCATGAGCGCGACGGCCGCCCAGACCGGCAACATCCTCGAGCTGCACGACGTCGAGACGTTCTACGGCTCGATCCAGGCGCTGAAGGGGATCTCGCTCGAGGTGCACGAGGGCGAGATCGTGACGCTGATCGGCGCGAACGGGGCGGGCAAGTCGACGACGCTCCGCTCGATCAACGGGCTGAACCATCCGCGGCGCGGCCGGATCGTCTTCCAGGGCGAGGACATCACGCGCGAGGCGCCGCACAACGTCGTCAGGATGGGCATCGCCCAGTCGCCGGAGGGCCGCAAGCTCTTCCCGCGCATGTCGGTGCTCGAGAACCTCGAGATGGGGGCCTTCCAGCGCTCCGACCGGCGCGGGATGAGAGAGGACATGGACCGCGTCTTCCAGCTCTTCCCGCGGCTCGCCGAGCGGAAGACCCAGAAGGCCGGGACGATGTCGGGCGGCGAGCAGCAGATGTGCGCAATCGGCCGCGCGCTGATGGCCCGGCCGAAGCTGCTGATGCTGGACGAGCCCTCGATGGGGCTCGCGCCGATCTTCGTCGAGCGGATCTTCGAGACGATCGTCGAGGTCAACAACCAGGGGACGCCGATCCTGCTCGTCGAGCAGAACGCGCTGATGGCTCTTGACATCGCCAGCCGCGGCTACGTGCTCGAGACAGGGCACATCGCGCTCGCGGACGACGCCAAGAAGCTCCGCGAGAACGAGCAGGTCCAGAAGACCTACCTCGGCATCGACTAGGCGCGGCGCCCGAATCCGTAGACCAGCCCTCCGGCGGCGGTGACGGAGAGCTCGAACCGCCAGCCGAGCGCGGCGAGCCGCCGCTCGAGCGCAGCCGGCTCGTAGTACCGCTTGACGATCTCGAACTCACGGCCGTCGGAGAGCCTGCGAAGCTCGCGATCCGCCCCCTCGCCCGGCTCGGTGTGGGCGCTCTCGCCGCGGTTGCTGTCCACCAGGAACACGCGCCCCTCCAGCCGGAGCGCCGCGTCGACGAGCCGCCAGAAGCCGTTGAACCGACTTTCCGGCACGTGCGAGAGCCAGAAGCTGAAGAAGCAGACGTCGTACGCCGTTTGCGGCCGCCACGCGAACAGATCCGCCTGGACGTAGTCGACGGGCGCGTCGCCCAGGCGGGCGCGGTTCAGCTCGATCATCTCGGGGGAGGCGTCCACTGCGGTGACGCGCGCGGCGCGGCGGACGAGGTGGCGCGTCCAGATGCCCGTGCCACAGGCGAGCTCGAGCACGTCGCCGGACGGCCGGAACCGGTCGAGCGCCTGCTCGACCTCCGCCGTCTGGGCGACCCAGCGCGCGTTCTCCTCCGGGCCGAGGTCGTAGCGGCCGCGGCGGAACCACCAGTCGTCGTACTCGGGGGCCCGTTCGCGGTAGTAGCGGGCCTGCTCGGCGAGGATGTCCACCCGCGTCATCGTATCGCGCAACAGAATTCGTTGCGCAACATTTTCTGTTGCGCTAGCGTACGGGAATGCCGCTCGCCACCGCAGCGAAGGTCGAGGCGCTTCGGGCCGACTTCCGGTCGGCCGCGCAGCTCGCGGACATGCTCGGCGTCAGCCGTTCGCAGGTCACGCGCTGGCTGCGCGGGGCCGGGATCGACCCGCTCAACGCGGAGAAGGTCGACCTGCTGGAGCTCGTTTGGTCGAGCCTGCTGCGGCTGTACGAGAAGGAGGCCGCGCTCGCATGGCTGTTCGGCGTCAACCCACAGCTCGGCGACCGCCGGCCGATCGACCTCGTGCGTGCGGGGCGAACCGAGGAGCTGATGCGGGCGATCCGCGCCGAGCGCGCCGACTCGTTTGCGTGATCCTGCACCGCTGCTTCGCGTGGAACCGGCGCTCGGGGCCGACCGGCCAGGACGGGCCGCTGTGGGTGCCGCGCGTGTTTCAGGGAGAGGGGCGCCACGACAATCCGGACGTCTACGGCTGCCTCTACCTCGCCGACCGCGAGACGTCCGGGATTGTCGAGCAGCTGGCGCGCTTCCGCACGCAGCGGCTCCAGCCGGCGCTGCTGCGGCGTCGGGAGCTGCCGCTCGCGCTCGCTGAGCTCGAGCTCGACGACGCGGCCGAAGTGATCGACCTCGACGATCCGCAGGTACTGCGGCGCGAGCGCCTGCGGCCCTCGGTGGTCGCGACTCGGCGGCGGGAGCTGACGCGTCCGCAGGCGCTTGCGCTCCACCGCGGCCACCCGCGTGCGGCCGCGCTCCGCTGGTGGTCGACGTTCGAGGCGCTGTGGGCGAACTACACCGTCTTCGACCGGGCCCTCGGCTCCCTCTCGCTCGGCGCCGTCCGCGAGCTGACGGTGGACGATCCGGCGGTCGTCGAGGCGGCGGAGCTGCTCGGGCTGCGCACCTAGAGCGTGTTCGAGAGAAGTTCGAGCGGTTCGACCGGTCATCTCAGACGGTAACTCGGAGAGGGAAGTACGGCGGCGAGAGCAGGAAGCCGATCCGGCGCGCTCCGCGGCCGCGGGCCATCTCGAGCGCGGCGCCGACGCCGTGGGCCGGGATGAAGCCGAGCTGGCGCGCCGCGGCGGCGTCGCGGCAGCCGGCGATCACGACCGCGCCGAGCTGCTCGACGGCGGGCCGGCACGACTCCCAGTCGCGGAACGGAAGCAGCGGATGGCACGCGCGCCCGCTTCGGTACTGCTCGAGCGCCCGTCCGTCCGCGGCCGCGGCCCGCTCCGCGTCCTCGAGCAGGCCGGGCCCGCGCAGCGCGGCGAAGGCCGCCCGGTACGGCTGCTGCGTCGGGTGGGCGAAGTGGCGGACGAAGCGGTTGAGCAGGATCGCGGTGCCGCCCGGGACGACGGGGAACTGCTCGCGCCAGAGACGGAGCGCCAGGACGAGCCCGAGGTAGGTGACGATCAGCGGATTCGGCCGCTCGCGCGGCAGATAGGGCGTCACCCGCGGTACGCCGACGACGATCGCGTCCAGCGGCCCCTCCAGCGCTGCGTAGCGCAGCTCGACCGCCCGTAGGAGCGCCTCCGCGTGCGCGACCGACGGCGGGCCGGCGAACGCCGCCGCGACGGTCAGCTCGATCGGGAACGAGCGGAGCACGTGCTGCCGCAGCGCGCCCGGCAGGGCGGCGAACACGTAGCGGAGCGGCGACCCGGCGATCCGCTCGAGCGCTTCGGGCTCGTACGGGTAGCCGCGCAGCGCTCCACTAACGACCGGGTGGTTCAGCACGAGCGAGGCACCGATCACCGGCACGCGGCGCGCGAGCGCGCGCTCGGCCGCGACGCCGGCGGCCCAGCCCGCCGAGCCGGAGGTCTCGAGCAGCGAGGTCGAGGCGGCAGCCCGGAGGGCGGGCGCGGCGCCGGCCGCAAGGAGCGCGGCCGGTCCGCCGTGCACGACCGTCTCCGCGGCGGTGACGACGATGACGAGATCCGTGTCCACGAGCGCCGGGTTGACGAGCACCGGCGTGCCTTCGTGCTCGCCGACCGGAACGAGCTCCGGGTCCTCGACGTCGTGGACGACGACGCGGCCGTGGAAGTGGCGCGCCAGCTCGGGCGTCACGAGCGTCTCGAGGTCCCGCTGCCCCGCCCGGCGCGCCAGCCCGCCCGCGACGAGGATCGTCTGGGAGCCGGTCGCGATCCCGAGCCGCTCGAGCTCCTCGACGACGGCGCCGACCGCGAGCTGGCGCGGGTCGGCGGGCGCCCCGGGTAGCGGCAGCGCCGGCGGCTCGACCACGATCGTCGCGCGGCCGCGGCGGCCGACGAGCGCCTCCAGCGGCTCGCCCTCGAGCGGGAAGCGCAGCGCGTCGCGCACGGCCGCGGCGACGTCCGCGACGCCGTCGCCGGGCGGCGGCGGGCGCAGCACGATCGCGTCGTCGGGCGCGGTCGCGATCACGAGCCGCGAGCCCGAGAGGAGCGGGATCCTGGGCATCGCGGTAGTCAACCAGCCATGCCCGAACCGGACAGGACCGAGGGTCTGACCCCCGGACCTGTCTCGTGGCCCTGAAAGCCGCCCGCTGGCCGCGCTGAATACACTCGAAGCGATGTCTCCGAAGACCCTCACCGGCCTCGAGCTGGAGCTCGACGACGGCCCCGCCCGCGACTCCGAGCTCTTCCTCGTCGACGGCAACAACCTGGCCTACCGGGCGTTCTTCGCGCTCCCCGAGGAGCTCGCGACGACCGAGGGCTTCCCCACGAACGCGCTGCTCGGATTTACGAACATGCTGTTCAAGCTGCTCGCGGACTACCGCCCGCGCGGCGTCGCCGTCGCGTGGGACACGCGCCCGGTCGAGCGGATCGAGCAGCTCGAGACGTACAAGTCCGAGCGCCGGCCGATGCCCGACCTGCTCCGGGAGCAGTTTCCGTACTTCCGGCCGATCGTCGAGGCGTTCGGCTACCGCAACCTCGAGTTCGAGGGCTGGGAGGCCGACGACGTGATCGCCACGATCGCCTCGCGCGCCGATTCGGCGGGGATCAAGACCTGCGTCGTATCGACCGACCGCGACGCCTTCCAGCTCGTCTCCGAGAACGTCTGCCTGATGATGACGCCGCGCGGCGTCTCGGACGTCCAGGTCTACACGCCCGAGCGCGTCGAGGCGCGCTACGGGATCCGGCCCGACCAGATCCCCGACTTCATCGGCCTCAAGGGCGACACCTCGGACAACATCCCGGGCGTCCCGGGAATCGGCGACAAGACCGCCGGCCAGCTGATCGCGCAGTACGGCTCCGTCGAAGGCGTGCTCGAGCACCTCGACGAGCTCTCCCCGGCCCGGCGGAAGAACCTGACCGAGCACGCCGAGCAGGCCGTCTCGTCGAAGCAGCTCGCGACGATGCGCCGCGACCTCGACATCGACTGCGACCCGCCCGACCTGGTGCTGGCGCCGCCCGACCGCGCGCAGCTGCGCGAGACGTTCCGGAAGTTCGAGTTCCGCAACCTCCTGAACCGGATCGACGAGCTCGACGCGGCCCTGCCTGCTGCGGCGCCGCCGAAGGTGGAGGGAACGGCCGTGCCGTGGCGGGCGGACGCGTTCCCCGACCAGATCGCGGGATCCGTCGCGCTCGCCGTGCTGGACGGACGCTTCGCCGTCGCCGACGCCGGCGGTGTGACCGTCGGGGCCTGGACGGACGGCTACGGCGCGCGGCTTCGCGACGCGCAGGTGGTCGCGCACGACTTCAAGGCGCTGCCGCGGCTGACGATGCTGCCCGCCGAGGACACGATGATCGCCGCCTACCTGATCGAGCCGGGACGGCCGGAATACCAGCTCGACGTGCTCGCCGCCGAGTACGGGGTCGAGCCGATCCCGGAGCCGGCCGCCGACGAGGAGACCGCGGCCCTCGTCCGCGCCGCCGAGATCCCGCGCCGCCTCGCCCCGCGCCTGCGCGAGCGGCTGGCCGAGCGCGGGAGCCTCAACCTGTACGAGACGATCGAGCTGCCGCTCACCGCCGTCCTCGCCGCGATGGAGGACGCCGGCGTCAAGATCGACACGTACCGGATGGGCGAGATCACCGCCCGGCTCGCAGACCGGGTCGAGGAGCTGGAAGCCCGCGCGTACGAGCTCGCGGGCGAGGAGTTCGTGATCGGCTCGACGCAGCAGCTCGCGCGGATCCTGTTCGAGAAGCTCGAGCTCACTCCGGGCCGCAAGGGAAAGACCGGGTACTCGACCGACACGCGCGTCCTACGCTCGATCCGCGAGGAACATCCGATCGTCGAGGTCGTGGAGGAATGGCGCGAGTACTCGAAGCTCCTGAACACCTACCTCGGGCCGCTGCCGAGCCTGATCTCCGACGAGGACGGCCGGCTGCACACGCACTTCAACCAGACCGTGGCGGCGACCGGCCGGCTCTCGACGTCGAACCCGAACCTGCAGGCGATCCCGATCCGAACCGAGCTCGGCCGCGAGATCCGCTCGGCCTTCATCGCGGAGCCCGCCTACCGCCTCGTCTCCGCCGACTACTCGCAGGTCGAGCTGCGGATCCTGGCGCACGTCTCGGGCGAGCCGAAGCTGCGCGAGGCGTTCGCACGCGGCGAGGACATCCACGCGGCGACGGCGGCCGAGGTGCTCGGCAAGGAGCGCTCGACGCTCACGAAGGACGAGCGGAACATCGCCAAGATGGTCAACTTCGGGATCATCTACGGGATCTCCGCGTACGGGCTCTCCGAGAATCTCGAGATCCCGCGGGAGGACGCGCAGACGTACATCGACGCGTACCTGGCGCGCTTCCCGATGGTGCAGGACTTCATCCAGCGGACGATCGAGCAGGCCGAGCGCGACGGCTACGTGACGACGCTCCTCGGGCGGCGGCGGCCCGTGCCGGAGATCCGCGCGTCGAACCGGCAGACGCGCTCCCTCGGCGAGCGGCTCGCGGTCAACTCGGTGATGCAGGGGACGGCGGCCGACGTGATCAAGGTGGCGATGGTCAACATCCACCGGCGCCTGCGCGACGAGGGGCGCGGCGCGCGGCTCGTGCTGCAGGTGCACGACGAGCTGCTGCTGGAGGCTCCCGAGGCCGAGGTTGGGCCCGTGCGCGAGCTCGTGCGCGAGGAGATGATCGGCGCCTATCCGCTCGACCCGCCGCTCGCCGTCGACGTCGGCGTCGGCGACGACTGGAACGAGGCCAAGAGCTAGGACGTTACGGACACGACCCGGGGTCTGACCCTTGGCCGTGTCGGTTCCTGCCACGGCCCGTTGCCTGGCACCGGGTCGTGGCTGTGGGGGACAGGGCCTGGGGTCTGACCCCGCGTCGTGGCTCTCTTGGACGTGTCGGGAAAGGGCGCTGCGATCGGCCCATGGCACGCGGTGGTACCGGGTGCGTGCCGTGGTCGCAGTCGACTCGAGGGGAGAGGGAGTGCCGACAGTTCGAGACGAACGCTGGCGTCGCCGACTCCCTCTGCGTCAAGCTCGACCGCGGCCAGATCGGTGCATATGTCAACGAGCTCGACGCACAGGCGGGCAAGTCGCCGACCGTGGAGCAGGCCGACCTGCTCGCCGGTTTCGCCCAGATGCTGTCGTGACTAACCGCACGGCTTCTTAGGCGTCCAATCCGGTAAAGGCCCCACGGGGTACCTGGCTATACTGATCCGCTGCTCATGGCGAATGAGACAATCAACGATCCGCGGCTCGAAGAAGGCGTCTGGACGACCGGTCCCGACGGCGAGCTCGTCCCCGACTACGACGCCACCTTCCCGACGATCAACGAGGGGGAGGTCGTGCACGGCACGATCGTCCGGGTCGACAAGGACGAGGTGCTCGTGGACATCGGCTACAAGTCCGAGGGCGTGATCCCGGTCGCCGAGCTCTCGATCCGCCGCTCGGTCAACCCGGCCGACGAGGTCTCGGTCGGCGAAGAGATCGACGCGCTCGTGATGACGAAGGAGGACGCCGAGGGGCGCCTGATCCTCTCGAAGAAGCGCGCCCGCTTCGAGATCGCGTGGAAGGCGATCGAGAGCGCGGCCGAGTCGGGCGAGCCGGTCAACGGCCGCGTGATCGAGGTCGTCAAGGGTGGCCTGATCCTCGACCTCGGCGTGCGCGGCTTCCTGCCGGCGTCGCTCGTCGACATCCGCCGCGTCCAGGATCTCGACGAGTTCCTCGGCAAGGAGCTCCGCTGCAAGGTGATCGAGCTCAATCGCTCGCGGAACAACGTCGTCCTCTCGCGCCGCGCGGTGCTCGAGGACGAGCGCAAGGAGATGCGCCAGGCGATCCTCGACCGGCTCAACCCGGGCGACGTCGTCGAGGGCACGATCTCGAACATCGTCGACTTCGGCGCGTTCGTCGACCTCGACGGCATGGACGGCCTGATCCACATCTCGGAGCTGTCGTGGTCGCATGTGAACCATCCATCCGAGGTGCTCGAGATCGGCCAGACGGTCAAGGTCAAGGTGCTCGACATCGACCGCGAGCGGCAGCGGATCTCGCTCGGGCTCAAGCAGACCCAGAGCGATCCGTGGCAGCAGGTGCTCGAGAGCTATCAGGAGGGCGACGTCGTCGAGGGCCGCGTGACGAAGGTCGTCACGTTCGGCGCCTTCGTCGAGATTCTCCCGGGCGTCGAGGGACTCGTCCACATCTCCGAGCTCGCACAGCACCACGTGGAGAACCCGCGCGAGGTCGTCTCGCAGGGCGACCCGGTCAACGTCCTGATCCTCGAGGTCGACGCGGAACGGCGACGCCTGTCGCTCTCGCTCAAGCGCGTCGAGGAGGGGATGCAGGTGCAGCCGCGCGCCGACGGCGGCGAGTCCGTCCACGCGACGCCCAACCTCGACCTCTCCGAGGACGTCTTCGGCGCGGCCCCGCCGGCTACCCCGGCCGGGGACGCGGACGAGAGCGCTCCACCGACCGCCGAGGTGCAGGAGCTGGGCGACGGCGAAGGGCCGCCCGCGACGGCGTCGACCGACGCGACGGTCGAGAGCGGCGAGCAGCAGGACACCGGCGACGGCGGCGTCGCCGCCACTACGGCCGACGAGCCGGCCGAAGCCGAAGCCGAAGCCGAAGCCGAAGCAGACGCCGTCGAGGAGCCTGCGGCGACGCCCACCGGCGACGAGTCGCTCTCCGAGTCGCAGTAGGGTCGTGCCGCGGCCGGTCTCGGTCGCCATCACCGGCGGCATCGGCGCGGGCAAGAGCGAGGCGCTCGCGGCGTTCCACCGCCACGGCGCGGCCGTCGTCTCGAGCGACGAGATCGTCCACAGGCTCCTCGCCGAGGACGAGGAGGTGCGTGCGGAGCTCCGCGCCCGGCTCGGCGACGAGGTCTTCAACGAGCACGGCGACGTCGTGCGGAGCCGTGTGGCCGAGCGCGTCTTCGCCGATCCGGAGCTGCGGGCGTGGCTCGAGGGGCTGCTCCATCCGCGGGTCGTGCGGGAATTCCTGGCGTGGAGCGACGAGCAGGCACGGAAGCCGCAGCCCCCGGCGCTGATCGTGACGGAGGTGCCCCTGCTGTACGAGACCGGCGGCGACAGGCGCTTCGACCGGGTCGTGGTGATCACGGCGCCGACTGCAGTGCGCGCGGCGAGGCATCCGGTGGGGGACGACCGGGAGGAGCGGCTGCTGCGGGACGAGGAGAAGGTGCGACGCGCCGACTACGTGTACGTGAACGAGGGGACGCTCGAGGAGCTCGAGCGGTTCGTCGCCGGGGTGGTGGAGGAGCTCTCACGCTCCTGAAGCGGCTGACGGCGCTCGTCGCGCTCGTCGTGCTCCTCGGGGGCGGCTTCGTGTACCTGCAGCGGACGGAGCCCGGCTGGTGGGCGCGCCTCTGGTATCCCCTCCGCTACGAGCAGATCGTGCGCGGGCACGCCGCGAACTACCGGCTCGATCCGGCGTTGCTGGCGGCGGTGATCTACCAGGAGAGCAAGTTTCGCGCGGACGCGAAGTCGAGCTCGGGCGCGATCGGCCTGATGCAGCTCTTGCCGGGCACGGCCGAGGGGATCGCCGTGCACACGGGCGGCACGAAGTTCGTCGTCTCCGACCTCTACGACCCGGAGCTCAACGTGCGCTACGGCTCCTGGTACCTGCGGCACCTGCTCGACAAGTACAGGAACGAGCGGACGGCGCTCGCCGCGTACAACGCGGGCCAGGACAACGTCGACCGCTGGCTGCGACGCGGCCGCGGGATCGAGTTCGCGGAGACGCGCGCCTACGTCGACCGCGTCGAGCGGCTGAAGGGGATCTACCGCCGCGCCTACGGCCTCTAGCCGCGTCTCGTCCGGACAGGGCTAACCGGGCCGCGACCCGGGGTCCGACCCTCGGGCGTGGCCAGAAAGGACTAGGGCGCCGGCGGAGGGCCGGTCGTGGTCGCAGGCGGGGTCGGCTGCGGCTGGGACGGCGGCTCGGTCGGCGGGGGCGGCGGGGCGGGGCAGCCGCTGGCGGTCCGCACGTTCAGGACGGAGAAGCGCAGCGCCAGGCTGCCGACGTTCCGCCGCTCGTCGGACGCGGTGGCCGTGAGGATGTAGACGCCGTTCGGCAGCGTCTTCGTGTCGAGCGACGGATTCAGCTGATAGAGGAAGCGGCCGGGCATCGACCCGAACTGCTGGTTCCCGAACCGCGGTGCGTTCTGGTAGCTCCCGCGCGCGTAGATCTTCCAGAAATCGGCCGGCGGCGGCAGCGTCACCCGGAAATCCGCCGCGATCGTCCGCGGAACGACGACCGCCCCCCCGAGCCGCTGCAGCTGCCACGCCACGAGCGCCGGCGCCACGGGCAGTCCTTTGAACGGACCGGCTACAGGGACCGCCGGCCGGTCGAAGGCCTCGGCCGCGAGCGACACCCGGCCGCAGACCCCGAGCGGCCCGGTCAGCCGGCCGTCCGAGTCGCGGAGCTCGATCGTGTCGACCTGCGGTCGCGTCCGGTCGACGTACGGCGCGAGGTGCCCCTTCTGGAGCGGATTCGCGATCCGGGTGCCGTCGATCTCCGACAGGTGCACATGCGCGTACGGCGCCTGCACGTAGCCGAGCATCGACAGCCGCGCGGTCACCTTCTCCCCGTCGACGACGGTCGGAATGACGTGGAAGTACTGGAACGTCCGCCCGTCGAGCGTCTCCACCGAGATCGCCGTGGCGTCGACCAGGTGCGCGACCCCGGACAACACCGGATAGACGGTCGTCCCGTTCGGCGCCGCGATGTCGACGCCGTTGTGGAACGAGAAGCTTCCCGGCCCGTTCAGCCCGTCGGCGAAGAGCGGATCCTGGAAGACGGTGCGCGGGTCGCCGAACGAGCCGCGGATCGGGTGCTGCCTGTCGAACGGCCGGACCGGCCACGGGTATGAGGCCGAAACCGGCCCGGCCGCGGCGAGCGCGACCACGAAGCCCATGCACAACACGCAGAAACGACCCATGGCAGGCTCCCAATCGGACGACCGGGAGCCTGCCAGGTTAGCCGGATACCGTCTAGGCAGCCGAGAGCCGCTTCCAGAGGTTCCCCATCAACGTCTCGACCTGCGGTTCCCACACCGCGCCGGCGAGGGAGAAGGCACCTGCGGCGAACACCTTCGCGCCGGCCGGGGTCTCGTAGTAGGTCATCTGGCCGGTGAAGCCGGGGCCGTAGAGGTTCGGGATCTCTGCGAGCACCTTGACGTTCCGCGGCGAGCTCGGCGCGGTCGAGTCGATCTCGATCCCGCCGCTGCCGAGACCGTCGCCGGCGCGCAGGCCGGTGTCGGCGAAGAGCCAAGGCGTGGCCGCAGCGCCGGAGCGGAGCAGCCACGGCCCGCGATGGCCGCCGGCGTCGTTCGCCCGGTACTGGACGCCGATCAGCGCGGCCTCGGGCCGCCCGAGATCGCGCCACTCGGCGACGCGGGTCATCACGGAGCCGTGCAGGTCGATCTTCCAGAAGAAGTTGTTGGCCGCCAGGAACATGAGGTTGCCGCCGAGGTCGCGGTACCGGGTGACGACGTCGTACTCGTGCGTCGTCACGTACTCGTGGTGACCGGAGAAGATGATCAGGTCGTACGCGGCCGCGAGTTGACCGCCGCTGCGCGCGCTGCGCAAGTCGGCGTCGGAGAGGTAGTCCACATTGCGACCCGTATGGACGAGCCAGCGGACGAACGGCGCGTCGTACTGCTTCCAGTGCGGCGGCACGCCGCGGTCGAGAAACGGCCGGATCAGCCGAGCCGTGTACGGGCGCTTCCACCCGGCGTACCACGTGTCGGGGTGACCGTCACCGTCGTCGTCGCGGAAGTTGTATGCCTGCCACGTCTGGGTCGGCATCACGACCGCGACGCGGTGCTCGCCGAGGCGCTGCGGGCGGAGGATGAACGGCGCGTACCCGATGCGCGACCCGGCGGCGGTCAGCTGCGCGAAGTAGACGCCGCTCGGCCAACTGCCCAGCGCGACACGCACGACGCGGCGTCCGTGAACGGCTCCGATGTCGGAAACGGGCGTCACCGGCGACCCGAGCATCACGTCGTTCGGAATCGTCTCCTCGCTCTCGGTTCCGGCGCGGAAGATCTGCAGCGAGACGTCGGCGGCGCGATCCGTGATCACGAGCACCGCGGTGCCGCCGCGCGGGTAGCTCTCGCGCAGGAAGTACGCGGTCAGCTTCGGCTTCTTCGAGTCCGGGACGCGTCCGGCGTTGCCCATCAGCTGGATCTCGTCCCAGTCGAGCTGCTCCTGCCCACCCGTGGGGGGGCCCGGCGCGACTGCGGACGCTCCGGGGAGCGTCGTCGTCGCCGCGGCGAGCGCGGCGAACGCGGCGGCGCAGAGGACTGCGCCACGAGTGATATGTGCGGTGTTGGTGGCCATGGGGCCACCGTCCGGGGGAGCCCAAAGCGGCCCCTCACGGCGCACTCACGACCGGCTAACGGCCCTCGCAATCGGCCGGAGGGCGCGGTAGAACGGGGGATGTGCCGCGCTTTCGTCTCCTCGGCCCGCTCGAGGTGCTCGCCGACGACGGTGAGCCGCTCCCGCTCGGCGGACAGAAGCAGCGCGCCGTGCTCGCGGTGCTGCTCCTGCGCGCCGGCGAGGTGGTCTCGATCGACTTCCTCGTCACTGCGCTCTGGGGCGAGCGGCCCCCGCGCACGGCGACGACGTCGCTGCAGAACTCGATCTCGGCGCTGCGGAAGCTCCTCGGCCCGGACGTGCTGCTGACGAGGCCGCCCGGCTACGTGCTGGCCGTGGAGCCGGAGGCGATCGACCTCGGCCGGTTCGAGCAGCTCGTGGGCCAAGCGCGGACGCTCGAGCCCGAGGAGCGCTCACGGACGCTGCGCGCGGCGCTCGACCTCTGGCGCGGCGAGCCCCTCGCGGACATCGCGTTCGAGTTCTTCGCATCCGCCGAGGTGCGGCGGCTCGAGGAGCTCCGCCTCGCAGTGCTCGAGGACTGGGTCGACGCGGAGCTCGCCTGCGGTCGCCACGCCGAGCTCGTCCCCGAGCTGGAGTCGCTCGTCGGGCAGCACTCGCTGCGGGAGCGGCTGCGCGTCCAGCTGATGCTCGCGCTCTACCACTCGGGCCGCCAGGCCGAGGCGCTCAACGCGTACCACGCCGCGCGGCGCACGCTCGTTGACGAGCTCGGTCTCGAGCCGAGTCCGCAGCTGCAGGAGCTGCATCAGCAGATCCTCCGGCAGGAGGTGCCGCGCCCGCGCGCGGCCGCGGCGGTCGACGAGGAGGACCACTTCCGGGAGGTGGCCGACGCGCTGCTCGCGGGCCGGCTCGTCCCGGTGCTCGGGACGGACGTCGCCGAATTCGCGGCACGGCTCGCGCAGCGGTTCGAGTATCCGCCGGAGGAGGGATCAGAGCTAACGCGCGTGGCGCAGTACGTCGCGCTAATGAAGGGGTCCGGGCCGCTGTACGACGAGCTGCACGCGATGCTGGGCGTCGCGGCCGCGCCGACCGCCGTCCACCGCTTCTTCGCGGCGGTGCCGCCCGTCCTGCGCGACCGTGGCGCGCCGCACCAGCTGCTCGTCACGACGAGCTACGACCTCCTGCTCGAGCAGGCGTTCCTCGACGCCGGCGAGGAGTTCGACGTCGTCTCGTACGTCGCGTCCGGGCGTCACAGCGGCCGGTTCTGCCACATCCGTCCCGACGGGACCGCGAGCGTGATCGACTTGCCGAACACCTACGCGACCGAGCTGTCGCTCGAGCGGCGGACCGTGATCCTCAAGCTGCACGGCAGCCTCGACCGCAACGCGACCCGCGAGTGGGAGAGCTTCGTCGTCACCGAGGACGACTACATCGACTACCTCTCTCGCAGCGACGTCGGCGGCGCCGTCCCGGTCGCGCTCGCCGCGAAGCTGCGCCGCAGCCACTTCCTCTTTCTCGGCTACGGCATGCGGGACTGGAACCTGAGGCTCGTGCTCGGCCGGATCTGGGGCGGCGAGGGCGTGACGTACCAGTCGTGGGCGGTGCTGCCCGCGGCGAAGCCGCTCGAGCGGCAGTTCTGGCGTGCGCGCTCCGTCGAGCTGCTCGAGGCGCCGCTCGAGGAGTACGTCGAGTCGCTCGGCCGCTACGCGGGCCTCGGCGTGGCGGAGGCTCCGGCGTGACCGCCGTCGCCGCGCCGCCGCGCTCGCCCTACAAGGGACTGAGCGCCTTCGAGGACACCGAGCTCGACGCGCTGTTCTTCTTCGGTCGCGAGCGAGAGCAGGCTGTGATCGTCGCGAACCTACTCGCCTCGCGGCTGACCGTGCTCTACGGCGAGAGCGGTGTCGGCAAGTCCTCGATCCTCCGCGCCGCCGTCGTGCGCGAGCTGCGGCGGACGGCGCCGGAAGCGCTCGTCGCAGTGCACGACACGTGGTCGGGCGACCCGGTCGCTGCGCTCGCGGACGCGCGGGACGCCGAGGAGGCCTACCTGATCCTCGACCAGTTCGAGGAGTACTTCGTCTACCGGGGCCACGAGGACGGGCCGGGAACGCTTCTGCACGACCTGCCCGAGCTCCTGCGCACGCACGAGCGGCTGAACGTCCTCATCTCTCTCCGCGAGGACGCGCTCGCGCAGCTGGACGCCTTCAAGGCCCGGCTCCCGGCGATCTTCGCGAACCAGCTGCGGCTCGACCACCTCGACCGCGACGCGGCGCGCGCGGCGATCGTTGGGCCGGTCACGCGCTGGAACGAGCTGGCCGGTTCGGGCGTCGTCGTCGAGCCCGAGCTCGTGGAGGCGGTGCTCGACGAGGTCGCCGCGGGCAAGGTCGACCTCGGCGCACGCGGGGTCGGCGCCGTCGACGACTCCAGGCGGGAGGACCGGATCGAGGCGCCGTACCTCCAGCTCGTGATGGAGCGGATCTGGGACGCCGAGCACGCCCATGGCTCCGGCACGCTCCGGCTCGCGACCCTGCGCGAGCTCGGCGGGGCCGCGACCATCGTCCGCGAGCACGTCGAGAACGCGCTGGACGAGCTCGACGCGGAGGAGAAGGACGTCGCCGCGAGCATGTTCGACCACCTCGTGACGCCGTCGGGGACGAAGATCGCGCACGGCGCCGGCGATCTGGCGCAGTACGCGTCCGTGCCCGAGGACACGCTCGCGCGCGTTCTGGCGACGCTGAACCGCGAGCGGATCCTGCGCACGGTCGACGGCGCCCGTGGGAGCGAGCGCTACGAGATCTTCCACGACGTGCTCGCCGAGCCTGTGCTCACGTGGCGCCTGCGCCGGCAGCTCGAGCGCGAGCGG
>WNGD01002490.1_pt1 | contig 29085 bp, 28 predicted proteins | sample 5400671 | NCBI WGS metagenome assembly WNGD01 (sample SAMN13153369, study PRJNA577476) | soil metagenome | isolation source: 40 cm soil or saprolite under grassland replicate 2 | place: USA:California | collected 2016-06-15
CGGAAGAAGACCTGGACCTCGCCGCCGTGGTGGCCTACGAGCACCACATCATGCTGAACGGGGACGGCTATCCCACGTTCCGGTTCCGGCGCGATTGCCATGAGGGGAGCAAACTCGTACACGTGTGCGACGTGTACGACGCCCTCCGCACCCACCGGCCCTATCGAGAAGCGTGGCCACAGTCGAAGACCTTGTCGTACATTGAAGATCGCGCCGGTACGGAGTTCGATCCCGAGTTGGCGGGTGCGTTCGTGCGGATGATGCGTCAGTGGGAGCCGCAGCTGGCCGTCATGACCGACGAGCGGACCCCCGTGCCCACGGCGGCCGAGGCGGGGGCCGGGCCCGCCCCAACCTGACCCATCCCCCTCCAGGGTGGGTATGTTTGTATTGCTTCCTCCTTGCTACGGTCGCTCGTGACGGTTCGACGCCTCACTGTGCTCGTCCTGCTGCTCGGGATCGCTCCCGGCCTCTCCGCCCAGACGGCCCATGCCGCCCCGGGCCCCCGCGCTCGTCTCGAAGGGAAATGGCAGGCCAAGACCGAGGACGAGATTCGCAACATCATGGTCCGGACCGACAGCTCCGCCCAGTTCGGCGATCAGGTGGCACGCTGGCGGTTGGTAGGCGACAGCCTGTGGCTGACGCTGGGGGACGGGGTGTGGCAGGTTTACGGCCTCAAGCTCGATGCGGAGAAGCTCACGCTGTCGGGGGGCGATCTCGAGAAGCCGGTGACGCTGCGCCGCGTGGGACCGGCCACCGCGCGCGCCGACTCGGTGGCCATCCCGCCGCCGCCGCCTCCCACCGAGCGCGCCTGGGACTGACCGGGGGGGGGCGGCTCAGGGCGCTTCGCGGATGTTCGCGACGCGCCAGCCGTTCGGCGTCCGGATGAACCGGATCGTCTGGCGGAGGCGCGTTTCCCGCTGCGCGCCGCCGCCGGCCGGCACGTACAGGTAGACGGTCCGCACGGTGGCGTACGCCGTGTCGGCACGCGGGCTCAGCTGTTCGAGGGTGTATCGGGCGGTGAGCCGCGTGTAGCGCTGGAAGAAGCCCTGCCACGCCCCCACATCTTTCTCCGCCATGCCGGGCATCAGCACCTGCAGGTTCCCGACGCGCTCGCTCGACACCGCGCGCTCGAGATCCTGCAGCAGCACGGCGATCGCGGCGCGCGCCTCGGGTGGCTGGAGCGAGGGCGGAGCCACCCCGGCGGCCACGCCGACCTGCTCGGCGTCGAGCGCCGCCAGACGGGAGACCACGTAATCCATCGCTTTGTAGAGCGAGTCCGCGCGCGCGAGCGAGGTTGCCGCGCGTCCCGCTTCGGGTCGCGTCGCCAGTGCGTGCACGACGGTCGTCGCGCGCGCGATGGCCTGCTCGGCCTCCTGCTGCAGCGTCTCCGCTTCGGCCTGCGTCTTGGCGTACTGGGGGATCGCGCCGAGATAGCCGCTCGCGGCCCGCGCGAGGTCGCCGGTGCGCAGGGCGCGCTCGGCGTTCTGTACGACCGCCTCGGCCAGAATCAGCGACGGCACGTTGTTCTTCATCGCGCCGGCGTGCCGGGCCCGGTCGCGGGCCGCGAGCGCCGAGTCGCGCTGGGCGACCAGCGCGGCGTTGAGATGCGCCGGCATCGGATACGTCAGCAGCTGGTCCAGCGTGGCACCCGTGAGCTCGGCGTCGGGCAGGGCCGCGACGGGGGAGGGGGAGCGCGATACGTAGAGGAGCACCAGTGCGGTGACCATCAACGCCGTCAGCACCGCGGCCCGCCACTTGATGGGCGCGTGCGTGACGAGGCGCAGGACCGCCGCCGGGATCGGCGTCCACCGCAGGCTGAGCCGCTCGGTGGTGTCGGTCGCCCCAGAGAGGGCGGCGCGGATGCTGAACAGCGCCGACTGCATCTGGCGCGCCGTCTCGTAGCGCTCCTCCGGCACCTTGTTGAGGGCTTTCCCGACGACGCGCTCGAGCGCCGCCGGGATCGACGGCGCCATGGTGCGGAGCGGCTTGGGGTCGGTGGTGAGCACCTGGTACAGCACGCCGTGCACGGTCTCCCCCGAGAACGGCTTGTGGTAGGCCAGCAGCTCGTACAGCAGGCAGCCGACGGCGAAGATGTCGGTGGCCGGCGTGATCGCGCCGTTCGTGATCTGCTCCGGCGCCATGTAGGTCGGCGTGCCGACGATCGCGCCCGAGCCGGTCACGTCGGCCGACTGCAGGCGCGCGATGCCGAAGTCCATGATCTTCACCGAGCCGTCGGAGGCGATCCGCACGTTGGAGGGCTTGATGTCGCGGTGGATGACGCCACGCTCGTGCGCATAGGAGAGCCCCTGCAGCACCTCGATCACGATGTCGAGCTTCCGCTCGAGCGCGAGCGGCTCGCTCAGCGCGATCAGCGAGCTCAGGTCCCGGCCATCCACCAGCTCCATCGCGATGAAGAGGTGGTCGTCCGACTCACCCAAGTCGTAGATCGTGACGATGTTCGGGTGTTGCAGCGCGCCGGCGGCCCGTGCCTCGCGCAGGAAGCGATCTTGCGCGTCGGTCGGGCGGCCGGCGCGCGACAGCAGCTTGAGCGCTACGTAGCGGCGGATGACGGAATCGTACGCCTTCCACACGGCGCCCATCGCCCCTTCGCCGATGGGCTCGTGCAGCTCGAACTTCCCGACGCGTCGGTATTGCTCTGTTTGCGGCATAACCCGTCTGTCCACCGGAACTGAACAATGTGCGCGTTCCCCGGCCGAGGAGCAACGGGCCGAGCACAAAACTCAGCGCGTGGCCCAGTCATAAATCCGCTCCAGCATGGCCCGCGTGGCGTCGTCCACGACGACGTCGCGCCGCGGGAGCACCCGCGCGGCGATCTTCAGGAACCCGTCTCTGCTCATACGGCCGCCGCCCGTGCCCCCCCAGGCGAACGGGGGGACGTACTTGGGCGGCCGCACGTCGTCGAAGACGCTCGCGCCGGTGCCGATCACGGTCCCCGTACCGAGTAGCGTGCCGATCGCCGTCTTGGCATGGTCCCCGATCAGGCTGCCGAGCAACTGCAAGCCGGTCTCGAGTCGTGTCCCCGCGATCTCGAGGTGCACCCGACCGTACGTGTTCTTCAAGTTCGACGTGATCGTCCCGGCACCGAGGTTCGCCCAGCGGCCGATCACGCAATGGCCGACGAAGCCGTCGTGCGCCTTGTTCGCGTATCCCAGGAAGACGCAGTTGGACAGCTCGCCGCGCGCGTTCGTCCGCGGGCCGATCGCCGACCCGCGCACCGGGCCGCCCAGCACGTGGGCGTTCGCGCCGATCCACAGGGGTCCTTCGAGCCGGGCCCCGGCCCGGATCTCGGCGCCACTCTCGAGCACGACCGGTCCGTTCCGTACATCGAAGACGACGCCGGGTTCCACGGCGGCGTCGTGCAGGGTAATCGCGGCGGGATCGCCGAGCACGGTGCTCCCGGCGGGGAGCGGGTCACTGTCGCCGAGCAGGCCGCGCAGGTCGTCCGGGAGCAGCTGCTCGAGCGCGGGCACCAGGTCGTACACGCCGTGGAGCACGACGCCCGACACCTCGATCGCCGCCGCGTGCGGCTGGGGGCCATCCCACACGGCTCCCGGTCCGACTCCCCAGCCCACCGTGACGCCACCGCTCGTGAGGCGGAAGACGCCGTCCGGGAGCGCGGGAGCGAGCCCGCGCGGCGCGAAGGTCGACGAGCCGATCACGGCCGGCCCGGGCACGGGGCGACGGGCGGCTACGAGGGGGACGCCGGCCTCGGTGAACCCGGCGAGGTGGGGCAGGGCGAAGATGGTGACAGTCTCCCCGCCGACGAACGTTTCCCACCGCTCCCGGATCAGGTGCGCGCCGGCCCGCAGCTCGCACAACGGGCGTGCGCCGGCGAACGGCGCCCACGCGGGGGCGGGATCCGGATCGAGCAGGTAGAGCGCGTGGGTCACAGCCGCTGCACGAGCTCCTTCAAACGCTCGGCGCGGCCCGTGGGCATGACGAGCGTGTGGCCGTTCGCCCGCACGACCACCATGTCTTCCAGTCCGATGACGGCGACGTGCTCGCTCTCGGACCAGATCACCGAGCGGCGCACGTCGTCCGCCACGGTCGCTTTCCCAACCACCACGTTGCCGTGTGCGTCGGGCGTGCGGATGCGCAACAGGGCATCCCAGGAGCCGATGTCGTCCCAACCGAACGTCCCAGCCACGACCGCGAGCCGTTTGGAGCGCTCCAGCACGGCCACGTCCACCGCCACCGGCCGGACGGCGGCGAAGAAACCCGCGACGTCGCCCGCGGTGAGCGCCGGCCAGCCGGGCTTGAGCTCGCGTGCGTAGGCGCCCGCCTCGCCCAGGAAGCGCGCCACCCCCCACGCAAACAGCCCGGTGTTCCAGAGCGCGCCCTGGCGGCGCAGCAGCGCCGCGCGGGCGGGGGAAGGCTTCTCGAGAAAGCGCCGCACGGTGCGCGCGCCGCCCAGCGGCTTCGCGGGGATGATGTACCCGTAACCCGTCTCGTTGCGCGTCGGCTTCACTCCCACCGTGACGAGCACGTCGTACTCGGCCGCCATACCGAGCGCCTGCCGTCCGGCCGCGCGGAACGCGCGGTCATCGCGCACCGCCCAGTCGGCGTGCAACGACAGCATCTGGGCCCCGGGGTCTCGCTGGGAAATCCAATGTGCGGCCCACGTGAGCGCCGGCGCGGTGGACGCGGCGCGCGGCTCGGCGAAGATCTGCGGGCGCGGGATCTGCGGCACGACACGTGCCACCTGGTCGACCAGGAACGGCCCCGTGAGGATTAGGATCCGCTCCGGAGGGACGAGTCCGTCGAGCCGCTCCACCGTCTGGACCAGGAGCGGGCGGTCGCCGGCGAGCGGGAGCAGCTGCTTGGGCCGCTCGGCTGTGGAGAGCGGCCAGAATCGGGTCCCCGACCCCCCGGCCAGGATGGCGGCCCAGACGCTCATCGCGGGTCTTGGGGAGCCGAGGGACGGGGTGCGTCACCCAATATCGCAGCGATGCGCGCCGTGAGCTTGGTCGGGCTGAACGGCTTGGTGAGCAGCTCGGCGCCCAGGCTCTCCGCTTCTTCCAGAATGCGGTCTTCGCCCTCGGCGGTCAGCACGATGACGGGAAACGCGCGGGTGGCTGGGTCGGCACGCAGCTCACGCAGGAGATCGAGCCCGAAGCCGTCGGGCAAGTGGAGATCGAGGAGCATGGCGTCGAGCGGCGGCGCGCCGCCCTCGAGCGCGCGGCGCGCGTCGGCGAGCGTGCGGGCGATACTCACCTCGTAGCCGAGGCGTTCGAGGTGGGGGCGCAGCAACAACCCGATATGCGGCTCGTCGTCGACGACGAGGAGGTGCCGCCGGACGGGAGACAAGGCGGGCGACTCCGGGTTAGAGCAGGCCGGCGATCGCCGAACGGTGGCGGCGCAGGTCGTAAAGCAGGGCGCCCACATTGGTGGACGACCGCACCAAGACGACGAGCAAGGCGTCGGCGTTGAGGACGGAGACCACGGCGAGGCCGGAACCGAACTCGAGCACGCCGGTGCCGAATTCCCCGCGCCCTCCCGCTTGGCCCAGCTGCACCAACCCGTTGATGACCGATGGCAAGAGCGCGGCCACGTTCTCGGCGTCGACGCCGTCAGCCGCGCGGGCGTCGATCGGCAATCCGTCACGCCCCACGACCACCACCGCGTCGACGCCGCCGCGACGGGCGAGCGCTTCGACCACATCCCGGATTGTCGCCATACGGCGGCCAAGCTAGGAATGGAAACAAGCGAAGTCAAGCAGCCATCGTGGGTTGACCCACTTGGACGCGGCGCGGTATCTTCCCCGCACCGAATGCCTTCCCACCGTCGCTTCGTCGCGCGCTCCGCCCGGGTCATCGGGCTAGCTCTCCTCGTCGCCGCGTGCGGCGACACGTCGAACCTCCCCGCTGCGTTCTTCACGAACTGCGTGGACACCGTGTCGCTGTATGCGCTGCGGGGCACGGACCTCCGGCTGCCTTCAGCCTACACCCTCGAGGGCGCGCAGCCGGTACGGATGCAGCAGACTACGGCGCTCGACTTCGCCTTCGACTTCGACTCGCTCGGCGCGCCCGCGCTGTTTCCCACGGGAGCGATCCATCTGGGCCTGTCGTCCGGCCTGCAGCGCTCTACGATGGCGTTCGACGCGATCAAGCTCGCACCGACCGGGGGCTACGTCTTCGACAAGCCGCTTGCGCTCGATACCGGGACGGTGGTGCTCGTGCGCTCGCGGCCGACGCCCTGCGTCGGCACGACGGTGTCGCTGTACGCCAAGCTGCGGGTGCTGGGCGTGGATTCGACGGCGCGCAGCCTGAGGTTCGAGATCCTGGTCGACCAGAATTGCGCCTACCGCGGCCTCGAGCCCGGACTCCCCAAGCAGTAGCGGTGTGATCGATCTCAAGCTGCTGCGCGCCTCGCCCCAGCAGGTGCGCGCCGCGCTCGCCCGGCGCGGCGATTCGACCGTTACGCGGCTGCTCGACGAGCTCGAGGCGCTGGACATGCGCCGCCGCGCGCTCACGGGCCAGCTCGACCAGCTCAAGGCCGAGCGCAACGAGGCTGCCAAGACCGACGCGCGCCTGATGAAGGAGAAGGGAGCGCTCCCACCCGACACCCGGGAGGCGCGCCGCGCGCTGGGTGGACGGATCGACGGGCTCGAAGCGGAGCTCAAGAGTGTCGAAGCGGCGCTCGAAATGAAGCTGCTCTACGTCCCCAACCTCCCCCTGCCGGAATTGCCGGACGGCGACGCGTCGCACAACAAGATCGTGCGTACGTGGGGTGAGCCGCGCCCGAAGGGCGGCAAGCCGCATTGGGAGATCGGGGAGGCACTGGGGATGCTCGATTTCGCGCGCGGCGCGAAGCTCTCGGGGTCGGGATTCCCGGTCTTTGTGGGCGCCGGGGCGAAGCTCGTGCGCGCCCTGATCAACTTCATGCTCGATCTGCACACTCGAGAGCACGGCTACGTCGAAGTCGAGCCGCCGTTCGTCGTGAAGCGCGAGACGATGCAGGGCACCGGCCAGGTCCCCAAGTTCGAAGACGAAGCGTACAAGACCGCGCCCGACGATCTGTTCCTCATCCCCACGGCCGAAGTTCCGCTCACCAACTTGCATCGCGACGAGATCCTCGACGGCGCCAAGCTGCCGCTCGGCTACACCGCCTACACCCCGTGCTTCCGGCGCGAAGCGGGGGCCGCCGGCAAGGATACGCGCGGTCTGTTGCGCGTGCATCAATTCGACAAAGTGGAGCTGGTACGATTCACGCGTCCCGCCGATTCCGCCACCGAGCACGAGCTCCTGACGAGGCACGCCGAGACCGTGCTGCAGCGACTCGAGCTGCCGTATCGCGTCGTGCTGCTTTCCGCCGGGGATGTCGGATTCACGAGCGCGAAGACATACGACCTCGAGGCGTGGGCGCCGGGTGTGGGGCAGTGGCTCGAAGTGTCGAGCTCGAGCACATTCACCGACTTCCAGGCGCGGCGCGCCGGTATCCGCTATCGTCCGGCCCCGGGCGCGAAGCCGGACTTCGTGCACACCCTCAACGCGTCGGGCGTGGCGCTGCCGCGCACCATCGCGGCGCTGCTGGAGGCGCGCCAGCAGCCCGACGGCTGCGTGACGGTTCCGGCGGCGCTCGTCCCCTACCTCGGGATGGAGCGCTTTGTGGCGCCTCCCCCCTCCGCCGGTGGCCCGTAACGCCGCGCTGCGCCGGGCGGGTCCTCCCGTCGTGGCGGGGCTGGCGCTGCTGCTCGGCGGAATCACCATCTGGTACGCGTGGGTCGTGGCCCGCCACCTGCGCGACGACGCGCGGCAGACGAGCACCCTGCTCGGCCGCGTGTTCGCCGGGCTGAACGATCCGCGCCCCGACGCCGCGACCGACGCCCTGCTCGATCTCGCCCGCCAAGTCCGCTCGCTCGGCATCGCCATCGTCGTGATGGACACCGCCGGTCACATCACCGCGCTCGACAACGCCCCCCCGCAGATCGGCGCCGACACCGCGCGGCTGCGGGCGTGGATCGCGGACCTCGACGTCGAGAACGCCCCGCTGGTGCAGCCCGGGGTGGGCACGATCCACTACGGCACGGGGACCGCGGCGCGGCGGTTCGCCAGCATCGCCGCGCTCGAAGGCGCCGTGCTCCTCTGCCTGGCGCTGCTCGCCGGATGGGCCTACCGCTCCCAGGTCGCCGCGGCGCGTGACCGGCTCTGGGTCGCCATGGCGCGGGAGTCGGCCCACCAGCTCGGTACGCCGCTCATGAGCCTCACGGGATGGATTGCCTACCTGCGGGAAAATCCGGGTACCACGGGGGCGGAGCTGGCGGAGCATCTTCAAGCCGATGCGGAGCGCCTCGAGCGGGTCGCCAAGCGGTTCGAGCGGATCGGCCGGCCGGCGCGCCGGGAGCCGGTGGGCCTGGGCGCCCTGGCCGAGCGGGTGGTGAGCTACTTCCGCCCGCGGCTCCCGACGCTCGCGAGCCCCGTGACGCTCGCGCTGCGCGCGACCGGGCCGGGCCCCACCGCGCTCGGCGATCCGGTGCTGCTCGAATGGGCGCTCGAGGCCGTGATCAAGAACGCGATCGACGCGCTCTCGGGACGCGGCGGGCGGATCGACGTGGCGGTGGATGCGGCGGCACGGTCCGCGCGGGTGAGCGTCCGCGACGACGGCCCCGGCGTGCCCCCGGAGGTGCGGGCCCAGCTGTTCGAGCCGGGCGTATCGACCAAGCCGGGGGGGTGGGGCATCGGGCTGGCCCTGGCGCGTCGCATCGTCGAGCAACAACACGGCGGTCGCCTGGTGTACCGGCCGGCCCCGACTGGCGAGGGGGCCGAGTTCGTGCTCGAATTCCCGCTCGTGAGCCCGACGTGACGGTCGCGCTCAATCCCCAGCAGGACGCCGCCGTCCGCCATCCCGGCGGCCCGCTCCTCGTGCTCGCCGGCGCCGGGTCGGGCAAGACGCGCGTCCTCACGGCCCGGATTGCCTATCTCATTCGCGAGCGGGGCGTGGCGCCGTCGCGCATCTTCGCCGTCACGTTCACGAACAAGGCGGCGGGGGAGATGCGCGCGCGGGTGGCCGCGCTGCTCGGCGCCGACCCGCGCGGCTTGTGGATCGGGACCTTCCACGCGCTGTCGGCGCGCCTGCTGCGGCGCGAGGCGGCCCTGCTGGGCTTCGGGCCGAACTTCACGATCTACGATCAGGACGACTCGCAGTCCTTCATCAAGCGCCTGCTGGAGCAGCGCGGTCACTCGCCCAAAGCCCATCCCCCGCGCGCGATCCACGCCATCATCTCCGGCGCGAAGAACCGGATGCTGCTCCCCGAGGAGCTGGGCGCGAGCGCCGACGGCCCACTCGAGCGCGTCGCAGCGGAGATCTACGCGGGGCTCGGCCCCGCGCTCCGCCAGGCGAACGCCATGGACTTCGACGACCTGCTGCTGTTGCCGCTCACGCTGTTCGCCGAGCACCCGGAGCGCCTGGCGTACTGGCAGCGGCGCTTCGATCACGTCCTGGTGGACGAATTCCAGGATACCAACGCCGCGCAGTACCGGCTCGTGAAGCAGCTCGCCACCGAGCACAGAAACCTCTGCGTCGTGGGCGACGACGACCAGGCGATCTACGGCTGGCGCGGAGCGGACGTGCGGCACATGCTGACGTTCCAGCAGGACTTCCCCGGTACGACCCTCATCAAGCTCGAGCAGAACTATCGGTCCACCCAGGTGATCCTCGACGCGGCGAACGGCGTCATCGCGGAAAACGCCCACCGGCTCGGCAAGACGTTGTTCACCGCGCAGCAGGGCGGGGAGCCCGTCACGCTGCTCACCGCGGCGGACGAGCGGGACGAGGCGGAGTGGCTCGCCGGCGAGCTCAGCCGGCGGGCGGCCGACGGCGACGTGGCGTACGAGGGGATGGCGGTTCTGTACCGCACCAACGCCCAGTCCCGGCCGCTCGAAGAGGCGTTCCGGTTCCGGGGGATCCCGTACCGGCTGGTCGGCGCCGTGAGCTTCTACGAGCGCCGCGAAGTGAAGGACGTGCTCGCCTACCTCCGGCTCATCGCCAATCCCGCGGACGACGAGGCGTTCGCCCGCATCGGACGCGTCGTTCACCCCGCTGGTGCGGACCGCGACCCAGTGGGGGAAGCCGTTGCTCGAAGCCGCCCGGGCGGCCGAGCGGATCCCCGACCTACGACCCAACGTGCGGGCGGCGCTCGCGGGCGTGGCCACACTGATCGACGACCTGCGGGCGCGGCATGCCGACGCCGATCCCGCCACGGCGCTCGAGCAGGCCGTGGCCGCGGTGGGCTACGCTCAGTATCTGGCCGATGAGGGAGCCGAGGGGGTCGAGCGCCTCGAGAATGTGCAGGAGCTGATCGCCGGGGCGGCGGCGTGGGCCGAGACGGCGGAAGACGATGGGGATGAAGCCGGGGATGAGGCCGGGGAAGGGGGAGGCGAGAAGGGAGCGACCCTGATCGAGCGGTACCTCACCCAGGCGGCGCTCGTGACCTCGGCCGACCAGGGGACCGGGGACCCAACCGGCGTCACTCTGATGACGGTGCACATGGCGAAGGGGCTCGAGTGGCCGGTCGTGACGCTCGCCGGGCTCGAGGACGGTCTGTTCCCGTTGGCGCGATCGGCGGGCGAGCCGGGGGGGCTCGAGGAGGAGCGACGACTGTGCTACGTGGGACTCACGCGCGCGCGCGAAAAATTGTATCTCTCATGGGCGCGCACGCGATACCGCACCGGGCGCCTCGAGCTGTCCGAGCCGTCGCGCTTCCTCGAAGCGCTGCCGGCCGGCGCGCTCGAAGAGCGAAGCACGACGCCGTCGTGGGATCGGAGTGCGCGCGGGGCGCGCGGTGGTCGGCCGCCGCGCGCGGCGCCGGCGGCGCTGGATTGGGAGGTTGAAGCGTCGCAGGATGCGCCGCGCTACGCGGCCGGCGAGCGCGTGCGACACCGCAAGTTCGGGGGCGGTGTGGTGCGGGCGGTGTCGGGCTCGGGCCGCGAGCTCAAGGTGACCGTGGAATTCGACGATCAGGAAATCGGGACCAAGCAGCTGCTCGTAGCCTACGCCGGGCTCGAGCGCGAGTGGGAGAGCGCATGAGCGTGACGCATGACGAGGTGCGGAGGATCGCGCGGCTCGCGGAGCTCGACGTGAGCGACGACGCACTGCCGCTCCTGGCCGAGCAGATGTCGCGGATTCTCGAGTACGTCGCCCAGATCAACGCGGTGACGGCGAGCGAGGGCGTGAAGCCGTTCGTGCCGGGCCCGGACGCCGTGCGGTTCCGCCCCGACGAAGTGAAGCCGTGGCCGCTCGCGTTCGGGCCCGCCGAGCTCGCGCCCGCGTTCCGCGACGGCTTCTTCCTGGTACCCAAGCTCGGGCAGTTCGAACAGGCGGAAGGATGACGCGCCTGGGGATTCCGTGAGCGATCCCAGCGAAGCGCTGGCGAGCGCCAAGGCGGCCGCCGATCGCATCGTCAAGGTCAAGCGGCTGAACGCCTGTCTCACGCCGATCAAGGAGCTCCGCAAGTCGCTGGTCGCACAGGCGTCGGCGGCGCATCCGTCGGGCGTGTTGTACGGCATGCCGGTGGCCGTGAAGGACAACATCTGCACGCTCGAGTTCACCACGAGCTGCGGCTCGAAGATCCTCGAGGGCTACCGCTCACCGTACGACGCGACCGCGGTGGCGAAGCTGAAGGCGGCGGGGGCCCTGATCGCCGGGAAAACGAACTGCGACGAGTTCGGCATGGGGTCGTCCACCGAGCACTCGGCGTACGGGCGCTCGCTCCACCCGTTCGACAAGACGCGCGTGCCGGGCGGCTCGTCGGGCGGCTCGGCGGCGCTCGTCGCGGCCGGCGCGGTGCCCGCCGCGCTGGGCTCGGAGACGGGCGGCTCGGTGCGCCAGCCGGCGTCGCTGTGCGGCGTGGTGGGGATCAAGCCCACCTACGGGCGGGTGAGCCGCTCCGGTCTCGTGGCGTTCGGCTCTTCGCTCGACCAGATCGGCGTGCTGGGCCGGAGTGTGCACGACGCGGCCCGCGTCCTCTCGGTCATCAGCGGGCGCGACCCCAAGGACGCGACGTGTGAAGACCGCGACTCGCTCCGCCTGCCCAACGTGCCGGAGTCGCTCCAGGGCTTCGTCATCGGCGTGCCGAAGGAGTACCTCCCGCCGGATCTGGACCCGGCGGTGCGGCGCGCGTGCGACCGCGCGATCCGCCTGCTCCGCGAGCTGGGCGCGGCGGTGCGCGAGGTCTCGCTGCCCCACACGGCGTACGCGGTCGCGACCTACTATATCATCGCGCCGGCCGAGGCGTCGTCCAACCTGGCGCGCTACGACGGGGCCCGGTACGGCCCGCGCTTCGACGGATCGGCAGACGTGCGCGCGCTGTACCGCACCACGCGCGGCGAAGGGTTCGGCCCTGAGGTGCGGCGCCGCGTGCTCGTCGGAACCTACGTGTTGTCGTCGGGCTACTACGACGCCTACTACCGCAAGGCGCAGCAGATGCGGGCGCTGATCGCTCAGGACTTCCGCAACGCCTTCGATCGCGGCGTGGATCTGCTGTTCACCCCGACCACGCCGACCCCGGCCTTCAAGGCGGGCGAAAAAATCGACGACCCGGTGGCGATGTACCTCTCCGACATCTTCACGGTGACCGCGAATCTCGCGGGGCTGCCCGCGATCTCCCTGCCGATCGGCCGCGTCAAGGGATTGCCGATCGGCGGGCAGCTCATCGGCCAGGCGTTCCTCGAGGACGAGATGCTCGAGGCGGCGTACGCGCTCGAGCGGGCCGTCCCGGCCGGCGCGGAGGCGTGATGGCGGGCGCCTGGGAGACGGTCATCGGGCTCGAGACCCACGTCCAGCTGCTGACGCTGTCGAAGATGTTCTGCGGCTGCTCGGCCGCGTTCGGTGCCCCGCCCAACAGCAATGTCTGCCCGGTCTGCCTCGGCCTGCCCGGGGCGCTCCCGGTGCCCAACGAGCAGGCGCTGAAGCTCGCGGTACGCGCGGCGCTGGGACTCGGCTGCACCGTCCATGCGCGGAGCGTGTTCGCGCGCAAGAACTACTTCTATCCCGACCTGCCCAAGGGCTACCAGATCTCGCAGTTCGAGCAGCCGCTCGCGACCGCCGGATCGCTGTCGTACCTGTCGCCGGACCGCGGGATTGCCACCGCCACGATCCAGCGCCTGCACGTCGAGGAGGATGCAGGGAAATCGCTGCACGACCGCTTCCCGAAGCAGACGGCGATCGACCTGAACCGCTGCGGCGTGCCGCTCATCGAGATCGTCACGGGGCCTGATTTCCGGTCGCCCCCCGAGGCTCGTACCTACCTCCTCACGCTCAAGCAGGTGCTCGAGTACGCCGGCATCTCCGACTGCGACATGGAAAAGGGGAGCCTGCGCGTGGACGCCAACGTCTCCGTGCGGCGCACCGGCGAGACCGCGCTCGGCACCAAGACCGAGGTGAAGAACATCAACTCGTTCGCCTACGTCGAGAAGGCGCTCACCGTGGAACGGGATCGTCAGATCGCCGTGCTCGAGGGCGGGGGCGCGGTCGCGCAGCAGACCATGCTGTATGACTCGAAGACGAACAGTGTGCGGCCGCAGCGCACCAAGGAAGCAAGCCACGACTACCGCTACTTCCCGGACCCCGACCTGCCACCGCTGGTGCTCACCGAGGAGTTCATCGCCGAGCAGCAGGCGCTCTTGCCCGAGCTGCCGGCGAAAAAGCGCGAGCGCTTCGTCGAGAAGTATGCGCTGAGCGTGACCGACGCGGCCGTGCTCACGGCCGATCGCACCGTGGCCGACTACTACGAGGCCGTCGTGCACGCCGGCGCCGACGCCAAGGCCGCGGCTAACTGGGTGATGACAGAAGTGCTCGCGGACGCCAAGGATCACGGCGACGGTCTGCGGGTGCCGCCAGGCGCGCTGGCGAATCTGATCGGACTGGTTCGGGGCGGTTATGTCAGCCATCAGGCCGCGAAGCGGGTGTTCGCGGAGGTCGCGGAGCGCGGCGGGGAGCCGCGCAACGTGGCCGAGGCGCTGGGCGTCATCCAGGTTGGGGATGCGGGGGTACTCGCCGGGTGGGTGAGCGAGGTGCTCGCCGCTCATCCGACCGAGGTGGAGCGCTACAAGAATGGCGAGACGAAACTGGTGCAGTTCTTCCTGGGACAGGTGATGAAAGTGTCACGCGGCAAAGCGGACCCGAAACTCACCCAGCGCGTGCTCGAGGAGAAGCTCGTCTGAGGCACTCGCTCGCTGCCGCCGCACTCGCTCTCGTGGCCGCCCGTGCGGTGGTCGCACAGGGACTGACGATCGACTGGTCACGGACGGCCGTGCCCAGCGGTGTGGTGTCCCCCGGCGAGGGGCCGGACGGGGCGGCGGTGCTGCAGCTCCGGGCCACCGGTCCCACGTCTTTCCATCTCGTCACGATCGAACGGCCGGCGGTCACCGGCCCGGCGTACTCCGTGATCGGTCAGGTCCGCTACGAGAGCGTGGAGGGGCAGGGCTACCTCGAGATGTGGACCGTGTTGCCGGACGGCCAACGGTTTTTCAGCCGCACGCTTGCCCCGCAAGGCATCCATGCGGCGCTCCACGGTGAGTCAGCCTGGCGGGCGTTCGAGCTCCCCTTCGACTTGAGCGGCGCGTCCCAGGTCCCGAGCCGCCTGGAGATCAACCTGGTGCTGCCGGGGCGGGGAGCGGTTTGGCTCGGGCCGCTTCACCTCCAGCAGTCGGCCGGCCCGGCCGGAACGGTGCAAGGTGTCTGGTGGAGCGAGCGATCGGGGGCCCTGATCGGCGCCCTACTCGGCAGCGTCGTGGGCATCGTCGGCGCGATCATCGGGGTTCTCAGTGGTCGGGGCAGAGCCCGGCGCCTCGTCCTCACGTTGCTGGTCGGGATGATCGCTGTCGGCGGCTGCTTTGCACTGCTTGGGGCGGCGGCTGCGGCGAGCGCCCAGCCGCGGCACGTCTGGTACCCGCTCCTCGTGGTCGGCGGGGCCTCGGCGGTCATCGGACTCGTGGTTCTGCCCGCGATGCGGCGCCGTTTCGCGGCGGAGGACGCGGGCTCCCGGTCCTAGTCTTCCTCCCGGTCCCGCCACGGTCGTTGCGCCTGGGATTGCTTCCAGTAGGCGAGCGGCGGCGTCGGCAGCCCGAAGTGGTCTTCGGCCGTCTCGAGCATCCGCTCGGGGTCCTCGCGTCCGCCCTCCTGGAGCGCCTGACGTCGCATCCGCTTCGCGAGCTTCAGCGCCTGGTCGCCGGCCGGATCGAGCCGCCGCGCCGCCGCGTCCTTCTCCCCTAACATCTCCATCACGTACTCGAACGCCACCGCCATGTGGCGCTCCACGTCCGCGTCCGGCAGATCCCAGCGCGTGTTCTCGAGGATGATCTGGAATGCCCAGCGCCAACTCTCGCTTTCGGTGAGATGTACCATGCCCCGGAACAAGCGCCGGCTGGTGCCCACACTGAACAGCGTGGGGGAAATGATCGTGTCGAGGTGCGTGTCGCTCGGCGTGTGATCCTGGAGGATCAGCTCCTTCGCCGTGCTCGCGTAGGCGGTCCCGAGATGGGTCTCGAACCGGCTCTCCCAGTAGCTGTGCCCCAAGGCCGCCGTGCTGGACGTGAGGACGAGCTGGCGTGGCACGAAGAAGTTGTGGGCCACCGCATCCGCCGCCAAGTGCGACAGATAGCCGAGGCCGAACGCGCGCAGCGGATCGGTGTGGGCCAGGTCGAAGATTTCCTGGCCCACGTGCCAGGCGTGGCAGTGCCGGCCCACGGGCGCGTATTTCTTGGCCATCGATGTGTCGGCGGCGATATTGCCATAGAGGAAGTCGTAGGGGTATGCGCGGAGCAGGTCGGCCACGGCACCCGCCAGCTGATGCAGGTTCGCCAGGACCGACTCGCCCAGGTAGACGTGCGTGCCGGGCGTCCAGGCGTGCGCGACGACGGGGAACAGGGCTACCCCGACTAGACCGGCCGCCGCCGCCGCGAGGAGCTGCTTTCCTGTCAGGGCTTCTTCCCCCGTTTGAGCGTGCGGCGGCCCCACTCGAGGAGCGAGACGCCGCGCCGCACCGTGCGCATCGTCGCAGCCACGTCGAGCACCGTTGCCTCCACCTCTTCCTGTACCACCTCGAATACGGCGTCCAGGTCGGCGAGTCGTGCCTCCGCCGCATCCGCGGCGTTGACAATCCGCTGCCGCAGCTCGCGCGACGTCCCGGCCAAGCCTTCGGCCTCGGTGCGGATCGTGGCCACGAGCGCCCGGACATCCCCCACGGCGGGACCCGTGAGCTCGTGCAGCACCCGGAGGAACGCTCGCAGCCCCAGCGCTGCCACTACCGACGCAGCCGCGATCACGATCGCCGCTAGAGCCAGAATCGCGAGCGAAATCCCGGTCACCACCGCCACCCAGGTCGGGATCATCGGGGCCAGTCCGCGGGAGCGTTGGCACTAAGCTCGCCCGCCGCCGCCGCCGCTGCGGGCGCGGCGGAGCTCGGGGGTGCCGTCCGGAGGGCGAGCGCCATGAGCGGAGGCGCGGCCAGCTGCGCCGCCGCCACGCCGAGCACGATGGTCGTCAGCAGCGCCCCGCTCGAGGCCGTGCCGTCGCCCCCGTACGAGATGAAGACGTTCAGACCCATCGCGATGGCTGCCCCGCCCTGCGCGGTGGTGCCAAGTCCGACGTTGGGCGGGAACCCGGCCGGGCGGAGCACGACGGCCCCCGAGCGCACCGCGGCCCACTTGACCGTCGCGCGCGCCGCCGCGAGCAGCGGCGCCGCGACCAGGATCCACCACGTCGGGAGCGTGAGCAACGCTCCAGCGATGACCAGGAAGATCGCATAGATAGGGGGCTCCCAGTCCGCCAGCATCCGGTGCACGGCGTGCCGCCGGGGCGACGCGTTCACGATCAGGGCCGTCGCGAGGGCGCACACCAGGAAGGGCGAAAGTTCCGCCGCGTAGCCGACGCCGGCGCCGAACAGCAGCGTGCCGAGGAGAACGACGCCGACGTCGGCCCGCTCCGGCCGCAGTCGGGTGAGCGAAAGGAACACCATGCCGACCAGTGTCGCGCTCCCCACCGCGAACAAGAGCCCCGCGAGCCAAACCAGCGCGACGCGGCCCGCGAGCTGGTGGGAGCGGTGGAGGGCGAGCGCCAGGGTGAAGGCGAGCGCGCCGCCTGCGGTTTCGAGCGCCGCGGCCAAGGAAACCGCCCGCGTCACGCTCTTACGGATCCCCAGGGCTCGGGCGACCAGGGTCACTGCCTCCGGTCCCGACGCGGCGGCCACCGCCCCGAGGGTCAAGAGCGCCGGCAGGCGCGGCGACCACGCCGCGGAGAGGGCGGGGACGACTCGGGCGAGCAGCCCCGCGCCGAGCGTAACCGCCGCGAAGGCCGCGGTAGCGGAGAGCGCGGCCAGGAGCCACGTGCCGCGCCCGATGCGCCGCACGTAGCGCCACTCGAACCGGGCGCCGAGGGCGGCGCCGATCCAGCCGATGGCGAGCGCCGTGACCGGCGCGAGGGTGCGGAGGACCGATCGATCGATCAGGTCGATCCCGGGCCCGAGCACGACACCCAATACCACGAGGGGGCCGCCCGCCGCGAGGACCGGGTCGAGGCTGGTCACGTGGCGCCACCGGACGGGCGGCAGCCGCGTCGCGAGCAGGCCGATCGCGGCCAGCCCCGCGAGCGCGAGAACCGGACTCACGTTCACGGGGCGAACGTTCGCGAACGCTTGACGCCGGCGCAAGCCGCCGCATAGCTTGGCTGACCCATGCCTCCCTCCTTTTCGGTCACGGGCGGCCGTGCCTTGAAAGGCACGATCCGCCCGGCCGGCAACAAGAACGCGGCCCTTCCCATCCTCGCGGCGACGCTGCTCGCCGACGGGCCTTGCCGGATCGACAACGTGCCGCACATCCGCGACGTCGAGACGATGCTCGCCTTGCTGGCGCATCTCGGCGCCGACGTGCAATGGCTGGCGCCGAACACCGTGGAGGTGAATACCGCACGCGCTGAGCCGCGCGAGCTCGATCCGGCGCTGAGCGCGCGCATCCGGGCCTCGATCCTCCTGGCGGGCCCGATGCTCGCGCGCTTCGGCCGGGTCAGCTTGCCGCCGCCGGGCGGCGACGTGATCGGCCGGCGGCGCGTGGACACGCACTTCCTCGCCCTCGAGCGGCTCGGTGCGGAGGTCACCGTCGGCGCCGCCTACCAGCTCGAGGCGAAGAGCCTCGCCGGCGCCGATATTTTCCTCGACGAAACCAGCGTCACGGCGACCGAGAACGCCCTGATGGCGGCCGTCGCCGCCCGCGGCCGGACCACGCTGCGGAACGCCGCCTGCGAGCCGCACGTCCAGGACCTGGCCCGCTTCCTGTCCGACTTGGGAGCGAGCATCCACGGGGTCGGCACCAACACCCTCACCATCGAAGGCGGAGCGCGGCTCGCGGCCGCCGGCTGCACCGTGGGGCCGGACCACATCGAGATCGGGTCCTTCATTGGTCTCGCCGCCGTGACGAACGGCGCGATCACGATCGACGGCGTGCGAGCCGAGGACCTCCGCAGCATCCTGTTGGGGTTCGAGCGGCTGGGCGTGCGACCGCGGCTCGACGGCACGCAGCTGATCGTGGATGCCGGGCAGGAGCGCCGCATCCGCCCCGACCTGGGCGGGCACGTGCCGAAGCTGGAAGACAGCCCGTGGCCCGCCTTCCCAGCCGATCTGATGTCGATCGCGATCGTGGTCGCGTCGCAGTGCGAGGGGATCCTGCTGGTGTTCGAGAAGCTGTTCGAGTCGCGACTCTTCTTCGTGGACAAGCTGATCGGGATGGGCGCGCGCATCGTGCTGTGCGATCCGCACCGGGCCGTGATCGCCGGCCCCTCGCCGCTCCACGGGGGAGTGGTAGAAAGTCCGGACATCCGGGCCGGCATGGCGATGCTGCTCGCGGCGCTGGCCGCGCAGGGTGACTCCGTGATCCACAACATCGGCCAGATCGAGCGGGGCTACGAGCGGATCGACGAGCGGCTGCGGGCCGTGGGAGCCTCCATTGAGCGCGTCGATGCCGGGCGATAGGGCGGACGGCCGGACGGCCGGATGGGCGGTCGGTGAAGGCGGAGGCGACCGACCGCCGTTGCTCCGTGAAGTGCCCGTCCCTGACGCCGCCGTCCCGCGCATGGAGCTCGCCGAATGGGCCTCCCGCTACGGTCTGGTCGCCGGCATCACGACGCGGGGGCACGGCTTCTCCCTCGGCCTGTGGAGCGAGGAGAACGTCGGCCAGGTCATGTCGCGCTGGCGCGCCGTGGGCGCGGCGGTCCGGCCGCGTTTTCCCGGCGTGATCCTGGCTCACCAGGTGCACGGCACGACGGTGCAGTGGCATTCCGCGACCACCGACGGCTGGCTGATCGTCGACGGCGTGGACGGGCATGCGACCGGAGCTCGCGGCCTCCTGCTCACGGTCACCGTCGCCGATTGCATCCCGGTCTACGTCGCGGCGCCCCAGAAGGGCGTGATCGCGCTATTGCACGCCGGCTGGCGCGGAACGGCGGGAGGCATCCTGGAGCGCGGCGTGGAGCTCGTAAAGCGGATGGCGTCTGCACGGTCGGCTGATATCGTAATACATTGTGGAGTAGGTATTTGCGGTGAGTGCTATGAAGTAGGTTCTGAAGTGCTGAGCCAATTCAGCGGGCGCGCCGAGCGCGCGCCGGGGCACGTGGATCTCCGCTCCACGTTGGCGCAGCAGGCGCACGCGCTGGGTGTCGGCGGAATCACGCTCTCTCCCTGGTGCAGCGCCCACGACCGGGAGCACTTCTTCTCGCACCGGGCCTCGGGCGGGCGGGACGGACGCATGATCGCGTACGCGGGATTGCCGGCGTCTCGAGCGACCTCCTAAGGGCGCGCTTGACAGCCGCCACCGTGCGGCTAGATTCCGGTCCGGTGAAGCGGGCGAAGTTGGGCCCGCGCTTTTTTTTATGCTCTCCGACAGCCTCGTCGAGTCCTTTCGGTCCCGACTGGAAGCGCTGGGTCTCGAGTTGGCCGATCTCCGCATTGGCGGTACGCAAGCCAGGCCGCTCGTTCAAGTACGCATCGAGTGGCCCCTCGCGTCGCCAGCGGGCCCGGACGCCCAGCCGCGCCGGGTGACCGTGGCGGATTGCGCCACGGCGAGCCGGGTCCTCGAGGCGTGGCTTGACGCGGACGGGCCGCTGGGCCGCCGCTACATGCTCGAGGTGTCGAGCCCCGGACTCGAGCGGCCGCTGCGCTGGCACCGGCACTGGGTGCGGTTCGTGGGTCGCGAGGTCCAGGCGACGGTGGCGGGGCTCGGCCGTGTGCGGGCGCGCATCGTGGCGGTGCCCGACGAGGTGACGGTGGTGCTCGAGCCCCAGGGGGGAGCGCCCCGGCCGGTGCCGCTGGCAGGAATTCGCGACGCGCGTTTGGCGGTGGATTGGTGACGAGGAATCCATGACGGCGAATACAAGCGATGTGGTCTCCGCGATCCGTGAGCTGACGAACACCAAGCAGCTCGAGCGGACGGAGTTGCTCGACCTGCTCAAGGACGGACTGCATGCCGCCCTCGTGAAGCGCTACGGTCCCAACGTGCGGGCCGAGATCGGCATCGACGAGCTCAAGGGCACGATCCGGATCGCCGTGCTCCGCACGGTGGTCGAGGCGGTGGAAGACCCGGGCACCCAGGTGACGCTCGAGGAAGCGCGCTTCGAGGATGCAGACTTCCAGGTGGGCGATGTCCTGGAAGAGGAGGTGCCGTTCGATGCCTTCGGCCGCACGGCGGTGCAGGCCGCGAAGCAGCGCATCATCCAACGGGTGCGCGAGGGCGAACGCGCACGCATCCGGGAAGAGTTCTCCGACAAGGTCGGCGAGCTCTTGTCGGGCGAAGTGCAGCAGATCGAGCGCGGCAAGATCGTCGTCATGCTCGCGAAGTTCCGCGAGGCCGAAGCGATCATTCCGTACCGCGAGCAGAACCACCGCGAGCACTTCCACCAGGGGGACACGATCCGCGCCGTGCTGAAGCGGATCGAGGAGACGCCCAAAGGCCCACGCCTCATCCTGTCGCGCGCCGACCCGCTGTTCGTCAAGGCGCTGTTCAAGCTCGAGGTGCCGGAGATCCAGCAGCAGATCGTGGAGATCCGGGCCACGGCGCGCGAGGCGGGGAGCCGTACCAAAATCGCCGTCTCGTCGCGTGACGACTCGATCGATCCGGTGGGCGCGTGCGTGGGTATGAAGGGCTCGCGGGTGCAGGCCGTGGTGAACGAGTTGAACGGCGAGCGCATCGACATCGTGCCGTGGTCCCCCGATCCCGAGCGGTTCGCGAAGCTCGCCCTCGCGCCGGCGCGGGTCGCGCGCGTGTTCTCGGACCCCGACACCAAAACAATCCAGGCGATCGTGGACGAGGATCAGCTATCGCTCGCCATCGGGCGCAACGGGCAGAACGTCCGGCTCGCCTCCGAGCTCACCGGCTGGAAGATCGACCTGTACTCGAGCCGCGAGTGGTTGGAGCGCGGCGGGGAAGGGCCGCTGTTCGCTCCGCTTCCCGCGGCCGAAGACGAGACCGCGACCAAGGTCTCGCTGCGCGAGCTCAAAGGTCTGCCGGTCGAGCTGGTGGACGTGCTGGAGCGCGCCGGGCACAAGACGCTGCAGGACATCCTCGACCTCGAGCGGGAGGACGTCGACAAGATCGCTGGCATGACGCCCGAGATCGCCGACAAGCTCATGGCCTTCCTGAACGAGATGACCGAAGAGGGCGGCGACGAGGAGGCGGCACCCGGTGACGTGGGTGACGCCGCTTCGGGGGGGGCGGGCGAAGCTGATGGGGGAACCGAAGCGGGCGGCGCGCCGGCGCCCGTGGCGTGAGCGAGCGGCTGGTCCGGCTGTTGGGGCTCGGCGCCCGGGGTGGTGGGGGGCGCGTGGTGATCGGGGTGACGGGAGTGCGGGCGAAGCTGCAGCGGGACGCCCTGTCGTGCGTCGTGCTCGCGGCGGACGCGAGCCCGCGCACCCGAGAGAAGGTCGAGCGTCTGGCGCGGGCACGGCGGGTGCCGGTGCTGGTGGGTCCGGTGGCGGAGCGATTGGGGGCGGGGCTGGGGCGGCCGCCGGTGCAGGCCGTCGGCGTGGTGGATGCCGCGCTGGCGCGTGGGTTGGTCGGGTCTGTGGAGGAGTGAGTGACGACGACGCGGATTCACGATCTGGCGGCTGAATTCGGGATCTCCTCTGAGCTGCTCATGGGCATGCTCAAGGAGCAGGACATCTTTGTGCGCAGCCACCTCTCGCCGCTCAAGCCCGAGCAGGTGGCGCTGATGCGGGCGCGCTGGGAGCGCGAGAAGCGGAAGCAGAAGGACGCGCCCGCGCCTCCCAAGCGGCGCCGCGCGGTCAAGGCGGCCGAGCCGGTGGCGGCGGCGGCGCCCGACGCGCGGCCCAAGCGGCGCCGCCGCACGGCGGCCGAGATGGCGGCGGTCGAGGCCGAAGCCCAGGCCGAAGCGGCGATCGAGGCGGAGCGCGAGCTGAAGACCCGCGAGGCGCTCGAGGCCGCCAAAGCCGTGGACGAGGAGGAAAAACCGTCGCTCGAGGAGCGCGCTGCCGCGCTGTTCAAGGAGCTCCCCGTGGTCGGGGAGGCCGGGACGGAGTCGGCGACCGCCGCTCCCGCCGCGGCCCATGCCGCCGCGCCGTTCACCGCGTCCCCGCCCATGGCGGCGCGACCCCTGATCCCCACGCCCGTGCGACCCAAGCCGGTGGCGAGTGCCACGCCCGGCGGCGCCGTGCCCGCGCCGCCCCGACCCGTCGCATCGGCCGCGCCTGGCGCGATTCCGCAGGAGGAGCGGCGCCGCGAGAAGGGGAAGAAGCGCAAGAAGGGCAAGAAGTCCCTGGTGGATCAAGAGGCCGTGGCCCAGAACATCTCGCGCACCTTGGCGTCGATCAAGGGGCCCGCGGCGAAGAAAGGCGCGCACCGACGCGAGGAGGGACCGAGCTTCCGCGAGGTCGAGGAGCAGAAGCGACGCGACGAGAAGGAGCGCGAGAAGACGCTGGTGCGCGTGACCGAGTTCATCACGGTTTCCGAGCTCGCGAACATCCTCAAGGTGCCGGCCAAGGAGATCGTCGGCTTCGCCTTCAAAGAGCTCGGACAGATGGTGACGATCAACCAGCGCCTCGATTTCGACATGATCGAGCTGATCGCCTCGGCCTTCGGGTTCCAGGCGATGCGCGAGGAAGAGTATGCCCTCGCCGCGTCCGAGGAGCCGCCCAAGGAAGAGGCCGGCGATCTCAAGCCGCGCGCGCCGGTGGTCACGGTCATGGGCCACGTCGACCACGGCAAGACGTCGCTGCTCGACTACGTCCGGAAAGCCAATGTCGTGGCGGGCGAAGCGGGCGGCATCACGCAGCACATCGGTGCCTATCAGGTCAAACTCAAGGACGCGCGCTCAATCACGTTCCTGGACACGCCGGGCCACGAAGCCTTCACGGCCATGCGCGCCCGCGGCGCTCAGGTCACGGACATCGTGGTGCTGGTCGTCGCAGCCGACGACGCGATCATGCCGCAGACCATCGAGGCGATCTCGCATGCCAAGAACGCCGGCGTCCCGCTGGTCGTGGCGATCAACAAGATCGATCTGCCCGCCGCGAACGTGCAGAAAGTGAAGCAGGACCTGCTGGCCCACGGCGTGGTGCTCGAGGAGTTCGGCGGGACCACGCTTGCCACGCCGATCTCGGCCAAGACGGGCCAGAACGTGCAGGAGCTGCTCGACCAGATCCTGCTGCAGGCCGAGCTGCTCGATCTGAAGGCCAACCCCGACCGCCGGGCCCACGGCACGGTGCTCGAGGCGACGCTCGACCCGGGCAAGGGCCCGCTCGCCACGATCCTCGTCCAGAACGGCACCCTGCGCGGCGGGGACGACTTCATCTGCGGACAGTTCTACGGGCGCGTGCGGGCGATGTACGATGAGCGCGGCCAGACGGTCGACGCCGCAGGTCCTTCCATCCCGGTGCAGGTGCTGGGCTTCGAAGGCGTGCCCGAGGCGGGCGACACGTTCCAGGTGATGACGGACGCGGCGGCGGCGCGCGACATCGCGCAGAAGCGCCAGCGTCTCGAGCGCGAGGCGCAGCACCGCCGCACCGGTCGCGTCAAGACGCTCGAAGACTTCATGGCCGAGCGGGCCGAAGGCGGCGCGGCGGCGCTGCGGATCATCATCAAGGCGGATCAAGGCGGCCCGGCCGAGGCGCTGGCGGACGCGCTGGCCCAGCTGTCGACCCCCGAGGTCAAGGTGGAGGTCGTGCACCGCGGCGTGGGCGCGATCACCGACTCGGACGTGCTGCTCGCCAAGGCCTCGAACGCGATCATCATCGGCTTCCACGTGCGGCCCGACTCCAACGCACGCGCCTCGGCGGAGCGCGAGAAGGTCGAGATCCGCACCTACCGCATCATCTACGAAGCGGTGGAAGAGGTGAAAGCGGCGATGGCGGGTCTGCTCGCTCCCGAAAAGAAAGAAGTGGTCTTGGGCGAGGCCGAAGTCCGCCAGCTGTTCAAGATTGCGAAAGTGGGCACGATTGCCGGAAGCTTCGTTCGCTCGGGCGTCATCCCGCGCACGGCGCGGGTGCGGGTGGTGCGCGACGGGGTCGAGGTGTACGACGGCACGCTGGCCTCGCTCAAGCGCTTCAAGGAAGACGTGCGCGAAGTGCGCGAGGGGTTCGAGTGTGGGATCGGCGTCGAGAACTTCAACGACCTGAAGGTCGGCGACCTGATCGAGGCGTACCGGATCGAGGAGGTCGCGCGCTCGCTGACGCCCGCGTGATCGTGGGCGTCATGACGTGGGAGCTGCATCTCGCGGGGTGCCAATCGCTCAAGGACAAGCGGCACATCCTGAAGAGCCTCAAGGACCGCCTCCACAACCGCTTCAACGTGTCCGCGGCGGAGACGGCGCATCACGACCTGTGGCAGCGCGCCGAGGTGACGGTGTGCGTGGTCTCGACCGACCGGGGCCACGCGGAGAGCGTATTGCGGGAGGCAGACCGCCTGATCGATGCGGCCGACGGCGCCCGCATCGTGGACACGAGCGCGAGTTTCTTCTGATATGAAGCGACGGACGAGCCACCGCCCCGAGCGCGTGGCGGAGGCGATCCGCCAAACCGTGGCGGCGTTTCTCACCGGCGACGTGCGTGACCCGCGCGTCGGGTTCGTCACGGTCACCGCGGTGGAACTGTCCGGCGACCTGGCGCACGCGCGCGTGCGGGTGAGCGTGATGGGCGACGAAGCGGAAAAAGCGAAGTCGCTCGAGGGGCTCGCGAGCGCCGCCCGGTTCCTGCGCGCCCAGCTCGCCAAGGCGCTGCCGCTGCGCGTGGCGCCGGAGCTGCGCTTCGAGCTCGACCGCGGCCTGGAGCACGCCCAGCAGATCGACCGGATGCTGCGCGGACTCAAGGGGGGCGCGGGCTGATCTCCGGTGTGGCGCTGGTCGCGAAGCCGGGGGGCCCGGATGGACCCACGTCGCACGACGTCGTCGACACCGTGCGGCGGGCGGTCGGGACCGATCGGGTGGGTCACCTGGGGACGCTCGATCCATTCGCGGCGGGGCTGCTCGTGATCGTGGTGGGCCGTGCCACGCGGTTGGCGCCGTTTACGGCGGGATGGGACAAGGCGTACGACGGCGTGATCCGACTGGGCACGACGACCACCACCGACGATCCCACCGGCGCGACGGTCGCGACCTCGGAGGCGTGGCGTGGAGCGGATCGGGCGCGAGTGGAGGAGGTCCTGGCCGGGTTCCGCGGGGCGTACGACCAGCGGCCGCCCGCGTACTCGGCGGTGAAGGTGGCCGGCGAGCGCGCCTACCGGCGGGCTCGCCGCGGCGAGGGCGTGGTGCTCGAGCCCCGACGGGTCGAAGTGACGGAGCTCGAGCTCGAGCGCTTCGCGCCCCCCGACTTGGGCTTCCGCGCCAGCGTGAGTGGCGGGACGTACCTGCGCAGCCTGGCCCGCGATGTGGGGGAGGCGCTGGGTTGCGGGGCGCATCTCGCGACGCTCACGCGGACGCGGGTCGGGCCGTTCCGGCTCGCTGACGCCGTGGCGCCCGGCGGAGTGACGGCGCGCGCGCTGCGCGATCCGGCGGAGCTCGTTCGCGGCCTGCCGGCTCAAGCGCTGGACGATGCAGGGCGTGCCGCCGTGATCCACGGACGTCCGGTGCCTGCGGGCGACGGGACGGAAGCAGCGGCACACGTCGCCCTCTTCTGGAGCGGACAGCTCGTCGCGGTGGCCGAGCGCGTGGGCGAGGTGCTCAAGCCCCGCGTCGTGGTGGTGGAGCAGTGACGGGGAGGGCGGGAGGGGGGGGCACCGTCGCGACCGTTGGGACGTTCGACGGGATCCACCGCGGGCACCAGGCGGTGCTGCGCGAGCTGGTGCGACGGGCCGGGGAGCGCACGAGCCTGCTGGTGACGTTCGACCCGCACCCGCTCGAGGTCGTGAACCCGAGCGCCGCGCCGCGGCTGCTCACGCTGTCTGACGAGAAGCGCGTGCTGGCGGCGGCGCTCGGCGTGGCGCGGGTGGAGGTCGTCGCGTTCACGCCGGAGCTCGCGCGCCTCGCTCCCGAAGAGTTCGTGCGCGACGTGCTGCGGGCGCGCTTCGGGATGCAGGAGCTGGTTCTGGGGTACGACCACGGGTTCGGGCGCGGCCGCGCGGGCGACGTGGAGATGGTGCGGCGGCTGGCGCGCGAGGACGGGTTCGCCATGGAGGTCGTCGCGGCCGTGAAGGATGACGGACAGCCGGTCTCGTCGTCGTTGATCCGGACCGCCGTGGCGCACGGCGATCTGGCATCGGCCGAGCGCGGGCTCGGGCGGGCGTACAGCCTGCGGGCCGTGGTGGGACGGGGCGCGGGACGGGGCCGGACCATCGGCGTGCCGACGATCAACCTCACGTCACCCGACCCGCGCAAGCTGCTGCCGCCGGATGGCGTGTATGCCGTACGGGTGGACGTCGGGAAACGGGAAACCGGAAACGGGAAACGCTACGGGGGCATGATGAACCAGGGCCCGCGGCCCACGTTCGGCGTGTACGCGCGCGGCCTCGAGATTCATCTGTTCGACTTCACCGGTGATCTGTACGGTGCGACGGTGACGGTGGAGTGGGTGCGGCGGCTGCGGGATACCCAGACCTTCCCGTCGCGCCAGGCGCTGGTCGACCAGATCGAGCGCGACGCGATCGCGGCGCGTGCGATCCTCAACGGGTAGAGACTCGAATGCGCACGATCCGCTCACGACTCATTGCCATCGGCGCGTTGCTCGCGCTCGCGGTGTGGCAGCTGATTCCCACCGACGTCACTCAGCGGGTGCGCGACGCGACCACCGGTCGCATGAAGGACACCACGATCCGGCGCGTACCCATCAATCTCGGGCTCGATCTGCAGGGCGGTATTCACCTGGCACTCGAAGTGGACCAGTCGAAGGGCCCCGTGCCCGACTGCGCCGACGCCATCCAGCGCGCCGAGCGGGTCGTGCGCACCCGAATCGACGAGTTCGGGACGAGCGAGCCCGTCGTGCAGATCCAGGGGCGCTGCCGCCTCATCGTCGAGCTGGCGGGCGAAAAAGACCCCGCCCGCGCCAAGAGCATCATCCAGCGCACGGCGTTCCTCGAGTTCCGCATCACCGACATGAAGAACCTGTTCCGCGACGCGCTGCCCGAGATCGACAAAGCGCTGCAGCGGGCCGGGGTGAGGGCGTCGGGGGAAGCGGCACCGGCGGCGAGCGTGACCCAGCTGTTCGGCACGGACACCGGGAAAGCGAAGGGCAAGGTGGCGAAGGGCAAGGCGGCGGCGAAGGACACGACCGACCTCAATGCCCCCGGCCCGCTTTCGTCGCTCCTCTTCCAGGGTCAGGTGCCCGGCGAGTATCTGGTGCCGGAGGAGCAGGTGCCGGTGGCCGAGAGCCTGCTGGCGCGGCCCGACGTGCAGCGGCTCATGCCGCGAGGGCTGGAGCTCAAGTGGGGCACCGAAGTGTTGTCGCGCGCCGGCCGCAGCTACCGGACCCTGTACGCCGTGGAGGACCGACCGATCATCACGGGTGAATACCTCCAGGACGCCAAGGCCACGCGCGACCCGCTCACCAACCAGTCGGTGGTGAACTTCGTGCTGTCGCGGCGCGGCGGACGCATCTTCGAGCGCGAGACCAGTCGGCACGTGCAGGATCACATGGCGATCATCCTCGACAGCCGGGTGCAGGGGCAGCCGCCCTTCATCAAAGGTCCGATCGCCCAGCACGGCCAGATCGAGCTGGGCGCGAAGCCCCTGCAGGACGCCCAGGATCTGGCGCTGGTGCTCAAGGCGGGGGCGCTCCCCGCCCCCCTCACGATCATCGAGGAGCGTACAATCGGCCCGTCGCTCGGCCAGGACTCGATCAGGGACGGCATCCGTGCCGGCATCGTGGGCGTCGTGCTCGTCGTGCTGATCATGGTGCTCTACTACCGGCTGTCGGGCGCGCTCGCCGTGGCGGCGCTCACCCTGTACGTGGTCTTCACGCTCGCCGGCCTCGCGGGCTTCGGGTTCACGCTCACGTTGCCGGGACTGGCCGGACTGGTGTTGTCGGTCGGCATCGCGGTCGATGCGAACGTGCTGATCTTCGAGCGCATCCGGGAGGAGCTGCAGCACGGGAAGCTGGTGCGGACCGCCGTGGACGAGGGGTTCAAGCACGCGATGAGCGCCATTGTCGATTCGAACGTGAGCACCGCGCTCACCGCCTTCATTCTCTATCTGGTCGGGACCGGCCCGGTACAGGGCTTTGCGATCACGCTGATCATCGGTATCGCCGCGTCCATGATCACGGCCATCTTCGTGGTTCGCACCTTCTACATGATCTGGCTCGACCGCCGGCCGGACATGGCCACCCTGAGCGTCTGAGATGATCCGACTCTTCGCCAACGCCAATTACGACTTCATCAAGTGGCGCCGCTGGGCCTACGGGCTCACCGCCGCGATCATCATCCCCGGATTCGCGCTGTTCCTGGTGCATGGGCTGAATTACTCGATCGAGTTCACCGGCGGCACGCTCATTCAAGTGCAAACGAAGGAAGCAGTCGGCACCGAGCGGATCCGAAGCGCCCTCGACGCGGTGGGGATTCGCGACGCGGAGATCCAGCAGTTCGGCGGACCCACCGAATACAAGATTCAGGCGCGTATCGCCAAAGAAGGTGTCGCCGAGGGGTC
>WNGD01002813.1_pt1 | contig 29079 bp, 23 predicted proteins | sample 5400671 | NCBI WGS metagenome assembly WNGD01 (sample SAMN13153369, study PRJNA577476) | soil metagenome | isolation source: 40 cm soil or saprolite under grassland replicate 2 | place: USA:California | collected 2016-06-15
CTTAGACCTGGATACCCCGGCCACGCGCCAGACGCCACAACGCTATATCCGCGCCTTGTTTGATTCGACCGAAGGCTATGAGGGCGACCCCAAATTGCTCACGGCGTTCGAGACCGAATGTCGGGGTGGGTCGGACTGTCGTTTGAGCCAGGTGGTTGAGGGGCCGATCCACTTTTTTGCGCTCTGTGAGCACCATGCGCTGCCGTTTCATGGTCATGCCTACGTGGGCTATATCGCACATGAGCACATCATCGGCATCTCCAAGCTCACCCGGCTCGTGCGCCTGTTTGCCAAGCGCTTTACTGTACAAGAGCGCATCGGGCAGCAGATCGTCGATACCCTGGAGGCGATGCTCGAGCCGCATGGAGTTGCCGTCTACCTCGAAGCCCATCACCTCTGCACGCAGATGCGCGGCGTGCGCGAGGTGGCGCCATTGACACGTACCACATTCTGGCGGGGTGCCTACGATGGCAATGCGGACCTGCGGGCGGAATTCTTGACGGTGTGTGGGGTGCATCCATGAACGCGCTCGTACCACTGGAAACCCTCTACGATATGGAGCATGGCAATAACCTGTCACTACCACCTGACCTCGCAGCCCTCTATGGTCGTCTCCAGTTCCCCCTCCATCCAGGCCGACCATACGTCATTGGCAACTTTGTCAGCACGCTGGATGGTGTGGTGACCTTGAATATCCCTGGCCAGGCCGGTGGCGGGCCGATCAGTGGTTTCAATCCCCACGATCACCTGGTCATGGGACTACTGCGCGCCGTGGCCGACGCCGTAATCCTTGGGGCCGGGACGCTGCGGGCCGTCCCCCATCACCGCTGGACTGCTGCTTACGTCGCTCCGGCGTATGCCTCCGCGTACCAGCAACTGCGGACGAGCCTGGGGAAGTCGGAGTCGCCCTTGAACGTGATCGTCACCGCACGGGGTGAGGTCACCCTCGATCTGCCAGTCTTTCAGTCCGGTGACGTTTCTGTACTGATCGTCACCACCACGCAAGGCGAAGAGCGCATCCACGCACAACGAGTCCCACCAGCGGTGCAGATTGCAGGCGTGCAAAGCGCTGCTTCACTCAGTGCCCAGGCGATCTTACAAACGGTCTGCGGAATGCGCCAGTGCAATGTCATCCTGGTCGAGGGTGGCCCACAGTTGCTGGGAGACTTTCTTGCTGAGGGGTTGCTGGATGAACTGTTCTTGACGCTTGCCCCACAGATCGCTGGTCGAGACACCTCCACTGAGCGGCCAGGACTGGTCACGGGTCAACGTTTCGCGCCGGAGCACCCGCTCTGGGGAACCCTTGTGAGCGTCAAACGCGCAGGGAGCCACCTGTTTCTGCGCTATGCTTTTGAAACGAAGGAGACAACACCATGACCAATCCTTAGTGCCTGTTATAACATGGACCGAGCGTTAAATGGGGAGTTGCACGGATAGGAGGCCGATCTGGAGACCTGATCTATCGCGATCCATATACGTACTCCATTGCGGGGAAGTAATAATGCCTCTTAACAAAAGAAACAGAATACAATGTCCCTACTAAGGGGACTCCTCTCGAAGCCTTTGCACTTTCTCTCGTTCTTGCTGTTTTTCAAGTAGTTTCTCTTCGCGATGCCACTTTAGAGCATAAATGAAGAGCTCTCGGAATGCGCGCAGGATGACTGAGGGCTTTGCGCCTGTAGCCTGACCTCCTCGCCGTGGTAAATGGCGGACACCAACTTGAGTGTAAGTATAACCTGCCCTGGTGAACTTGTAGAGGATCTCCGTATTTATCATGGCTCCGCGAGTCTCTAGTTTTTGTTCGCAGAAAAAGCAAGCTGGATACAACTTGAAGGCACAATCGACATCCCGCACATAAATTCCAAAGACTATGCCGACCAATATTTTCCAACCCCAGGCATTGACCTTACGCATCCAGGTATCCTGGCGGTCAGCACGATATCCCAACACAGCATCATATTCTTCAATCAGCGGGAAGAAGCGCTCAAGGTCATGGATATCAAACTGCCCATCGGAATCCATGAAAAAAGTTAACTGTTTGGTAACCGCTTCAAAGCCACTGACCAGAGCAGCACCATATCCCTGGTTAACAGGGTGGTGTATGACTTTCAAGGATGGTTGAGACTCAGCGATAATATCCAGGATCACACCGGTGTGGTCCTGACTTCCATCATCAACGATGATGACTTCAAAGTCTAGCATCCATGTTGACAGGGTATCAATGACTTCGTTTACAGTAGTAGCAATTGCCTCCTCTTCGTTATGCGCTGGCAAAACCACCGAAAGGCTGCAATCGATGGGGATATTTTTCAAGGTTGAATTTTCCTAACTACGTACTCAACCAGAATTGACTACCTGGAGAACACTTTTCGTTCTCCAGGCTACTCTTATTAACGATAGAACAGCGCAAATGTTTCTTTAGCCTACATGCCGGAATGGAGGTTACAAGCTAGGTATACTATCTCATCCAGATTGTTGAGTACGTTTTGCCCTTGTATTATTATGCATTATACAACAGCTTTGAGGTTTTGGAGGGATAGCAGAGCTTTCCTACTTGACGTAACTATTCAGATCTCTTTGCTCTTGCGCCGCCTGCGGCGGCAGGGTGGGGGAGGAAGGCGGGGACACCCCGCACCCCGCCAAGGGGCCTTGCAGGCCCCTTGGGACTCCCTACTGAATCAGGGCTGTTGCAAGATCGGAAAACGACGCGTGCTGGTGGGAGTGCAGAGGGCGACCGCCCTTTGCCGGAGCGCGAGGGGTCCTCGCTTCATCCTTCCTGCCCGCCTCCGGCGGCGGCAACAAGGGAGTTTGCAACAGCCTTGCCTACTGAATCGTTACCGCTTGACAAATTGATAGCAATCAGTTATATTGAATATAGCAGATAGCTATGTGAGGATGTTATGAATCTCTCAGAGAAAATAAAACATTTACGTGAAGTTGAGGGCGAACTGCGTGGACTTAACAGAGCAATGACGCAAATTGAAGTTGTCAAAGCTATGCAGGAGGAATTGAATGAGCGCATCAGCCAGGCATACTTATCGCAATTGGAAAACGGAAAGAGAGTTCACCTGACCGCATCGAGCCGCGACTTACTTTCGCGATTTTTCAAGGTGCAACCTGGATACCTTGTCAGTGACCTCCCAGACTTTAGTACTGACCTGCTCACGGATATGGACTATGAAACAGACCGTCTTAGCACCTGGTTAATGGCGAGCGCTGAAGAATGGCGCGTTGAACCGCCTATCCAGGAGTTTTTCGAGCAACTTGCGAGTTTTGAGGACCCACGCCGTTATATCGCGCTCTTTTATGAATTGATGGATTTGCCAGTAGAAGACCTTGAAAACATTATCCGAGCTATTAAAACCGGTTGAACCCAACTAGATTGTAATTTTGTAAGTGCCCTCCGTCTATAATAAATAGACTCTGCTAAGGGCAGACTAGCTTGAAGTAGAAAACTGTGTTAACAAGATGATGTTGAGCAATAGGGAGCAAACGATGATCCAGCTTCCCCAGAGCGGCCACAGGGTGCAGCAGTATTCCCGAACGCCATGCCGTAATCAACTATTACAACGACATCCTGTGCTGGTGCCAGCTACGCTTCTAGCATTCTCAGTTGCGCTCTGCATCACGAGTTTCTTTGGAAGCTCACTATTTCCCGTACTTGCCTTGCTTGGGATACCAGTAAAGTCGATGTGTCTGCTATTTGCGCTCGTGTCAGGTATATCTGGTATACTGACCAGTATTATTAGCCTGATCGAGCACATTGAGCGTTCTCGTTTACGTGCCAAAATGTTTCCACAGATGAAGGAGGGAACATAGCAAATGATCGCCACTGACCCGCTTTCTCTTTTGTTCATTGCCTGCTTTTTAACCGGAATGTTGTTCTTTATTGTTACAGCCCTTCTAGGCAATCTAGGACATGGTGTCACTCATGGAGCAACACACCATGCTGGCTTGAATGTAGGGCATCACGCTGGTGGTGTGCATACGGTCGGCACGCATACTGTCAGTCATGGACCCGCTCACACTTCTGGCCAGGCAGCAGGCTCTCATAGTGCTTCTCATGGTACTTCTCACGGTACTTCTCACAGTACTTCACATAGTACAGCTCACAACGGCACACAAGAACATAACCAATCTCTGTCGTCTTACATTAACCCCACATCCATAATGCTCTTCCTGCTCGGGTTTGGCTTTTTTGGCTACCTCTTCCATAATACAGTCCATTTTGTGGCTGCACTTACACTGACCTTGGCAGGTGTAGGCGGTGTTGTTATCGCTGCGCTTTTGCTCGTACTTGTCGGGCGAATCTTTGGCGATAGCGAGGGAGCGACGGTGCAGGATGTTTCGGATCGTACAGGATTACTAGGAAAAGTCAGTCTCACCATTCAGGAGAACGGTTTAGGCGAGATCATCTATGTTTCACCCGGAGGAATGCGTAAGAGTATTCCCGCACGTAGTATCGATGGACGTCGCCTGGAACGTGATCAAGAGGTTGTTGTCGTGAACTATCAGCACGGCATTGCAGAAGTCGATACATGGGATCACTTTATTAGCGAAGAAGGAACCCCATCAGGAGTATCAGTTTCCGATGAACTTGACAAATTGCGCACATTGCTTGACGAATCCAGCAAGGCAGATTCACAACTAGTTATGCGAAAAGACCTGCAAAAGGAGTAACACTGTATGGACCCTCTTATTCTCATAGGCATAGGCGTTGCCGCTTTAGTTGTTGTTGTTTTCATTATTATCCAAACTATAGGGCGATTGCTGCGTAAGGTTGGACCTAACCAGGCATTGATCGTCTATGGTGCGGGTGGTACCAGGGTTATTACGGGTGGTTCACATTTTGTGCTTCCACTGTACCAGCGTGCCCAGGATTTCTCGCTTGAGTTGATGTCTTTTGATGTAGCTCCGTCGCAAGACCTGTATACTACGCAGGGAGTAGCCGTGAACGTCGAGGCAGTCACCCAGATCAAAGTGCGTTCCGACGAAGAAAGTGTGAAGACAGCGGCCGAACAGTTCCTCAGCAAACACCAGGAGGAGCGTGAAAGCCTGATCCGCCTGGTCATGGAAGGTCACCTGCGAGGCATTGTTGGTCAGCTCACGGTAGAAGAGCTGGTGAAGGATCCCGAGAATGTTGGGGCAAAGATGCTCAAGACCGTCACACCTGATATGGAGAAGATGGGCCTGGAAGTGATCTCGTTCACCATTAAGGATGTACGCGACAATAACGATTACATCTCGAACATGGGACGCCCGCAGATTGCCCAGATTCGTAAGCAGGCTGATATTGCGGCAGCCCTGGCTCAACGCGATACTCAGATCCAGCAAGCTAATGCCTCGCGTGAAGCAGCCGTCGCGAAATCTGCTGCTGATCAAGAGCGTGTTAAGGCTGAGACAGAATCGCTGGCATTGCAGGCGGAGTCGCAACGTAACCTGTCCCTGAAAAAGGCAGCCTTTGATGCCGAAGTGAAGAAGCAACAAGCCACTGCAGATAAGACCTATGATATTCAGGCAAATATGATGCAGCAACAGGTCGTCACCGAAGCGGTCAAAGTGACCGAGGTGGAGAAAAGCGCGCAGATCAAAGTACAACAAGCCGAAATACAGCGCCGCGAACTGGAACTGCAAGCAACGATCCAGAAAGCCGCCGAGGCCGAGCGGCGACGTATTGAAACCGTTGCCGAGGCCGAGCGCCAGCGCCTGATCCTCGAGGCACAAGGTCAAGCTGACGCGGTCAGGGCAAAAGGTCTTGGCGACGCTGAAGCTAATCGAGCTCGCGGCATAGCTGATGCTGAGGTCATACGTGCTAAAGGTTTGGCCGAAGCCGAGGTGATCCGCGCCAAGGGTGAAGCCGAAGCCGATGCCATGAAGGTCAAAGCGGCGGCTTTCCATGAATACAACCAGGCCGCTGTCCTAGATAAGCTGCTGACAGGTATGCCCGAGATTGTCCGCGCTATTGCTGAGCCGCTGAGTAAGGTGGACAAAGTGACCATCGTCTCCACAGGTGCCAGTAATGGCAATAATGGACTAGGTGCCAGCCGCCTCACAGGTGATATCGTGAATATGGTGGCGCAGGTTCCGGCGCTTTTCGAACTGCTGAGCGGGACGCGCATTGGTGATTTGATGAGCCGCGTTCCTGCTTTGTCAAACCAGGACGAACAGCAGAGCGGACCGAATAACGTAAGCGCCAATGGTACTGGCTCTGCCGTTGACGCGACATCGAGTGAAAAGTAGTTTCAAGGATACCGTTGTTACGAAGTTGCCTGGCATCCATAGAGGATGCCAGACCAACATTTTTCTTTACAATTCAGGACGCAAACATCGCCTTGCTTTAAGGAAAGGCAAGAGAACCTGGTGAGCGTGAGGTCGCCGGGTCAATCTGGTATATCTAGGGAGAAAGTGCATGAATTTATTGGAACGTGTGCTTACCTTGCTGCGGGCTAATCTAAATACACTGGTTGAGAAGGCAGATGACCCTGAAAAGGTTTTGCGGCAACTTCAGCTTGACATGCACAATCAATTGGTGCAGGTTAAGACACAGGTCGCCACAGCCATTGCCGAGAGTCGTAAGCTGCAAAGCCGCGCTAAGGAGAAGAAGACGGAGGCAGAGATATGGCAGAGGAGGGCAGAGCAGGCGATCCAACAAGATAATGACGCTAAGGCACGCGATGCACTTACACGCTACAATGAGATCTTAAAGCAGGCTCAGCGTTACCAGCGACAACAAAAGGAACAGGCACAGCTGGTTTCGACAATGAGAAGTATACTACAGCAACTTGAAGCGAAGATCTCTGAGGTTGAGACTTCCATTGAACTGCTTGCTGCACGCAAGCGCAGTGCATTGCTCCAACAACGTGTCTACGATGCACTCAACAAGACAAGAGGGCCGAAAGAAAAAGAGCGAGCCAATCAAGCGCAGGACACTGTGATAGAAGCCGAGGCTCGTGCTCAAGCATTGGCAGATTTGCACAACCGTGATCTGGATGTACAGCTAGAGCAGCTTTCCTCGGAACAACTTGTTGAACAGCAGTTGAACGAACTCAAAGCAAAGAAACGATCCGCAAAGGAGCCCCCATTACTGCACGAGGGCAAACCCCACCTTTCTCCACTTATGCCAACACAGCCGCATAATAGCGCACCGGCGAAGAAACGAGCAGACACGCCAGGTACCAGGCCAGAGAGGCATGAACCAGTTGACGCTCAAGCTGATGCGAAAGAACTGGATATCGCACAACTTAAGAGGTTAATGGAACAGTAGCACGAAGAGGATGATAATTGCCAGGCCAATCAATATGCCGACAATGAACGATAAACGGTTATTTTTTTTATCATCTTCAGTAAGTGGCTTTTTCGTTTCGCTCATAATTTGTTTCTCCAACCCTGTTTGCTTATAGGGCAGATTCGATAGCAGCCTCAGCATTGGCCATTACTTCCAGGTTTCCCATCGGATCAGATTCATGAGTGGTTATGAGAACCTGAAAGGCCTCTCTATCGTCGCCAACAAGACGGAGTAAGATGTGATGAGTAAGGCTCGTAATAATCGTATCCTTGTACTTGCCCCAGGCACCTTGATCGAGCGAGAGAAGCATACTCTGCATGATACTGTTGAAGTTTCCACACATTTGGGAAATATCAATATCATCCACGGCTACCTGAGCAACAGGTTGTCCATCGATACTTACTATCGCAGTGGCAATGAAGCCTGGAATAGAGTAGGCCAAGGTTTGTAAAGCAGCAACAAGAGCGGAGTAGTTGCGTTTCGACTTACGCTGAGAATGGGGATATGTTCCAGGTTTAGCACTTTGCCAGGTCGACGAGCGATCTGCATCAGTTGCAACTATATTGTCTCCCGGTAAGAAATCGCTACGCGAAGCTGCGGTCGAATTATTGGGAGATTTCGGCACGCGCAGCCGCTTTGCAGTTGGCGAGAAGAGATCATCTGTCTTCCTCTCAGAAGCAAGACTTTGTAACTGGAGGTTTTGTGGATCTGTTAATTGCAGATGGCTCACGTCAATGCTTTCTGGCGATTGCCATTCAGAGGAACTTTGCTGGCGCATTGGAACATTAGAGTTCTGTTGCAATAATGGTTCCACAATGGGGATGTTTTGGGATGAGGCCTTTTGTTCATTCGATGTCGGTTCAGCCACTTGATCCGGTGGAGGGTTTGGTTGCCATTCTGCTGGCGGTGCTTTGACAGCTGAAATTGCTGGAACCTGGCCCGTTCCATTTAGTGGTGATGGGCGCATAACGCGCATATCAATTTGGGTCGGTTGATCTATCAACCAGGATGGAAGATCAGTACGTTGGCCTGCTGGTGTCTTACGAACAGTTGACGGGGTGATATTGTTACCGGCGCTGCTAGCACCAGCAACATCATTTGAGCTGCTGACAACCTGCTGACCGTTAGTGACTGATGGCATTTTTGCTGGGGTCGACTTGCCATCTACGGCTCGTACGGCCCGCAATTTATGCGAACGTTCATGCGGAATTGGTTCCTGCCACCATTCAACAGATTCTTTCGTCACCTGTTGTACAGGAGTAGGCGTTTCGTGGAAGTGGCTCGAATCAGCTTGTGGCTGGGCATCTGCAAGGATTGGCTCTACAAACCGAAAAGGACTATCATCTATGTCATGCGATTGGATCGGAGACTGAGGCGTTCCGGCTGGAGCGACCGCCACTTGCTCTCCTGTAAGTTGCTTAAATGCTGCATACTTTGAACGGTACTGGAGAGCCTGGAAAATGAGATGCGATAAAGGCTGTGTAACGTTTGGCCTAATTTGGACATTCCAGGGTTGATGCGTGACAGTCCCATTTTTATGTGCTGCCAGGGCGAAAAATGCCTCTTCTCCACGCAGTAAGCCATACTCTGCCCAGACCAGTTCGCCCGCCTGAAAACCTAAAAGTCCCTGCTCTTCCGATCCGGTATCCACAACCATAGCGATAGTTTTGTGACTCATATTGACGATCTGGATCACATCTAATAAATCGAATGAGTCCAGGCTAGCGGAAAATCCCGTTTGCTGTAATAAGCGCCGCAATTCCTGTTTGAGGATGTAGAGATCAAGCGGTTTTTCCAGATAGCTGACAACGCCATTTTCAAGAGCCTGCGTACGTGTGACAGAGGACCCGGCCCCAGCTACCATAATCATGCGCGTGTTTGGACGATAGGTCCGGATCCACTGAAGTAGCTCAAAGCTATCTGCGCCAGACATGATCTGATCGCTGATGACGACATCATATTCTTCGCTCCAAAGAAGACGTATCGCTTCTGCTCCGCTGGTCACCCCCTGAACAAAATACCCATCTTTTTGCAGGGAATTTACAATGTTCCCGTTCAGATGTTCGTCGTCTTGAACTACAAGAATATGCCAATGTTTAGACATTTCGCTACCACCAGAAAAAAATAAAGCGGCACGGATTTTTCGCTACCAGGAGAGTTTATCACGATAGAGTCCGGATGACAAGTGCATTTTATCTACAAAATTGTTCAGACTTGACCTAAGGGATTTTCCTGGGAAGCCCGGCCAGACATTGGAGGAACGCATTGAGACCCTGAAAGGTTCATTCTGAACAGTATCCCATAAACAGCCCCCTACCACTTTCCCCTCGCCATGAGATATAATGAAGCGCACCGGAGGAGGATCCTATGTCAATATTCAATGAAGCAAAGACCGAGTTTCTTGAGCAGGTCCTCGCCCACGTTCGAGACCGATTACCCCAAGGCAAGGCGGCGCACATTGCCGCCTTTGCGAGCGAGTACTACCGTTGGATTGCCCCAGAAGACCTCATCGAGCGCAGCCCCCTCGACCTTTATGGGGCGGCCATAGCCCATTGGAACTTGGTCCAACACCGAGCGCCACAGGAGTGCAAAGTGCACGTCTACACCCCCCAACTCGAAGAACATGGCTGGCAGTCTCCGCACACCGTCATCGAGGTCATTACCGACGACATGCCTTTCCTGGTGGACTCGGTGAGCATGGAAGTCACCCGCCACGGGTACGCCATCCATCTTATCCTTGCCCCGATCATCAATGTGCGGCGCGATGCCCAGGGACAGCTCCTTGAGGTCCTCCCGCCGGAGGCTGCCCCTGGCGACGCGATCACCGAAGCACTCTTGCACTTTGAGGTGGATCAGCAGCGGGAGCCTGCCGTGCTGGATGAGCTACGTCAGGATCTTGTCCGCGTCCTTGGGCAGGTGCGTGCGGTCGTGGATGATTGGCCGAAGATGCGGCACATCCTCCAGCAGATTGCTCGTGAACTCGACACTAACTCGCTTTCCATCGATCAAGAGGAGGTTGCAGAGGTCAAAGCCTTGCTCGCATGGCTCGACGACGGGAACTTCATCTTTCTGGGCTACTGTGCGTACAACTTGCTTCCCGAAGACGGTGAAGACCGGCTCTGTGCGGTGCCAGGCTCCGGACTCGGCATCCTGCGGGAAGCCGACACCAGCCCGGTCTCGCACGACTTTGCCACACTCCCATCGGAGGAGCGCACGCTCGGCCGGTCAAGACGCCTCCTCACCCTGACGAAAGCCAATGCGCGTTCACCGGTTCATCGGCCCTCCCACATGGACTACGTTGGTATCAAGCGCTTCGATGCCGACGGGCACGTCTTGGGTGAATGGCACTTCCTCGGTCTCTACACCACCGCCGCCTACCATGCGCACCCGCGTGACATCCCGGTGCTCCGCCACAAGTTTAACCGCGTCCTTACCCGCGCCGCCTTCTCACCTGGAGACCACTACCACAAAGCCCTGATCGATATTCTGGAGACCTATCCCAGGGATGAGCTGTTCCAGATCGCGGAAGACGAGCTGTTCGCGATCGCGATAGGCATCCTGCACATAGGCGAGCGCCCGCAAGTGCGCCTTTTTCTCCGGCGCGATCCCTACGGTCGCTTCCTGTCGTGCCTGGTGTACCTGCCCCGTGACCGCTATAACACAGAGAACCGCCTACGCATTCAGCGGATTCTCCAGCAGCAGTTGCACGGGGTGAGCGTGGAGCACACGGCGCACGTCACGGAGTCCATCCTGGCACGGTTACACATCATTATCTATACGGATCCCGACGACGTTCCTGCCTACGATGTGCGGGCCATCGAGAAGCGACTGGCCGAAGCTACCCGTTCGTGGACGGACGACCTGCAGGCGGCCCTGCTCGATCAGTGTGGGGAGGAGGTCGGGAACCGAGCCTGTATCGTCCCCTCGAAGCGCCGGAGCGGTCACTGCGCTTCAAGGTGTTGCGGTGCGAACAGCCGATGACGCTCTCGGACATCCTACCCGTGCTGGAGACCCTGGGCGTTCAGGTAGTGGACGAACGCCCGTATGAAATTCGGCCCGGCGAACGGCCAGCGGTATGGATGTATGACCTGGGCCTCATCTACACGGGGGAAGGTGAACTGAACACAGAACACGTGAAAGCGCTGTTTCAAGACGCCTTTGCCCAGGCCTGGCGCGACGACATCGAGACCGATGGATTTAACCGGCTGGTGTTACGCGCCCAGCTCAGCGGGCGCGAGATCGCGGTGCTGCGAGCTTACAGTAAGTATCTGCGCCAGGCGGGTAGCCTCTTTAGCCAGGCGTACATGGAACAGAGCCTGACCAGTCATCCGCAGATCGCCCGACTGCTCCTGGACCTGTTTTGCACGCGCTTCGATCCCGAGGCTCTCAAGAACGCACAGGCAGAGGCGAAGCTGGTTGAGGACATCGAGCACACCCTCGATGCAGTGCCGAGCCTGGACGAAGACCGCATCCTGCGCAGTTTTCTGCATCTGATCCGGGCGACCCTGCGAACCAACTTTTTCCAGCGGGGAGCCGATCAGCAGCCCAGGCCCTACCTGTCCTTCAAGCTTGATCCGTCACGCATCCCCGACCTGCCCCTGCCGCGGCCAATGTTCGAAATCTTCGTCTACTCGCCACGGATGGAGGGGGTACACTTGCGGGGCGGCAGAGTCGCTCGGGGCGGGATACGGTGGTCTGATCGGCGGGAAGACTTCCGCACGGAGATCCTGGGCCTGATGAAGGCGCAGATGGTGAAGAACGCCGTCATTGTGCCCCTTGGCGCCAAGGGTGGCTTCGTGGTTAAGCAGCCCCTTTCTGGCACCGACCGGGAAGCTCTCCTGGCAGAGGTCACCGCTTGCTACCAGACGCTGATCCGCGGCATGCTCGACCTGACCGACAACCTGCTAGCAGGCCAGGTGGTGCCTCCACCGGACGTGGTGCGCTACGACGGTGATGACCCCTACCTGGTGGTCGCCGCCGACAAAGGGACCGCAACCTTCTCCGACATCGCCAACGCCCTCGCCCACGACTACGGCTTCTGGTTGGGGGACGCGTTCGCTTCGGGCGGCTCCGCTGGATATGATCACAAGCAGATGGGGATTACCTCCCGCGGAGCCTGGGAGTCGGTCAAGCGGCATTTCCGCGAGCTGGGCATGGATGTCGAGGCGACTGATTTCACCGTCGTGGGGATTGGCGACATGTCCGGCGATGTGTTTGGCAACGGCATGCTGCTCTCCCGGTACATCAAGCTGATCGGCGCGTTCAATCATCAACACATCTTTCTCGACCCGGACCCCGATCCTGAGCGCAGCTTCCAGGAGCGCGAGCGGCTCTTCAAGCTGCCACGTTCATCCTGGTCTGACTATGACCAAAGTATCATTTCCCAGGGTGGCGGGGTCTTTCCTCGGAGCGCCAAGGCCATTCCCTTGTCGCCCGAAGTCAGGCGTAGACTCGCAGTGGAGGCCAGCACGCTGACGCCGAACGAACTCATCCGCGACTTGCTGAAAGCACCCGTGGACCTGTTGTGGAACGGGGGTATCGGCACCTACGTGAAGGCCACTGACGAGCACCACAGCGATGTCGGCGACAAGACCAATGATGCGCTGCGCGTGGACGGGCGAGAGTTGCGCTGTCGCGTAGTCGCCGAAGGTGGCAATCTCGGCTTCACCCAGCGTGGACGCATCGAATACGCGCTCCTGGGAGGCCGGATCAACACCGATGCCATCGACAACTCGGCGGGCGTGGACTGTTCAGACCACGAGGTCAACCTCAAGATTTTGCTCAACGCGATGGTCGTCGCCGGGGATATGACGGAGAAGCAACGCAACCAACTGCTGGCAGGTATGACAGAGGAAGTGGCGGAACTTGTCCTGCGCGACAACTACGAGCAGAATCAGGCGCTGAGCCTTGCTCAGACACAGGCCCCGGCCATGTTGGACGAGCAGGCGGGCTTTATGCGCAGCCTGGAGCAGGCGGACAAGCTCAATCGCGCCATCGAGTTCCTGCCGGACGACGAGCGCCTAGCCGAGCGCCGGACAGCCCGGCTCGGGCTGGTGCGCTCCGAACTGGCGACCCTGCTGGCCTATAGCAAGATTACGCTCTACGAAGAGCTGCTTGCCTCCGACCTGCCGGACACTCCGGAGCTGGAGAGCGAACTCGTGCACTACTTCCCCACGCCCGTACGCGAGCGTGCCGCCGAGCAGATGCGCAGCCATCGCCTGCGTCGTGAGATCATTGCCACCAGGGTGACTAACCGCATGGTCAACAGGATGGGCAGCACATTCGTCTACCGCCTGGGTGAGGAAACGGGGGCAGCAGCCGAGGACATGGCACGTGCGTTCACGGTGGGGTTGGAGGTGTTCGACGTTGGTCTCCTGTGGGCGGGTATCGAAGCGCTCGACCGCCGGGTCGCGGTGGAGACGCAGCTCGCCATGCTGGATCAGACAACTCGGTTGGTAGAGCGAGCGACGCGCTGGCTGGTACGCCATCACCGACCGCCGCTAGACATCACCGCCACGGTCACACAATTCGCTCCTGGGGTGGCAACCCTGATGCAGGAGCTGCCCAGGCTCCTCATGGACGCCGACCGCGACGTGCTCGAGCAGGCGAGCGCTCAACTCGTCGACAAGGGGGTGCCCACAGACCTGGCGCTGCGGGTCGCCGGCCTGGGGATGCTCTTCCCTGCCCTCGACATCGTCGAGAGCGCTCGTACGAGCAATCTCGCGGTGGAAACGGTGGCCGGGATGTACTTCGCCCTGGGGACGCGGTTGCACCTGCACTGGCTACGCGATCAGGCCCTGGCCCTGCCATTGGGCAATCGCTGGCACTCCCTGGCGCGGGCCGCTCTGCGTGACGATCTCTATGAGCTGCATAGTGCGCTGGCGACCGCAGTCCTGCAGACCAGCCCGCAGCAGCTTGACGCACGCGGGCGCATCGAGGCGTGGATGGCCCAGAACAGTGCCCCGGTTGAACGCTGGCTGCAGGTCCTGAGCGACATCAAGGCTGGTGAAACGCACGATCTGGCGACGCTCTCGGTTGCCGTCCACGGCCTCCAGAACCTCATCCATCCAAGGACGTGGGGGCCAGCCCACCGCCGACGCTGAGAGAGTTGCACGCCGTTCCGTGGCACATCACTCGGCGCGTATTTTTGGGAGCGTTTGACCAACATTTCCAGCCCATATGTCAAAGAAGTACGGGGGAACTGGCAAGCCAGCGACGTTGAACTTCCCCCTCATCAGCAAGCAGCATGGCCCCTGCGCAGCGTTATGTGAAGTGTTGGGACCTCACCAGAACGCGGCACCACGAGGCACGAGCACGTGTGCAACAGAGCATGCCCTAGTGACGGTCACCAGGCAGGTTGGGGTTTCACCTGGGTCATTATAGAATAGAGCGCGTTGCTTTGTAGCTTAAGAGCATACTTTTATGTAGTAATAGCTAGAGGAGACAAGCTATGGAACATCATAGTCAGCAAGATATGTGGAAGGATATGGTAGGAGAGGCAGCAGCAAAATTAATCGAAGATGGAATGTTGCTTGGCCTAGGTAGCGGTACGACTGCAGCACGTATGATCTATGCGTTAGGCCGGCGCATTCTGGAGGGATTGAGAATCACTGGTGCTGTTGCCACATCACAAGCTAGTGAAGAACTGGCCCGAAACCTCGGCATCCCTCTTACTGATCTAGACACACATCCAGTGCTTGATCTAGCTATCGATGGTGCTGATGAGATCGATGGACAGTTGCGCCTGATTAAGGGAGGTGGGGGCGCTCTTTTGCGTGAGAAGATTGTTGCATCATCTGCCTTGCGTTTCATCGTTATCGGTGACGTCACGAAGCAAGTAGCGCGATTGGGTCAGAAGGCACCCTTACCTGTTGAGACAGTCCCCTTTGCTGCAACACCTGTACGAAGACATTTAGAGGCTCTTGGCGCATCAGTGCGATTGCGCCAGTCAGGAAATAGTGTGTTTGTCACCGAGAACTGTAATGTCATTCTAGACTGCTTTTTCGCAGGGGGTATAGCAGACCCACCAGACATGGAGGCTCGTATCCGAAATATTGCTGGCGTAGTAGATACGGGCTTGTTCTTGAATATGGCAGAGCGGGCTATTATTGGTGGACCGGATGGCATTAAAGTGCTTTCTTGAAGTCCACCCGATTGCGCCGGGCGAGCAATGGCGAGACATTCATTTCAATTGCGGACTGCACACGCTGATGGTATACTTTGGGAAGTATTAGCGGTTATGGTGGCATAGGTTGTCACCTCTCAAGGTTAGTTTGAAACGGGAGCAGATGAACGATGCGAGTAGTCACCACGGTCCAGGAGATGGTGGATGAGCGCTCGAGGTACGCTAGCTCCAAAAAGGTTGGGTGTGTCCTTACGATGGGATATCTCCACGAGGGGCATCTTTCTCTCGTGCGCCAGGGGCGTAAAGAGAACGATATTCTCATGGCCAGTATCTTCATTAACCCGACCCAGTTTGGCCCCCACGAAGACCTGGAGAGCTACCCGCATGACACACCGCATGACCTGCGGATGCTGGAGACGCTTGGCGTTGACGTTGTGTTCATGCCAACTGCTGGTGAGATTTACCCGCCTGGTTTTGTGACCTACGTTGAGCCGACAGGGCCGCTCGTTACAAGTGCTGAGGGAGCCAGTCGCCCAGGCCACTTTCGTGGCGTGGCGACTGTGGTGTTGAAACTATTCCAGATCATGCAGCCAAACCTGGCGTATTTCGGTCAGAAAGACGCTCAGCAGGTCGCAGTCATCTCGCGTATGGTGACAGACTTCAATCTCCCTGTGCGGTTACGCATTCTCCCAACGATACGCGAAGCTGATGGACTCGCGATGAGCAGCAGGAACGCCTATCTTAATCCGGAAGAACGCGCTGCCGCACTCGTACTTTACAGGGCATTGGAGGCCGGACGAATGGTGTTTGAAGCTCACCCAAAGGAAGGGCCACCAGCAGTAGTCAAGGCTATGACCGACACAGTTTTAGCGGAACCACGCGCCCAACTGGACTATGTAGATACCCGAGATCCCAACGATTTTATGCAATTAGAGGTACTGCGTGCCCCGGCGCTGCTGCTCATCGCGGCAAAGGTTGGCCCGGCACGCTTGATTGATAATTTTCTCTTGCGTGCAGATGGCACTTGGGATACTGGAATCCCTGCCACCGAGCCTTAAGTAAACATGGCCACCCCAAGGCGGGGCGACCATAGGGGTCTGCGTTTTCAATGCACCCCTACCATACACGATGGAGTGAAAGGAACAATGTTATGCGGGACAAAGTTACTGTACCTGCAATACTGGCTCGTAAGAGCGGGCCTAAAATTAAGATGGTGACCGCCTACGATGCTCCGTCAGCACGTATCGCGGATGGGGCTGGAGCGGATATCATCCTGGTCGGCGATACATTGGCCCATGTAGTGCTAGGTTTCGATGATACACTTCCTGCTACGATAGATATAATGATTCACCATACAGCCGCCGTTGCACGCACAAAACCAAGCGCTATGGTCTTGGGCGATATGCCGTGGCTGAGCTATCACCTCTCTGTGGAAGAGACCGTGCGCAACGCGGGGCGTCTGCTTCGTGAGGGACGGGCCGAGGCGGTGAAATTAGAGGGAGGACGGAAGCGATTACCGATGGTAGAAGCACTCCTGGCCGCCGAGATTCCGGTGATGGGCCACCTGGGACTGACTCCACAATCGATCTATCCGATGGGCGGCTACCGAGTGCAGGGTAGGAGGGCTGAAGCTGCACGAGAGTTGGTGGAGGACGCGCGTGCCCTGGCTTCCGCTGGCGTCTTCGCAATAGTGCTGGAGGGCGTGCCTGACATACTAGCACAGATTGTTACACAGGAGGTGCCAGTTCCTACCATAGGCATTGGAGCAGGACCTCGTTGCGATGGACAGGTACTCGTGTATCACGATGTGCTGGGCTTGCATCATGACCGGCTACCGAAGTTTGTCCGCCAATATACACACCTGGCAGATATAGCCACAGATGCTCTTGAGCATTTCTTCGCTGACATAGAGTCAGGGGAGTACCCCTCGGACTCTGAAAGTTATCATATGGACGAGGAGTCCGCTCGAGCATTCCGTTCGCTCATGAGAAAAGAGGAATGAATATCCTGCAAGTAGGCAGAGGAGCATTTACCGGAATTTGAACTGGTACAATTTGGGCTTGTCCCGACACCTGTAGCGTAGCCTTAATACCTCTGGTACATTGACCCTGCTCCCGCTATATCTCACCCCGCCATATCGGCCTTCACATGATGGGTAAAGTAGCTATGCAGAGATAGCGATTAACGTAAATTTGCCTATTGACGCTTGTTGAGTCAAATGGTATGGTTAATTCATCCTCAATATGATCCGGGTTCATCATACAGGACGCTGAGGAGAATAACCATGAGAACACCAATACCCACTTTCACTCGATACCGGGCTGCAGCTATTCAATATGAGCCAACGTTGGGTGAGAAAGAGAAGAATATTACCGATCTTCTCCGTCTCGTTGAGGAGGCTGCACAGCATGCAGCACGTTTGATCGTCTTACCGGAAATGGCGACAACCGGCTACTGCTGGGAATCCCGCACCGAAATAGCTTCTTACGTTGAACCTGTCCCCGGCCCAACTACTTACCGCTTTCAGCAACTCGCCACACAGTATGATTGTTTTATCGCTATCAGCCTGGCTGAAGTTGACCCCACTACAGATGTATACTATAACTGCATGGCTTTGCTCGGGCCGCAGGGCTTGATTGGGACATATCGCAAAATTCATTCGTACATTTCCGAACCACGCTGGGCACGTGACGGTGACCTGGGTATGCCGGTTTGGGAAACACCCATTGGTCGCCTGGCTGGGCTCATCTGTATGGACGCTATGTACTTTGAGGCAGCGCGTATCCCTGCCTTGCACAAGGCAGACGTTTTGCTCTTTCCCACCAACTGGCTGGAAGAAAAATGTCCCAGTAGCTGGTGGATGGCGCGCGCCTTTGAGAACGGGGTATACTTTATTGCCGCTGACCGCTATGGTCTCGAACGTGGCGTGCAATTCAGCGGCGGAAGCTGCGTGCTTGATCCCGACGGGGCTATTCTTGATTTTCTTGACAGTGGGGAGGGGATCGTCTACGGCGAGGTGGATTTGACCCGCAGCCGCAACAAGAGCTGGGGAGCAAATCAAGCAGAAATCGTCGGGGACCGGATAGCCGATCGTCGACCTGAGGAGTACATTACCCTGGTCAACAACACGTACTTGTGGGAACCACTGCGCTATCATGGTCTCTATGAATTGGGGGAGCTTCCACCAGGACAGCTTTCATGTGTCGGCATTATGCAAACCGATCTACAAACATTTTTTGGAGAACGAGAAGTCGACACAGTTCAGCAGCAAGTCCAGCCCATACCATATACGGAAGGCAAATTGGAGATTGACGTGCGGTCATCTCCGTTGGATTTGTTGCGCGATACACTCAGAACACTATTGCACGACCATGCCCCGGCACGACCGGATGTATTGGTGCTACCTGAGCTGATATTGCCAGGACCACTAAGCATACAAGAGACATCGCCTGAGGCGATAGCACGCATACAGGCTGGAGCCATTGAGATTCCTGGGCCGGAAACCGAGGCGCTAGTTTCGCTTGCAAATGAATACCAGTTAAGCCTCGTCTTGGGAGTTGCGGAGAGAGTATCAAGCACAAACAATCAAGAAACCAGGTATTACAATACTATCCTGCTCATTGACCCTGAGGGTGTGTATGGTACATACCGGAAGCTGCACCTGACAAAGAGTGATCGCCTCTGGGCCAGTCCCGGCAACCTGGGATTACCGACATTCGATACGCCTATAGGCCGCATTGGATTGGCAACCGGATACGATGTACTCTTTCCAGAGACACTGCGCGTGCTTGCCGGGAAAGGAGCGGACCTTGTGTGTGCCCCAACCTTCCTGAATTTCCCCAATCCCGTTGGACTGGGTCCATCGAGTATCAAGTATGACCGGCCAGTTGCACCTGAAGAATATGATCCGACCCATTCTTTGATCTGGCGCGTGCGTGCTGCCGAACACCAGGTTTACCTGGCCGTGGCGCATTGGACTGGTAAAGTGGGTGGGCTAAGCGCCAATGGCTATAGTGGTATCTACTCGCCTGCCCTCCCAAATTATCCATGGCCAGAGGTCATCGCTGACGAAGAAGAACTTACACTGACGATGATGACTATTGACACACGTGAACAACGCACAGGACGGCGTTCGACGACAACGCCGCTGCATTATGCCCCGGGCGAAATGGCGGGATCGTTGACCGGCGAGCTTGCTTATGACATTCGTGATAGCATTCCCGGCAACGTAGTACGGAGCAAACCGTTGTTGCGTAAACGTATGCCTTTCTGGTATCTCGACCTGGTAAGAAAATTTTAAAGGAGCTAAGAGCTTTATGAGATTGAAAGACAAAGTAGCCATCATCACAGGCTCCGCCAGTGGTATGGGACAGGCCGCTGCTGAACTATTTGCGAGTGAGGGTGCAAGCATTGTTGTTACCGACATAACCACAGATGCGGGTGAAGAGACTGCGCGCAGGATCCGTGACACCGGCGGTAAGGCCATATTTGTCACTGCCAATGTCGCAAAAGAAGATGATGTGAAAAACATGGTCGACGAGGCCATCGATGCTTACGGTCATGTAGATGTACTCTATAACAATGCTGGCATTATGCCATCCGATGACGGGAGCGTGACCGATATTACCGAAGCGATCTGGGATAGAGTGATGGATGTGAATCTCAAGAGCACCTTCCTGTGCACAAAGTACACGATACCACACATGCTAAAGCAGGGCAAAGGTTCAATTATCAATGTGGCATCGTTTGTCGCTTTTATGGGATGCACTGTACCACAGGATGCATACTCTGCCTCCAAAGGAGGTATGCTTTCACTAACCAAATCTTTCGCCGTACAATATGGCCGTTATGGCGTGCGCTGTAACGCGATTTGTCCAGGGCCAATTGAGACCCCTCTGCTGCGTTTCCTTTGGACAAGTGAAGAGGCACGTAATCTGCGCCTCAATCGCATCCCGCTTGGTCGCTTCGGAGAGGTCAACGACATTATTTACATGGCTCTGTACCTTGCCTCTGATGAGTCATCCTGGACGACTGGATGCTGGCTTGTCATTGACGGAGGCATCTCGTCGAATTATTTCTAAGGCCTCTTCCTGATTTGGTTTTTCCCAGACAAACAAATCATCAACGCTAACCTTGAAGTAATAGCTGAAGTAATTAAGCAGTCTATCTATGGTGGTATAATCAACCCGTTGACTGCGTCCAGCATGGAGGGACGCCAAAACACTAAGTGAAACACCGCTTTCCTTCGCAAGGCCGCGTAAGCTCAGTGATGGCTTTCCCTGTCTTGCACGTTCAACATTTGCCTTTGCAAGAAGTAAGCGTAGATGGCAAGTTATAGTCATGAAAGTTTCTCCTCTAGGAGCCTTGTTGTGTATTAACAAAGCTTTCGTAGAGAGTAACATACCAGAAATGTTATGAGATTTCAATACAATGTATTGATTTGTAACAACTACGATGATAGAATATCAGTAAGATCTCGCATAAATCGCTTGATATCAAGGCATTTTTGAGTCACCGCCAATGGCCTGCTTGTTTGGGAACAAGATCAAGAGGAAGATAACAGGCTCACTTCACCGAGTCAAGAGTGATGATGCTGACATCCACTCATCACTTGGGGGTGCAGGGGGCCAAGCCCCTTGCCGGAGCGCGAGGTGTCCTCGCTCGCTCCCTCCTTCCAAAGCGGGCCGCAGGTCCGCCAGAAGCATGATGAGTGGATGTCAGTGATGATGGCATTCAAACTTATTATATGAGAGGAAAATATGGCAGTCACATTAAAATCAAAGCAAGAGATCGCACAATTGCGCGAGGCAGGGCGTATTGTTGCTGAGACATACGAGGTATTGCGTCCATATGTAGTATCCAATACTTCCACGGCAGAACTTGATAAAATAGCAGAGGATTATATCCGTAGCAAAGGCGCAAAGCCTATTTATAAAGGTTATGGTGCTCGGCCTGCGAGAAATGGGCAACCTGCTGTGCCAGCCTTTCCTGCAACCATTTGCGTGGCGATCAACGATGTGATTTGTCATGGAATCCCCAGTCCCAAGCAACTGCTGCACGAGGGCGATATAATCGGCATTGATATTGGTGTACTCTACAAGGGCTGGGTCGGCGATGCATGCGTGACGTTTGCTGTTGGAGCAATTGATAGCGAATCGCAGCGGTTGATGGAGGTGGCGAAACGTTGCCTGGAACTCGGTATCGAGCAGGCGCGACCAAATAAGCAGCTTGGTGATATCGGGGCAGCGATTCAGACCTACGCTGAGTCCCAGGGTTTTTCGACAGTGCGGGAGTTTGTTGGCCACGGCGTCGGCCGCTCGCTGCACGAGGACCCACAGGTACCACACTACGGACTCGCTGGTACTGGATTGAGGCTGAGGCCAGGTATGGTTTTCACCATCGAGCCGATGATCAACGCCGGGGGATACCAGGCGCGCATGCTTGTAGACCGGTGGACGGTCTGCACGGCTGATGGCTCTCGCTCGGCCCAGTTCGAGCATACGATCGCCATCACAGAAGGTGAGCCAGAACTGCTTACGTTGATTTAGTGCCAGGGCGACCCTCGCGATCGCCCTATACGCTTCGCTACTTGTACCTACCCAACTGCAAGATCTCCCTTGCCTGGGCAGATGTTGCTACAGGGCGGTCCAACTCCTGGGCGATGCGGACAAAGCGGGCTACTAATTCAGCATTGGTTCTTGCCAACTGGCCTTTGCGATAGAAAATATTGTCTTCAAAACCTACGCGCACATTGCCGTCCATTGCAAGGGCTATGGTACCCAAAGTCAATTGATGACGCCCAATGCCTGCAACGCTCCAGGTGCTTTCTGGCGGAAGGCAGCGTACTAGATGAACCAGGTGGGCGGGATCAGCCCCAATGCCACCAGGTACGCCCATCACAAAATCGAAGTGAATTGGATCGGTAATTAAGCCCATATTACGCAGGCGCATGGCCTCATCGAGCATACCTGCATCAAATATTTCGATTTCCGGTACGATGCCGTAGTCAAGTAAACGCCCTGCGAAGGTCTCTACCAACTTCCGATCGTTCATAAATACACCATCGCCAAAGTTGACCGTTCCGGTGGTAAGTGTCGCCATGTCCGGTCGGCACTCTACACTTTGAAGACGCTCATCGGCGTTCATCCATATGGCGCCACCTGTCGAAACTTGTGTAATCACATCGCAACGCGCGCGAATGCCTTCAACAACCTCTCGGAAAATACCGGCATCCTGCGTGGCATTACCCTCAGCATCACGTACATGTATATGTACGATCGCCGCACCGGCTTCATAACACTCTACAGCTGCCGAAATAATCTCTTGCGGTGTTGTGGGAAGATTCGGTTGTTGAGCTTTGGTTACCTCTGCACCGACCATGGCAGCGGTTATCATAACTGGTTGCATTGAAGAAAAGCCTTTCTGGAACGCTAATGGGTAGAAGCAGTATTATCAATACTGTAAGGATAGGCGAGCAAAAATGTCAAGGACTTCATGGGTAGAAAAGTGACAAACAAAGAGCTTTCGGGTATACTATGGAAGACCTATTCCACTGCAGTTGTCATCAAAGTTCCTGAGTATTAACCACTGAGATAACAGCATGCCGGCACGCTTACCCGAATTACATATGAAGGTCACCGCAACTGAAAAGTTGACGCGAGGATATCTACAGAAGCTCAGCAGTCAAAACTATTTTGCTATGGCAAGCGCTGCCCTGATTGTCTCCTTCAGCCTGTTCTGGATGATTTTTCGACTGGGTGGACAAGAAAAGACCATTTACTTTGCTGATTCCATGTATGCGGTAGCAGCGTGGATAGGCTCATTTTGGGCATGCAGCACAGCTTATCGAGCACGTTATGGTCCCTTGCGCCTGGAGCCACGTCACCAGCTAGCTTGGCTTTTAATTGGCATCGGTTTGTTCACAAATGGCGTCGGCGGCGCCTATTACACATATCTTGAATGGAAAGGAGAACTCAATCCAGTACCTTCCCTTGCAGATCTCTGTTTTACCTTTTTTTATATATTCACTTTTACCGGCCTGCTGCTCATGCCTACAGCCGCAAAACCTAGAAGGTCTCGTATACGTATCGGACTGGATGCCATCATTACGACGCTCTGCATTCTGGGAATAAGCTGGTATTTCGTAATCGGACCAATATTTTCGATAGTGAACAATATACCAATGCTCCTTATCGCAGATTCCTATCCTTTCTGGGACATACTGCTGATTCTTGCCATTTTATTACTGATCTACCAACGCACTGAGCCAATATTATATTCATCACTACTGCTTTGTGGCCTGGGTATTCTTTCTCAAATATGCGCTGATACTGGGTATGCTCTGACAATCCCGTTCGGTACCTATACTACTGGTACCCCTTACATCGATACCTTCTGGTTCATCGGAGCTTTGCTCATCGGGCTTTCAGCACCTTACCAGTATGCAACAATTGCTCGTAGGGTTTATCAGGAACGTACGCAGCCTGGTCCAGAAACCAACGGCAATGATTATCCATCGTTAATTCGTGATGAGAAACCGCAAAGCCGCACCGGCATTTTGCAAAGTCTGCTCATCTATATCTCACTGACCGTTCTACTGACGCTTACCCTGTATAGTGAAATCACACAGCAAAATAACTTTTTTCTCATAGCACTCACCGCCATCGTCGGCTTACTTGTCACTGCCCGCTATTTGCTTGCCACCAACGAGAACGAAGGATTGCTCCTGGAAAGAGAGCAACGACGTGAAATGGCCGAACGCCTGCGTATGCTTAGTACTCAGTTAACCGAAGAACTTGAGCTTGATCGTTTGCTTACACGCATTATTACGATTGCAACAACCACTCTGGGCTTTGATGCTGCCGTCCTTCTGTTGATTGAGGAATACGATCACTCGCTTCACGCTCAGTCAAGCCTACTGATTCGCGCGATGTCGTCCACGTCACCGGAAGTACATACCTGGAGATTTCAGGGAGAGCATCTCCCTTATCAAATGGCTCTTACAGGGAAACAAAGCGAAATTGTGTGGGCTGAGCAGGCTATTGACTTACCTGCGGATATTGACACCTGGCAAAAGGAACAGCAACTACTTGTAACACTTTTTGTACCGCTTACCTACCAGGGGAAATTACGGGGAAGTCTCGGCTTCTCAAGTCGTACATCCAGGCACTTGAGTAGCCGCGATATGTATCTTGCCAGGGCTTTTGCAGCGGAGGCCGCTACAGCAATTGAGCATGCACGGCTTTACGAAGCAGCTCGCGAACATGAATTATTCGCTCAAGCGATAGCTAATGTCGCGGCACGCTTGAATACTGCGGTTGCCACAGGAATAAGCGTAGGTACTGAAATTCTACAATTGATTTGTACAGAAGGTGCAAACGCTTTACAAGCCGATTATGCGTTACTGTATATCAATGGTAACGAGGGTCAACTGCTTCCAGTTGCTGCTTATGCCAGTGAACGAGGATCAGCAATGGCACCCAATGAGTGGCCCCCTATTCGAAATAGCGAATACGAGGCCAAAGTCCTCGGTTTGCTACAGCCAGTATTGATTCAAATCGATAATCCATCGCAAAGTGGTAAACTACCGGCTGTAAGTGGGAAGGTACCGGTATTGTCGGCTTCTTCTCCAGGACAAATCACTTCTGATACGCTTCCGATACGCATTACGACCGGTGGACTGCGAGGCCTACGGAATCCAACGCTGCGAGAAGTGTTGCTACGGCGCAATGTACAGACCGCGATACTTACGCCATTGATAGCGAGAAATACACCTGTTGGCCTGCTTATCCTGGCACGATCATTCCATATTGGAACACAGCAGACAAAAGCTTTCGCTATGGCAGACTTGCCGCATGCCCAAGATTTTGCGGAACAGGCGGCTGTCGCCTTTACCAATGCTCGACTCTATCAGCAACTACGCAATGCACATCAGCAACTGCAAGAACTTGACCAACTTAAAGACCAGTTCATGATTACTGCTTCTCATGAGCTACGTACACCACTAACCGCAGTGCAAGGTTACCTTGAACTCCTGGCAGATTATGGAGAAAGCATTCCACCCAACCAGCACCGCGAGTTTCTGCAAAAAGCGCGACGAGGTTGCGATGAATTAGTGCTGCTTCTGAATAATGTAATGGATGCAAGTCACCTGGAGATTGAGGCAAGCATACGTCCTGCTCTTCTCGACCGAGTATCTGTGCAAGAGGAGGTACGTGGAATTATTGACCTGATCGAGCCACAGGTAACACAAGAGGACCGTGAAGTGCATATGTACATTCCAAACAAACTCTATGTGAGAGCCGATCCTGTGCGCCTGAGGCAGGTTTTGTTAAATATCAGCGTGAATGCCCTGAAATACTCGAATCCAGGGACACCAATAACATTTTCGGCCCGCGCTATTGTCGATCAGGTACCGCGCGCCATCATCAGTGTAACAGACAAGGGAAAAGGCATCAAGCCGCAGGATCAGGCACACCTATTCCAACGTTTTGTGCGATTGGAAAGTGATTTAAATAGCACAGTACGAGGGTCGGGTCTGGGATTATATATCTCTCGTCGCCTCATTGAAGCAATGGACGGGAAAATTTGGATTGAAAGCAGTGGCTTTCCAGGCTCTGGCTCTACATTCCATATCCAACTACCACTAGCATGATCTTCCTCTACTTGTACTTGCCAGAAATACTCTATACTTTACGTTTTATCCGGTATGAGTATCAAGGACTTCAACGCTGCTCGGTCAAAAGCCAAACCCTCGGGACAGCTCCCAGACCCACCTTTGCAAGATTTTGTGAAGAAGCCAGTAGAATGGTCTAAACCCTGGCCGGGTAACCGTAAGAGACCCATAACTCCAAGACCTTCGTACCGGCCATTGCTCTTTTGTCTACTGATTGCAATTGCCGTGCGCGCCTGGCTCGTTATCCATACGCATGGTTTTGTTGACGGGGACGAGGCGCTTGTAGGTATACAGGCACAGCATATTCTGCGTGGTGAACTTCCAATTTACTTTTACAACCAACCTTACATGGGAAGCTTAGAAGCGTATATTATGGCGGGCATTTTCGCCATTGTTGGCCCCTCTATATGGGCACTTCGAGCTGAACCTATCCTGCTCTCACTGGTGGTTGTCTGGCTCACATGGAAATTTGCTTCACTGCTGGCCGATACTGCACACTTACCCCTCCACGCCAAACAGTGGTTTATGACTATTGCAGCGCTCCTGGCAGCCATTCCGCCGCTTTATGATACCGTCCTGGAACTCCACACGCTGGGCGGCTATGTTGAAGTATTCATCCTCATGCTGCTCCTCCTTCACTCTGTTTTGAAAATGACTAATCGTAGAGCAGCAGGCGCATCGAGACACGAACTCACATGGCGCTGGGTTGGTATTGGATTCATTGCTGGCTGCGGCTTCTGGGTCAATCCCCTTATTATCTACGGCATTCTCGCAGCAGCTCTCTGGATCGTATGGGATTGGGTCAAAGTATTAAATGGGGCGAGAAGGATAAATGTAGGGGCGGGGCTTTCCCCCACCCTGCAAAACCACGCCCTGTCAACTACTTCCGCTCTGCCAACTACCTCCGTCCCTCGCACACCCACCTCGCGCATCTCCGCCCCACGAAACCTAGTCCTTCCTGCTCTGGCTAGCATTCCTGGATGCATCGTCGGGCTGGTCCCTGCGCTCTACTGGGGAGCTATGAACCGATTGCAGAATTTCACCTATTTACTACAATTAAGCGGAAATCCACCACTTCGTCCCCAGGTACAAGCGCACTTCCCCACTCGACTGGATATATTTTTCGGTTTGACACATCTCTATACCACCTGTGTAGGGCCACGGGTCATCAGTGGCGCACTGCCTGGAGAAGACACCATACTCAGACCTTTACATACTCCAACACTCGTTTTAAGTGGACTCTGCGTCCTGGCTAGCGTTGGACTTGTTGCGCTTTCATTGGTACGGCCACACCCATCACTGCTGCGAGTGCGACGACTTGTCACATTGCCAATAGTCTTTGCAGCTTCAGTAAGCATTATTTTCTGCATCACGCAAACCGCCGCTAGTGGCCTCTGGTCATGTCAATATGATTTTGCGGGCCGCTACGCTACACCCTTAATGTTGGTTGTACCTTTCTTTGTCGCTTATATCTTTACAACAGTGGTTATGTTAGAGGCAGATATTTACAAACTTGGCCAGAAACAAGCTTCGGATGAAGAGTTGGTTAAAGTTACACGAGAGGAGATTGAGGCAGCAATCACAAGAAATACTAGAGTAACTCCCCCTCACCTGTCATTGCAAGCACCACCTGGTTTACGTTACCAGAGAGCCATACTAGGATTGCTGGTGGGATTTCTGATCTTGTCTGTCTATTTGCAGGTTAGTTTCTATGGATTAAGTGCTGCAGGAAGTACTTTTCAGTCGCCCTTCTGCACCTTCGCGCCAGCCAATAACGATGCCATCATTGCTTATATGCAGCGCGAACATATTCATTATGCCTGGGCAAACAATTGGATCGCCTATCCGATAGTTTTCAAGACGCACGCGAGTATTATCATCTCAGACCCACTGCCCATCATACGTCATATCCCTATACTCGATCGCATCCCCGCTTATACCGAATCTGTCCGCCATGCTGATCGATCCAGTTTACTGATCTTTGTAAAGCACAAGGATCCTTATCCAGAACTTTTACAGATGCTTGATGCCGAGCATGTAACCTATCATCTTGCACGCTTCCCTGCCCAAGAGGGAAGGGATGTACTCGTGATTACACCTCTCAACCGAACCGTCTCGCCTTTCACCTCGAGCGAATATTTCAATATTTTCATTTGCAGCAGGGATAGCTAATGCTCCTACTTTTTCTCTTTATTGGTAGTAGCGGCAGCTTCGGCCTGTTTTTTTACCAGCAAGGGAACATGCTGTTCGCAAAAGCGGAAAGTTCGTCCACCCGACAAAAGTTGAGCATATGCTGCCGGTTCGCCACAACTATCACAACGCCCAACATGCGTTTTTACGGCTTTCATACGTATTGTATCCTCCTCAATAGCTATTATTCATAATCATATCACAAAGTAGAACCTCGCTTTAGACGCACTACGTCGCGTTTTACTCCGGAGTGTACTGTTAAGTGTCGTTCCAGGTATTACTCCTGTCGAGCTTTGCTCCAGACAAACTTCGATCATCACCATCACAGAACATCCTTTTACTGATCCCTACCCCAACCCAAGATAGCGTATGAACCAATAGGCCACCAGCCGTACAACCTTCTCTTGCGTGTTCAAATCTTCAAAGGGGTGCGTCGTTGCATCAATGGTTTCAAGCTTTTTAGCACTATGAAGTTGCTCTAATGCTTCACGATTCAGATCTTTTCCATGTGCATCATCCTCGCCAACTAGGAGAAGTACAGGAGCTACGATGCGTGACAGGTAGTCCCTGGCAAGATCAACTCTCGTATTAGCTGAGATAACTGTCACTACAGCATCGGGCCGCACAGCGGCTGTGACCAGGCATGCAGCACCTGTTACTCCCATGCCAAAGTAACAAATCCTGAGATTTTGCGTTTCAGGAGTCTCTATCAGCCAGTTTGCGATGCCTATGATGCGCTGATGAAGTACTCCGACGTTTTCGCGGAAGAAGCCTGTTTGAGCGTCAAGTGCCTTTTCCTCTGGC
>WNGD01001384.1_pt1 | contig 29078 bp, 31 predicted proteins | sample 5400671 | NCBI WGS metagenome assembly WNGD01 (sample SAMN13153369, study PRJNA577476) | soil metagenome | isolation source: 40 cm soil or saprolite under grassland replicate 2 | place: USA:California | collected 2016-06-15
TGCGCCAGCGCCTCCTCGCCGAGCTTCATGATGGCGCCCTTGCCGAACTGCTTCTCGATCTGGCTGACGGCGAGGTCGATCGCCCGCTCGCGATTCACGTCGATGCTCATGTCACACCCTCCCCCGCACGAAGCACCTGGACCCCCGGGCCCCAATTTTCCGGAGACGGACCCACTCTACCCTGGCGCTCGGCAGGTCTCCAGCCGCGCGGGCTACATATTTTCAACTACGGACGCCCCGCAGGGGGTGCCGGGACACCGGCGTGTACAGGGCCCCCGTGGGCTTGAGACGGCTCTCGTAGAGAACGACCTCGGAGGCCGTCCAGGAGCCGAACGCCGGGGCGCCCGCGGCCTCGACCGCCGCGGCGAGCGCGCGCCCGGCGCGTGGCGAGCGCACGCGGGCGATGGTCAGGTGCCCCTGGAAGGCGCGCCCCTCGGGCGGGAAGCCGAGGGGCGTCAGCGCGCGGTCGATGGCCGCCGCGAGCTCGGCGAGCGCGGGGACGCCGGCCGCGATGCCGGCCCACAGGACGCGCGCGCTCCTGAGGCTCGGGAAGCCGCCGAGGCCGGCCGCCACGAGGCCGACCGGCGAGGTGCCGGCGACCGCCGCTTCCAGGGCGCCCGAGACGGCCGCCACGCGCCCGTCCGGGACCGCGCCCAGGAACTTGAGGGTGAGGTGGAACTGGGCCGGATCGACCCAGCGGACATCGGCGTGCGCCGCGGCGGTGCGGACACGCGTCTGAGCCCAGGCGATCGCCGCGCGTACGTCCGAGCTCAGATCGATGGCGATGAAGCAGCGCACGGCGGGGCCGTTCACGCTGGCTGGAGAATCGGATGGGCCCGTGTCATAGCATGAGGGTGGGGCTCCCGTCGTGGCTGCGGGGAGCCGGCGCGCTCCCAGCGGGCGGAAGGGGAGGAAGGATGGCAAGGAGCGGGAGGGCACTCGCCGTGACGGCGCTGGCGGTCCTGGCGTTCGCCGGCTGCCGCAACGTCCAGACGCCCGCGGGTTACGTGGGCTACGTGACCCAGGGGGCGATCCTCGGCAAGAGTCGCTTCTACGCCCTGCAGAGCGGACCGACGTCCTCGGGGCTCGGCTGGCTGCTGAGCGTCATCAACGTGAGCGTGACGCCGTACACCTACACCGAGGACTTCACCGCGGACAACGCCGTCCTCTCGCGGCGCACCTATGCCCGCGACGAGGTCCAGAAGCTGAACGGGCTCGAGATCAAGGACCGGATCACGGAGGTCGGCGACGCGATCGCCAAGCGTATGGCGACCCTCACCAAGGATACGCCCTTCGCCGTCATCAGCGCGGTGGTCGGCAACATCCAGTACCCGAAGGAGGTCGCCGACGCGGTGGCGGAGAAGATGGCGGCCACGCAGGTCCTGGAGCGGAAGCAGACGGAGATCGAGATCGAGCAGCGCGAGGCGCAGAAGCGCGTCGTGCAGGCCGAGGGCATCGGCAAGGCGATGGCGATCATCAACGAGCGGCTGACCAGCCAGTACCTCCAGCACGAGGCGATCGAGGCGCAGAAGGCGATGGTCGGCTCGCCGAATCACAGCACCGTCTACCTTCCCGTCGGCCCGATGGGCGTGCCGCTGGTCGGCACGCTGGAGCACGGGAAGTAGCGGCCGGGGCGGTTTCGGCCGCGGCACCGGTGTGCGGTCACTGACCGCCGGCGGCCGTCGGGCGGAAGAGCCGCGACTCCGTCACCGGCAGCTCGAGCGCGTGGCGCCGGATCCAGTCGAGCGCCACCTGCGAGGCGAGCAGCTTTACCCAGTCGCGCGTGCCCCAGAGCTGGTAGCGGCGCGTCACCACGCCCGCCTCCGACGCGAGCCCGAAGCACACCGTGCCGACCGGCTTCTCCGGCGTGCCGCCGCCGGGCCCCGCGATCCCCGTCGTCGACACGCCGATCGACGCCCCGAACGCCCGCCGCGCGCCCGCCGCCATCTCGCCCGCCGTCTCCTCGCTCACGGCGCCGCGGGCGGCGAGCGTCTCGCGCCGGACACCGAGCAGGTCCTGCTTCGCGCTGTCGGCGTACGCCACCACCGCGCCGCGCACGTACGCCGAGCTGCCCGGGACGTTGGTGAGCCGGTGGCCGACGAGGCCGCCGGTGCACGACTCGGCGAGCGCGACGGTGAGGCGGCGCGCGCCGAGGAGGCGCCCCACCACCTCCTCCAGCGTGACGGCGCCCTCGCCGTAGACGTAGGGACCGATGCGCTCGCGGATGCGCGCCGCGAGCGCATCGAGGCGCGCCCTGGCTTCGTCCGGCCGCCCGTGCACCACGACGCGCAGCGAGATCTCCGGAAAGCTCGCGCGGAACGACACACGCCCCTCGGAGGGATCGATCGCGCCCGCCACCATCTCGTCGAGGCCCGACTCGGTCAAGCCGAAGGTCTGGAACACGCGCGCGAGGTAGACCTGGTCGCCGCCGCGGAGCTCGACCAGCCACGGCAGCACCGTCTCCGCCATCATCGGCTTCATCTCCCGCGGCACGCCGGGGAGGACGACCAGATGCTTCGCCCCGTGCGCCAGGCGGTAGCCGGGCGCGGTGCCGAGGGCGTTCGGGATCACGATCGCGCCGCGCGGGAGGAGCGCCTGCTTCAGGTTGTTGGCCGGCATCTCGCGCCCGAAGGCCGCGAACAGCCGCCGGATGCGGGCCGCCTGCTCGGCGTCCTCGACCAGGGGCACGCCCACCACCTCGGCGACCACCTCGGAGGTGAGGTCGTCGGTGGTGGGGCCGATGCCGCCGGTCGAGATGACGACGTCGGCCAGCTCGAGCGCCCGCCGCCACGCCCACACGAGCCGGTCGTGGTGGTCGCCGACGGTCAGCACGACGGCCAGCTCGACGCCGATCTCGAACAGCTTGTCGGCGATCCAGCTCGCATTGGTGTCGACGATGCGCCCGGTGGTGAGCTCGTCTCCGGTCGAGAGGACGGCCGCGCGGAGCGTCACAGGAGCCAGAGGAGGAGCCGGGTGAGGAGGCCCGCGTAGGCCCCGGCCACGAGGTCGTCCCCCACCACGCCGAGGCCGCCCTCGATCCGGCCGTCGATCAGGTTGGCGGGGAAGGGCTTCACGATGTCGAAGATGCGGAAGAGCAGGAAGGCCACCCCCACGGCGAGCCACGTGCCGGGCAGGAAGAGGCCGGCCAGCACCATGCCCGCCACCTCGTCGATGACGATGTGGGAATGGTCCCGGACCTCGAGCACGTGCTCGGCGCGCCCGGCCGACCAGACGGCCACGGCCACGATGCCGAGGACCAGCGCCCCGTACCCCGCGCGCGAGCCGGCGCGCAGCGCCGCCAGGGCGGGCAGGAAGGACGCGGCGACCAGCGAGCCGAACGTGCCCGGCGCGACCGGCGCGCGGCCGACGCCGCCGACCGTCGCCAGTGCCAGGGCGAGCGCGTCCACTCCCGATCCGTAGAGGCTCGCCTCGGGTCCGTCAAATACCCCTGGGGGCCCGTCCGCTGCTCGCGCGCTCCGCGCGCTGCGCTGCTCCGATGCCCCCAATCCAACACCCGCGCGGCTCCGCCGCGCCCGGCGCGAGCGCTCTCGCGCTCGGCCTCCCACCCTGGGGGCCCGTCCAGTGCTCGCGCGTGCTCCGCACGCGCTGCGCGCTTCCGATGCCCCCAGACCAACACCCGCGCGGCTCCGCCGCGCGCGGCGCGAGCGCTCTCGCGCTTCCCCCTAACTCACCAGGAAGCCCGTCCCCGGCGCGCGTTGCGCGCGCTGCAGTGGTCTTCCTCTTTTGAAATCGACTTGGGAAATGCTACGGGAGAAGCGCCCATGGGGGAGATGAAGCGACTGCTGCGGGGGGCGAAGATCGATCCGCCGCCGGTCACACCGAAGACGAGCGTCACCGAGCTCGTCGACAGGGCCTTCCTCGCCTACAACGGGGGCCGCCTGCGCGAGGCGGCGCACCTCTTCACGCGCCAGCTCCTCGCCGACGACGTGACCATCGGGGTCAGCCTGAGCGGCGCGCTCACGCCCGCCGGCCTCGGCATGTCGTGCCTGATCCCGCTCATCGAGGCCGGCTTCATCGACTGGATCGTCTCGACCGGGGCGAACCTCTACCACGATACGCACTTCGGGATCGGCCTCACCATGCACCGCGGCCGGCCCGACCTGAACGACGTGCTGCTCAAGAAAGACGGGGTCGTGCGCATCTACGACATCGTCTTCGACTACAAGGTGCTGCTCGACACCGACGCCTTCTACCGGAAGATCCTCTTCGCACCCGAGTTCCAGCGCGAGATGGGGACCGCCGAGTTCCACTACCTGATCGGCCGCGTGGTGGCGGAGCGGCAGCGCGCGCTCCGGCTCACCCGCCGCTCGCTCATCGCCGCGGCGTACGAGTACGGCGTGCCCGTCTACACCTCCTCGCCGGGCGACAGCTCGATCGGCATGAACGTGGCCGCGCTCGCCATCGAGGGCTGCAAGCTCAAGGTCGACGTCTCGCGCGACGTGAACGAGACCGCCGCCATCGTGCTCGGGGCCAAGCGCTCCGGCGGGAAGTCGGGCGTGCTGATACTCGGCGGCGGGTCGCCCAAGAACTTCGTCCTCCAGACCGAGCCGCAGGTGCAGGAGGTGCTCGGCATCGAGGAGAAGGGGCACGACTACTACATCCAGTTCACCGACGCGCGCATCGACACGGGCGGCCTCTCGGGCGCGACGCCGAGCGAGGCCGTGAGCTGGGGCAAGGTCGACCCCGACCGCCTGCCCGACACCGTCGTCTGCTACTGCGACTCGACCATCGCGCTCCCGCTGCTCGCCGCCTACGCGCTCGCCAACCATCCCCCGCGCAAGCCGAAGCGCCTCTACGAGCGGCGCGATGCGCTCATGGCGGAGCTCGTCCGCGAGTACCACGCGGCGCACAACTTCGGCCCCGACGGCGGCTTGAAGCCGCGCCGATGACGGCCTTCGCGCGCGAGCGCGAGCTGGCCGAGCGCGCCGCGCGCGTGGCCGGGGCGATCGTCAGCCGCTGGTACGAGCGGGGCGGCGGCGTGGCGGAGAAGGGGCCGGACAACCCCGTCACCGGGGCCGACCTGGAGGCCAACGCGTGCATCCGCGCGCTGGTCGCCGCCGCCTTCCCCGACGACGGCTGGCTCTCCGAGGAGACCGCCGACTCGACCGAGCGGCTCCGCAAGCGCCGCGTCTGGGTCGTCGATCCGCTCGACGGCACCAAGGAGTTCATCCAGCACATCCCGGAGTTCTGCGTCTCGATCGCGCTGGTGGAGGACGCCCGGCCGGTGGTCGCCGTCGAGTACAACCCGGTCGCGGATCGCCTCTACGCCGCCGTCCGCGGCCAGGGCACGACGGTGAACGGTGCGCCGGCGCACGTGAGCCGGACGGCGCGCGTGCCCGACGCGCTCGTGCTCGCCAGCCGCTCCGAGGACCAGCGCGGCGAGTGGGACGCGTTCAAGGGCCTGGTGCGCGTGAAGCTCACGGGGAGCGTCGCGTACAAGCTCGCCGAGCTGGCGGCGGGCGCAGGGGATGCGACCTTCACCCTCACGCCGAAGAACGAGTGGGACATCTGCGCGGGCAGCCTGCTCGTCGAGGAGGCGGGCGGGCGGGTCACGGATCTCCACGGCGCGCCGCTCCGGTTCAACCAGGCGATGACGCTGCGAGCGGGGATGATCGCGTCGAACGGGGTGCTGCACGCGGGGTTGCTGGCGCTGATCGCGGAATCGAGCGCGCGCGCTGGCTAGCGAGCCGGTAGACTCGGGGCGACGTGCCGGGCAGCTGGCGCAGATGACCACCGTCGGCCTCCCCGACGGAAGATGCCGGCGCAGGCGCGCAGGTGGCGTCGGCGCATGGCCGGGCCTCGTCCGTGGCTCAGGCGGCGTGGCGCCGGGCCGGCCCGACCCACGCCCGCCAGAGGCGCCCGAGCAACCCCTCGCGGCGCATGCGGAGCATCTTCAAGTCTGCGCTGGCGCGTGACGCCGAGAGCGGATCGTCCGCGTGGTGCGCGACGAGGTACTCGAGCCGCTCCTGGGCGCGCCGGGAATCGCCGAGGTTGCGGTCGCAGGTGGCGATGTGCCAGTACGCGGCGGGTGTCCAGCGGCTGTGGCGATACTTGATCGCCAGCCGTTTGAACTCCTTGCGCGCACGCGGCCAGTCCGACTGGCGGAAGAAGGAGGCGGCGTAGAAGAAGACGGCGTCCTCGGCGCGGTCCGGAAAGTCGTCGATGATCTTGCGGAAGTACACGCGCGCGCCGGCGTAGTCTTCCTTCTGGTAGCGCGCCATGCCGTCGCGGGTGAGCGCCACAAAATCGTTCACGTCCGCGAGGCTCGAGACGTCCTCGCGCGGGAGCGGGCCGTCGGCGGCCACCGTCGGGGCGCCGCGCAGCCGCCAGAGGCGCGCCGGCTCCGGCCGCGGCAGATAGGTGAGCACGTTGTACGTGCGCACCAGCTCCCAGCGCGGCGAGAGCGGGGCGCTGAAGTACGTGAGCCGGTAGCCGTCCTCGTGCGCCCCGTAGTGCACGTAGCTCGCGAGGCCGGTCACCAGCATGGTGCCCTCCGGCAGCGACGACTCGTGCGCGCGTAGCCAGGCCTCGTACTCCGGCGTCTTGTAGGTGTGGTGCTGGACGATGACGTCGGTGCGGTTCGTCTCCGGGTCGAGGTAGAGGTCGCGGAAGTAGCTCGCCACCAGCGCCTCGGCCACGAGCTTCGGCGGCCGCGCCTCCTCGACGTCGTGCAGCACGGCCATGAAGGCGCGGCGGTAGATCTGGCCCGGCTTGGTGGCCTCGTCGGTCTGATAGAGGTTGAGCAGGACGGCGGGCACGAGCAGCGTGAGCGCGGCGGCTGCCGGCCGGGCCGCGAGCGCCGGCAGGCGCGTCACGTCGAGCAGCAGCTTCGCCGCGTGCAGGGTCATCGGGAAGGACATGGGCGTGATGTACCGGAAGATGCGCGGCACCGAGTAGTAGGCGTCGAACTGGAAGCCGTTCGGGAAGAAGTCGAGGAGGAGGAAGAAGCTGCCCCACAGGACGAGCAGCATCCGGTCGGCGCGATCGAGGCGCAGCGGCGAACTCGCGGGCACGCGGAGCGCCGTGGCCAGCACCTTCACGAGGAGGAGCGCGAGGAGCAGGTAGGGCACGGCGCCGAAGAGCGTCGTGCCGAACTCGGACGAGCCCTGGAAGATGAGCTTCGGGTAGGTGAGGAACACCTCCACCAGGCGATCCCGGGGCACGACCCAGTTGACGGCGTGCGCTTCGATGAACGGGAGGTAGCTGCCGACCTTCGCGTGCCAGAACGCGCAGGTCGCGCCGTGGATGACGAGGCTCGCGACGGTGACGGCGGCGAGGCCGCGCCACCGCCGCTCGGCGACATAGTACACCCCGAGGGCCGGCAGCACGTACACGGCCCAGAGCTTCACGTAGAAGCCGAACCAGAGGCAGAGCGCGACCGCGAGGCCTTGGAGGAGCGGCCGTTCCTCGAAGCGGACGAGCGCCCACAGCCCGAGCGCCATCGCCAGGCCGAGGAAGAGGTCGTTCACGCGCAGCGTGCCGGCGAGCACCTCGAAGGGCGCGCTCACGACGAAGAGCCCGCCGAGGAAGGCCTGCAACTGGTCGTAACCCCAGCGCCGCAGGAGCGCGTAGGCGACGATGCCGAGCACCGACGACAGCGCCCAGTTGGGCAGCATCAGGCTCCATTCCGAGATGCCGAAGAGGAAAAAGGAGAGGTAGTTGAAGATCCAGACGCCGAAGCGCAGGTGGTACTGGTCGTGAAAATCGGGCCCCCGCGAGAGGACGTGGAGCATCAGCGCGTACTCCTGCCCGTCGTCACCGAGCACCAGGCCGCAGTAGAAGTACCGCCGGACCGCGAATGCGAAGAGGAAGAGGACGAGGGCGGTGAGAAGGGAGCGCGTGCGCATGAGCGCCAAGGCCTGGGCCGTTGGTAGCTCAGCGCCACGCACCGCGACCTCGAGTCGCGCGTCGCGGAGGGGGGCTTCCTGAACGACCTGTTCTACCGCCTGGCCGTGGTCCACGTGACCGTGCCGCCGCTGCGTACCCGCGGCCCCGACGTCCTCCGCCTCGCGCAGCACTCGTCAGGCGGTGTGCTCCTCGTACGGGGCGCGCCGCGCCGCCGGCTCCGGCTCGAAGTTCACCCGCTCGCGCTCGATCACCACCGGACGGCGGCGCACCTGCGAGTGGATCGCCATCACGTACTCGCCCACGATGCCGAGGAAGAGCAGCTGCACGCCCGAGAAGAAGAACAGGGCGACGATCAGGGTCGCTGTGCCCGCCGGCGCCAGCTGGCGGAAGTAGACGAGGTTGATGAGCAACTGGATCAGAGCGTAGGCCATGCTGGCCCCGGACAGCAGGAAGCCCGTCGCCAGGCAGATGCGCATCGGCACGTTGGAGAACGAGATGATGCCGTTCAGACCCTGGTCGACGAGGTGGTACCAGCGGTTCTTCGAGCGGCCCTTCCGGCGCGCCACCCAGGTGTAGTCGATGCCGGTCGACCGGAACCCGCAGCTGGCGATCATGCCGCGGATGTAGGGGTAGTAGTCGTCGAAGCCGCGCAGCGCCTCGACGATCACGCGGTCGATCAGCTGGAACTCGCCGACGTCGGGCGGGATCGGGGTCGACGCGAACTGGTTGACGACCCGATAGTAGACCTTGCGCAGGAGCGCGAGCAGCCAGCTCTCCTCGCGCCGCCGGCGCACGCCATAGACCACCTCGTAGCCGCTCTCCCACCGGCGCACGAAGTCGACGATGAGATCGGGAGGATCCTGCAGGTCGGCCGCGAGGAAGACCACCACCGCGTCGCCGCGGGCGTTCAGGAGCCCGTTGAAGGCCGAGCGGAAGGGCCCGAAGTTCCGGGCGTTCACGATGACCTTGACCCGCCGGTCCTCGCGCGCCAGGCCGCGCAGGATCTCCACCGTGTCGTCGGTCGAGGCGTTGTCGCAGAAGACGTGCTCGTAGTCGTAGTCCGCGAGCGCCGTCTCGAAGAGCCGGCGGACGGCCAGGTAGCAATCCCGCACGTTCGCGCTCTCGTTCAGGCACGGCGTGAGGACCGAGATGAGCTTCCTCATGAGGCGGCGCTGCGCGGGAGCGGGGTGCCGAGGGCGCGGCGGACGGCGACGGCGATCCCGGCTGGGTCGAGGCCGCTCTCGGCCAGGATGTATTCGCGCCGGCCGATCAGCCTGGCTGCCTGCGGGTTGAGGCAGAGCCCGTGCACGGACACCCCGGGCGGGACCCTCCCCATGAGGCAGCTCGCGCCGATTTCCCCCGGGCCGCCCGCCTCGACATGCTCGGCGACGAAGAACACGTGGCGAGGCCCCGCGACGGCCCGGACGAGCGTGTCCGCGTCGAGGGGCTTGAGCGTGTGCAGGCTCACCACGCGCGCCGCGACGCCGTCCGCCGCGAGCCGCTCGGCGGCCTCGGCGACGTTGGCGAGCACGCCTCCGATAGCGACCAGGACCACGTCGCCCCCCTCGCGCAGCACGAGCGGCCGGCCGATTTCGAAGCCCGGCTCCTCGCGATGGACGACGGTCTCCGTCGCGCGCCCCAGCCGCAGATAGGAGGGCCCCGGCCGAGCGGCCAGCGCCCGGGTCGCGAGACGCACCTCGACCGGATCCCCGGGGGCCACCACCGTGATGTTGGGCAGCGTCCGCATGATCGCCAGGTCTTCCACCGCATGATGGGTGTAGCCGAGCGGTCCGTAGACGACGCCGCCGCCGACGGCAACGATGTTCACGTTCAGATTGTGGTAGCAGACGTCGTTGCGGACCTGCTCGAGGCAGCGCAAGGTCGGAAAGTTCGCGATCGAGTACGTGAAGACGATCTTGCCGCTGAGCGCGAGGCCGGCAGCCACGCCCGTCATGTTCTGCTCGGCAACGCCGACGTTGACGAAGCGCGCGGGGAAGCGCTCGTAGAAAGGCTCGAGGACGGTGTAGCCGAGGTCGCCCGTGAGCAGCCAGATGCGCTCATCGGCCGCAGCGAGCTCGCAGATGGCGTCGCGGAAGGCCCCTCTCATGGGGCCGCCTCGAGCTCGGCCAGCGCGCGGGCGAGCTGTTGTGCGTCGGGCGACTTGTAGTGCCACGCGAGATCGTTCTCCATGAAGCTGACGCCCTTGCCCTTGACGGTGTGGGCGACGAGCACGCTCGGTCGCCCCGCCTCGAGCGGCACCGATCCGAGCGCGGCGGCGATCGTCGCGTGGTCGTGGCCGTCGATCTCCCGCACGCCCCACCGGAAGGCACGCCACTTGTCCGCCAGGGGATCGAGGTCGAGCACCTCGGCCACGCGTCCGAAGCTCTGTATCTTGTTGTAGTCGACCATGGCGACGAGGTTGTCCAGGCGGTGGTGGGCGGCGAACAGCACGGCCTCCCACGTCGATCCTTCGTCGAGCTCGCCGTCGCTCAGCACCACGAAGACCCGGGCGGGGCTCCGCTCGCGCTTGGCGGCCAGCGCCATGCCGGAGGCGATCGACAGCCCGTGGCCGAGGGAACCCGTCGAGACCTCGACGCCCGGCACCCCGGTGCAGGTAGCGTGCCCACAGAGCCGGCCGCCATCGCGGCAGTACTCCTCGAGCCACGCGCGAGGGAAGAAGCCGCGTTCCGCGAGCACGGCGTAGAAGATGGCGGCGCCGTGGCCCTTGCTGAGGATGAAGCGGTCGCGCGCGGGCCAGTCGGGCCGGTGCGGATCGACCCGCAGCACGGATGCGTAGAGCACGGCCAGGAGGTCGGCGATCGAGAGGCAGGTCCCGATGTGGGAGGCGCTCGCGCGGTGCACCATGCGCAGCGCGTGGGCCCGGATGGCTCGCGCCAGCTCAGCGGGCGTAGCGGTCGCGGTGGTCACGATACCACTCCACGGTGCGCGCGAGGCCGTCGGCGAGGCTGGTGGTCGGCCGCCACCGGGTGGCCTGGCAGAGCCTCGTGATGTCGGCCTCGAGGTGCATGATCTGATGGGGCCCGTACGGAATGGCGCCGAACCCCAGGGGCAAGGCAGGATCGATCAGGTCGCGGATCACTTCCACGATGTCGCGGACGGCCACGCCGCGGCCGCTGCCGAGATTGAAGACACCGTCGAGCGTCGGCGCCGTCGCGGCTTCCACCACCGCCCCCGCCGCATCCTCCACGAAGAGATAGTCCCACTTTTGCGTTCCGGCCGTCAAATCTGGCCGCTCGCGCCGCAGCAGGCGCAGCGTCACCGATGGGATCAGCCAGCCGGGCTCGTCCATGGGACCGTAGCTCGCGAAGAGCCGGAGCCAGACGAACTCCATCCCCGCTTGCGCCGCGAGCTGGCCGCCGAGGAGGCCGACGCTCAGCTTGACGGCGCCATAGAGCGTCGTCGGCGCGGGCGGGCACCGCTCGTCGATGCGCGCGCTCTGCGGCCCATACTCGGCCTGCGTCCCGAGGCCGATCCAGCGGCGGCAGCCGGCGCGGGCGGCGGTCGCGAGGAGGTCGAGATGCGCCTTCAGATTGGCGCTCACCTGGCTCGGGTCCTGGTGGAAGCGGTTGCCGACGCCGTGCCAGGCGAGATCGCAGACCACTTCGGCCGCGGCGTCCTGCAGAGCCCGCGCGCTCGCCTCGGCCTCGGCGAGATCCGCGCTCACCAGCTCGAGCCGCGGGAGAACGTCGGCGACCCGCCAGGGGTCGCTCCCGCGCCGCACCAGCACGGTCACGTCGGCGCCGCGCGCGACGAGCGCGCGCGTGACGTGGGAGCCGAGGAAGCCGGTCGCGCCCGTGACGAGGACTCGCATGAGCACGCCCCCCGCTCAGCCCAGGTAGCGGAGGTAGGTATTGATCTCCTCGTCCGCCCCGGGCTTGCTCGGCAACAGGGGGCGTTGCACCCGGGGCATCACCTGCACGTCGTAGATCTGATAGCCCTCCGGCCAGAACAGGGATGCCACCTCGCTCCCATCCCGCCAGTCGACGACGACGATCCCGCACCGCGACGCCTTGGGGTCGAGGCCCGGGGCGTAGGGCTCGTAGAAGTCGATGACCTTCGAGAGGCCCACGAAGGCGTAGTTACCGACGAAGGCGAGGCCGCGGGTGAACCCGGGCACCCGGGCGACGGGCTCGTAGTGCGAGGCGCCGGCGGTCACCCCCTCGACCACGCCGAGCTCGCCATAGCCGCTGTTGCACAGCCACAGCGCGCCCCCCCGCAAGCGCGCGGAGTGCGGGCAGGTGAGCCCGCGCACGATCACCTGCCGGCTCGACCCGGCGAACACGACGCCCTTGCCCCGGGGCCCGTAGCCCGCCTTCCAGGGCTTCGGCCCGAACGTCTCCTCCGAGAAGGCGGTGTAGAAGGCGGTCTCGGGTGACGTGGCGCGGGCGATCGAGTTCAGCTGCAGGTAGTTCTGGTCGAAGGCGGCGCGCCCGAGCCCATCGACGCACGCCGGCCACCAGACCCGCTGCCAGCCGCCGGTCGGCAGGATGCGCGCGAGGAAGTTGTGGCCCGTGGCGGTGACGTAGATCTCCTCGTCCAGGAGCACGAGATCGTGGATGTAGAGCGACCCGGGCAGGAGCCAGCTGCGATACGGGAGGAAGAACGAGCCGTCGGGCCGGGGGAAGTCGGCTGGCACGACCTCGCGCTCGTAATCGGCGTCGGTGAGGCGCCGGAAGAAGAAGATCTGGTTCGGCGTCCGCGTGCTGCTGACGATGAGCTCGTCGCGGCGCTCGTCGTAGAACAGGCCGGACGGATGCGGGAGTTCGAGCGCGGTCTGCCAGGGCCGGCCACGGGCGCCGCCGACGAGCAGGAGCCGGTGCTCGTACTCGCGCGACACGGCCAGAGACAGGTCGAGCTGGTCGAGGAGCTCCCACCAGGGGCCGGAGGTCTCGACGCGCAGCAGGCCCGGGGCCTCGCCTTCCGGCGCGCTGGCGAAGGCCAGGTTGCGAACCTCGTTGGTGTATTGCTTGCGCATGGCAGGCGGCCCCCCGGCGCGGGCGTCTCATCCCAAGCCGTACAGGGCTCGGACAGCGCTCGTCTCTTCATCAATGGCGGCTCGGTCCTCGAAGGACAAGCTGTCCTCGCACTCCCGCTCGTGGGCGGCCGACACCACCGGCACGCCGCCGAAGGGCCAGAGGTGCGCCAGCGGCTCACGGTTCCAGGTGGGTCCTTCGAGCACGGCATCGTAGCCCAGGCCGAGCCACGCGCAGAGCCGGCCGAGCTCGGCCGCCTGCTGCTCGATGAGGCGGTCGAGGCGGACGGTCGTCATGCGGGCCGGGTACTTCTCGGCGAAATAGAACCCCAGCATGTTGATGAGCGACCACTTGCGAGAGTAGCTCGCGACCTCCATGTCGGGGACGCGGCGGCGCATGTCGACGAAGCCGCTCGTCGGCCGGCGGACGACGTGGATCAGGCGGGCGCCCGGGCAGTCGACGAGCAGGCGATCGGCGTCGAGCACGATGGTCGGGCAGTGTGCCAGGTAGATCCGCTCGCGGCCGCTGCCGCGGCGGTTCCGCCACGCGGCGAACAGGCCGCCGACGTAGGCGGCAACCACCCGTTCGGGTGTCCTCGGCGCGGCGCCGAGGCGTGCCGCGAACTGGGTCCGCCACGCCTCCATCGACAGCTCCAGGTCGAACTCCCGGAACTTGCTCGCGGCGCGCCCGCGGAGGTAGCCCTTGACCTCGTCGTCGACGAAGAGCTCGAAGAGCTGCTCGGGCGACGCGGCGCCGAGGTCCTCGGGCAGGATCGGCCAGCGGTACTTCGGGCGGAACCAGGACTCGAAGCCATCGTGGAGCAACGCGGTCCCCAGCTGCAGCTCGAACGGATAGACGAAGCACTCGGGGTGGCCGTCGAAGAGCCGGTGCAGGAAGCCGCCGCCGCTGTCGTTCCACGCGGAAATGAGCACCAGGCGGAACGGGTCGCTCATCCGGCCGGGGCTCCCAGGCCGATGCGCAGGTAGGTGATACCCTCCGGGAGCGGCACGCCGCGGAGCGCATTGCGGCCGTCGAGGATCACCCGCTGTCGCATGGCACGGGCGCACGCCTGCCAGTCGAGGCTCCGGAACTCGGGGCAGGCCGTCGCGATCACGACGGCGTCGGCGCCGGCCAGGGCCGCCTCGGGCGCCGGAGGGAGCGCCACCTGGCCGCCGAGGGCGGGGACTGCCCGTACCAGAGGGTCGTAGGCCTGTACCGACGCGCCGGCCGCGAGCAAGCCCTGGATCAGGGCGACCGCGGGGGAATCGCGCACGTCGTCGGTACCCGGCTTGAAAGCCAGGCCCAGCACGGCAATCACGCGGCCGGCGAGGCCGCCGAGGACCGCGCCCAGGCGCGTCACCACCTGCCCGGCCCGCTGGCGATTCACCGCCATCACCGCATCGAGCAGCGGGGTCGCCACGCCGCGCTCGGCGGCGAGGCCGCGCAACGCGTCGACGTCCTTGGGTAGGCAGCTGCCTCCGAAGCCGACGCCGGCGCGCAGGTAGGTGACGATCCCGGCGGGGCCGGCGGCCCCATCTACGGGGGTGAGACGCCGATCGAGGTGCACGCCGGTCATCACCGTCTCCTCGTCGAGGCCCGGCATGGCCTCGCAGAGCGCGGCGACTTGGTTGCTGTACGAGACGAGCGTCGCCAGGAGCGCGTTGGCGGCGTACTTGATCATCTCGGCGTTGCGGAGCGAGGTGACGATCCGTGGGCAGTCGAAACCGCGGTAGAGCTCGTCGAGCACGGCCGCCGAACGCGCGTCCCAGCAGCCGACGACGATCCGATCGGGCCGCATGAAGTCGGCCACCGCCGAGCCCTCGCGGAGGAACTCGGGATTCATGCACAGGCCGAACGCACCTGCGGACCGACCCGAGCCCGCTTCGAGGGCCCGGCGCACGACCGTCTCGGTGGTACCGGGCACGACCGTGCTCTTCACGACCACCACGTGGTATTCGTCCCGCCGGCGCAGCGCCCGCCCGACCGCGGTCGCCGCCGCCTCGACGGCGCTCAGGTCGATACGGCCCTCGCGCGAGGGCGTGCCGACGGCGAGCATCGAGACGTCGCTGTCCGCCACGGCCTCCTCGAGCGCGGCCCCTACGCTGAGGCGGCCGTCGTGGAGGGCCGAGCCGAGCAGCTCGGTCAGCCCGGGCTCGTGAAAGGGCGGCGCGCCGCGCGCGATCGTGGCCACGCGGTGCGCATCGCTGTCGACGCAGGCCACCCGGTGGCCGCGTGACGCGAGGCACGTCCCCGTCACCAGACCGACGTAGCCGGTGCCGACGATTGCCACCTTCATGGCACGAACGGGGCGGCCCGCCACCGGCAGTCACGGCTGCAGCGGTCGCAGTGGATCTTCGTGCCGGAGGACGGGACCTTCACGGTCACGCCCCGCGCCGGGGCGCGCACCAAGCGCTTGACGCAGGCTCCGGCCGGGATCGCGACGAAGTCGCCGGCGCCGAACCAGTGGCTGACGCCGGAGGCGACCTCGAAGTACCCGATCTCGCCTTCGACGACGAGCTCGTACTCGGTGACGTCCGGATGCCAGTGATAGCGCCCGTCGTCGCCGGCGCGGTACGAGACCAGCACCACCTCCACGCGCTCGTCGCGGATGAAGGGATAGGTGGTCGGCTGCTGCAGGTTGCCGACCAGGAAGACGTGCCGGTCGGCCGGCAACGCGCCGGCGTACTCGGCGCCGCCGATGCGGACGACGTCGCCCGCGAGCCGCCGCTCCATCTCCTGCGGGTCCTTCACCGCGCCTCCGCCGGGCCCGCCTCGCGGTAGGACGCGAGCGTCCGCGCGAGACCGTCGGCGAGGCGGACCTCCGGTCGCCAGCCGGTGCGGGTGCGCAGCTTGGCGAGGTCGGGACAGCGGCGCTGTGGGTTGTCGGCCAGGTAATCCTCGTCGGCGCTCACGCGATACTCGACCGCCAGGCGCGGCGGCGCCGCGATGGTGGCCATCAGCTCGGCCAGCGCGCTCATGCTGATCTCCTCGTCGTTGCCCACGTTGAACGCCTCGCCGTCGGCGGCGGAGACGAGGACGAGCAGCATGGCCCGGATGGCGTCCCGCACGTAGCAGAAGGAGCGGGTGGCGCGGCCGTCGCTGTAGAGCACGCTCGGGCGGCGCGCGAGAGCTGCCGCCATGAGGTCGGGGATGATCCGCTGATCATCCAGGCGCTGCCCCGGACCGTACACGTTGAACGGCCGCATGATCTTCACCGGCGTGCGGTGGGTCCGGAAGTAGGTCGTGCACAGGGTTTCGGCCAGCCGCTTCGACTCATCGTAGCACGCGCGCGGTCCCGTGCAGGACACATTGCCGCGGTAGTCCTCGGGTGTCGGGATCATCCCGGGGGCCGGGTCGCCGTAGATCTCGCTGCTGCTGAGGTAGAGCATGCTGCGCGCGCCCCGTCGCGCGAGCTCGAGCAGCCTCCAGGTGCCGTTGACGTTCACGTCGATCGTCTCGAGCGGAAAGCGGCGATAGAAGGTCGGCGACGCGATGCTGGCCGCGTGGATGAGCCACTCGACGGGCCGCTCGAGCGGGAGCGGCTGGGTCACGTCGTGGCTCAGGAATTCGATGTCCGGATGCCCGGCGAGGTGCTGCACCCGCTCCGGCAGCCCGACCCGGAAGTTGTCGAGGGCGACGACGTGGCAGGGCGGCCCTCCACCCTCGCGGCCGACCGCCGCCAGCACGTCGAGGAGATAGCTCCCGATGAACCCGCCGGCGCCGGTGAGCAGCAGCGTCGTGCCGGCGAGCGGCCGCAGCTCCCGCGCGAGTTCCGCCGCGACCAGCCGGGCGTCGTCGCGGATGATGGCGGTGACGGTCGACACGGGCTCAGTCGTCGCCACCCCATACCTTCCACGGGGCCCGCTGCTGCTGCCACAGGCTCTCGAGCAAGCGGAGGTCGCGCAGCGTGTCCATGCACTGCCAGAAGTCGTCGTGCCGGTACGCCACCAGCTGCCCATCAGCGGCCAGCCGCTCGAGCGGCGCGTGCTCCCACGGCGTGTCATCGCCGTCGATGTAGTCGAGGACGCCCGGCTCGAGCACGAAGAATCCGCCGTTGATCCAGCCTTCGCCGATCTGCGGCTTCTCGGTGAAGTTGCGCACCAGCTCTCCGTCGAAGGCGAGCCCGCCGAAGCGCGCGGGCGGGCGCACCGCCGTCACCGTCGCGAGCTTCCCGTGGTGGCGGTGGAACGCGACCAGGCGAGCGATGTCGACGTTGGAGACGCCGTCCCCGTACGTCATGAGAAAGGTGCCGTCGCGAACCCAGGACGCGAGGCGCTTGATGCGCCCCCCGGTCTGGGTCGCGATCCCGGTGTCGATCAGATGGACGAGCCAGTCCTCCCGGCTCCCCTCGTGCGCCTCGAGACCGCCGCCGCGCAGGTCGACGCTGAAGCTGCTGCTCAGATACACGTAGTTCAGGAAGTACACCTTGATGATCTCGCCCTTGTAGCCGAGCGCCAGCAGGAACTCTCGGACCCCGTAGTGGGCGTAGCCCTTCATGATGTGCCAGAGGATCGGCCGCCCGCCGATCTCGATCATCGGTTTCGGCTTGTCGCCCGTGGCTTCCTGTAAGCGGGTGCCGAAGCCGCCGGCAAGGATGATCACCTTCACGGCGGCTGAGTCCTAAGCCACGGCGCGCACGATTGTCAACGCGGAAAGCGGCGCCTCGCGGGCCGCTCGGGACCCGCGGGCAGGGACTGACCCAGCGCGTGCCGCAGCAGATGCCGGGGCACGAGGCTCGCCGATCGACTGTCAACCCGGCGTGCGGTGGCGCCTCTACCGCTGCCCCCGCCGCCGCAGCACCGCCGCCCCGCGCGCCGGGAAGTCGGTCATGATGCCGTCCACGCCGAGGTCGAGCAGTCGCTCCATCTCCGCCTCGTCGTTGATGGTCCACACGTGCACCTCGAGGCCGCACGCGTGCGCGGCCGCGACCGACTCGGGGGTCACGATCGCCGTGTCGCGGAACGCGGGCGGCACCTGGAGCGCGACGCCCGGCGGCTGGTAGCCGCCCAGCCGGCCGTCGCGCAGGCGGAAGACGAACTCCGCCACCTCCGCCGCCGAGAAGCTGGTCAGCACGTCGGGCGCGGCGGCGCGGATGCGCGCCATGATGGCCGGGTCCTCGGCGGCGAGCAGCGTCCGCTCCCGCGCCGCGCAGCGGTCGAGGGTCGCGAGCACGGCGGCCTCGATCGGCGGCTCCTTCTGCTTGATCTCGATGTTGAGCGGCACGCCGGGGAAGGCCTCGAGCAGCGCGGCGAGGGTGGGCAGGCCGAGCCCGCGGTCGCGATAGGGGTAGGTGCCGTCGGGGGCGCGAAAGCGGTAGCCGGCGTCGAGGCGCGCGACCGCCGCGAGCGGGAGCGCGCGCACCGGGCCCGTGCCGTCGGTCGTGCGCTCGAGCGTCTCGTCGTGCAGCACCACGACGACCCCGTCGGAGGTCGCGTGCACGTCCAGCTCGAGCCGCTCGGCACCCGCCTTGAGCCCCGCGGCGAAGGCGTCGAGCGTGTTCTCGGGGATCACTCCGGAGGCGCCGCGGTGCGCGAAGAGCCGCGGGCGGGGACCGTCGAGGTAGCGCGTCGGCCTACTCCGTCCGGTACGCCGGCGTGGGGAGCGAGACGGTGAGCGCGCTCCCGCCTCCGGGCAGGGTCGCGAGCCGGCGCGTCACGGCCTCCTGCACCCGATCGACGAAGAGCGGCGCCATGGCGAGCGTATCGGCTACCCTGCAAAAGTCGCCTTGGCTTGTCAACGGAAGCAGCGCCCCGGGACCCGCCGGCCCGGCGCGGCGTTGCGGCCCCGCGGGGCGGGTGTTAAGCGCGAGGCATGCGGATCGCGGCCCTCGACGTGGGCGAGGCGCGGATCGGCGTGGCGGTGAGCGACGAGCTCGGCATCACGGCGCAGGGGCTGGGGGTGGTCCGGCGCGTGGGGGGCCGGCGCGATCTCGAGGCCCTGGCCGCGCTGCTCGCCCCCTACGCCCCCAGCCGGCTGGTGGTGGGGCTCCCGCTCGACATGCGCGGCACCGAGGGCACGGCGGCGGCGCGCGTGCGCGCCTTCGCCGAGCGGGCGGCCGCGCACCTGGCTCTCCCGCTCGACTACTGGGACGAGCGCTTGACGACGGTCGCCGCGGAGCGCGCGCTCCTCGAGGCGGACGTGAGCCGGCGGCGGCGGCGCGAGGTCGTCGACAAGGTGGCCGCGACGCTCATCCTTCAGGGCTACCTCGCGCGCCGGCCGTGATCCGTCTCCTCGCCGCCGGCGCCGTCCTCGCCGCGGCGGCCGCCGTCGTCGCCTTCGTCCTCGTGCTGCGCGCCCCCGGGCCGCCGCGGCCGACGCCCGTGACCGTGACGCTCGAGGAGGGCGAGCGCTTCGCCGACGTCGCCGAGGACCTGCGCCGCCAGGGTGTGCTCCGCCATCCGCGCCCGCTCGTCGTCTGGGCGCGCTTGACGCGCCAGGACCGCGCCGTGCACTGGGGCGAGTACCTGATCACGACCCCGCTCTCCCCGCTCGAGCTGCTCGCGCGCCTGACCGGTCCTCCCGACCCGCTCCATCAGCTCACCGTCCCCGAGGGGCTCACGGTCCGGCAGGTGGTCCAGCTCCTCGCCGCGAGCGGCTTCGGGGCGGAGGAGAGCTTCCTCTGCCTGCTCGAGGACCCGAGCTTCCTCGCCTCGGAGGACCTGCCGCCCGCGGGCGCGGAGGGCTACCTCTTCCCCGACACGTACCAGTTCCCGCTCGCCACGCCGCAGGAGCGCATCCTGCGCACCATGGTGCACCGCTTCCGCGAGGTCTTCGGCCCGTCGCTCACGCGGCGCGCCGCCGCGCAGGGGCTCACCGAGTCGGAGGCCGTGACCCTGGCCTCGCTCGTCGAGGAGGAGGCGGCGCGTCCCGAGGAGCGACGCCTGGTGGCGGCGGTGTTCCTGAACCGGCTCCACCGCGGCATGCCGCTCCAGTCCGACCCGACGGTCCTCTACGGCCGCCCCGACTCGAGCCGCACCATCACGCGCGCCGATCTCGTGCGCCCCACGCCGTACAACACCTACACGATCAGCGGCCTCCCCCCCACGCCGATCGCCAACCCCGGCAGGGACGCACTCGAGGCTGCCGTCGACCCCGCCGCCGTCGACTACCTCTACTTCGTCGCCCGCGGCGACGGATCCCACGCATTCTCCACCACGCTCACCGCCCACAACGCGGCAGTGGCACGCTACCAGCGCTCACACCACTAGCCGCCCGCGCGCAGCTGCTGCAGCACCACCGACGCCTTGCTGCGGAGCTCGCCGGTGCGCGCGGTGGCCAGGACCTGCATCGCCACCTCCTGCGCGTGGTCCCCGGCCAGGTTGCGGAAGATGGCGCCGAGCGTCACGTCGTCGATCGCGTTCAGCTGCGCCAGCACGGCGGCGCGCAGCGCCGGCTCGGTGTCGACGGTGCCGACGAAGAGGCGCGCCGCCTCGGCGCGTGCGGTGGCGTCCGCGTTGTGGACACTCACGTCGAAGAGCTGGAGGAGAGTGGCAGACTGGCCGCCGAGCACCTCGCTCAGGTGCCCGGAGACCGGGATGGGCGGGTGCCTCGCGAAGACGTCCATCACGTTCGGCGGCCCCGGCGGCTGGCTGGCGGGTGGCGTGGCAGCCGCTGCGGGCGTGGGCGCGGCGGCGGTCTGCGGACCGCCCAGCAGGCGTACCGACTTGAGCCGCCCCTCGTTCCCGTACACGAGTGCGAAGTTCTGATCGCCGAGCAGCCTATGGAGCGCGTCGGCGAGCGGCACGGCCTCGAACTCGACGCTCACCGCGCGCGGGTCGCGCACCTGGCCCCGGATCTCCGCGCCCGCCTGGCGACCGAGCTCGTCGAGCACGTCGGTCACCGGCACGCTCGTCAAGCGCACCGTGAGCAGATCCCGGTCGTAGCGGATGACCCGCTCGGGCGCGCCCTCGTCGCTCCGCCCGGCCGCCGCGGCGAGCGCGGCCGCGAGCAGCGCGAGGGCGAGGCGCCGCGCCGGCGTGAGCCGCATGCGCGCGAGCTTAACGACCGCGTCCCGCACCCGCAATCGTGCCCCCGGCGGCCACCCCGCGCCCCGGGTGGCCGCGGCGAGCGCGCTCACGCGGGCGGCGCCTGGCAGGCCGCGGGGCTGCAGTCGCCCCGCCCGATGGGTCGACCGCCGAGCAGCCGACACGCGAGCCGGGGACGCAGGCCGTGCCGCCCGTGCACCTGCGTGCACAAGGGGCCTGGCGGAACGCCCGGCAGCTCGAGCTCGAGGCAGCAGCGCGTGACGCGCCGCCCGCCGCCAGCCGCTCCGCCTGCCAGCACGACGTCCGGCGCGCTGCCGAGCGCCAACCCGAGAACGATCACGACCATCCGCATGCGAGCACCTCCGCGCCAAGAAAGTTAGCGCGGTTCTGCCGGCCGCGTCCGGCCATCGCAATGCCTGGAAGCGGAATGCTTGTTTTTCGCCTCTTCTTCGCTTAGAGTGCGCGCCCGAGGAGGCTGCGGATGCTCACCAAGCGACAGAAGGAGCTGCTCGACTTCCTGCGCGCGTACATCGCCGAGCACGGCTACGCGCCCACGCTCGACGAGATCGGACGGCACTTCGCGCTGGGCTCGCTGGCGACCGTGCACAAGCACCTGACCAACCTCGAGCGCAAAGGGCGCATCCGGCGGCTCGCGAACCACAGCCGCGCGCTCGAGCTGACGGAGGCTCCGGCCGCCGGCGCCGCGGTCGCCGTCCCGCTCCTCGGGCGGGTGGCGGCGGGGGCGCCCATCGAGGCGGTCGAGGTGCCCGAGACCGTGACCCTGCCCGAGGAGCTGCTCGGCCGCGGCGAGACCTTCGCGCTGCGCGTGCACGGCGACTCGATGATCGGCGAGGGCATCCTCGACGGCGACCTGATCGTGGTCGAGTCGCGTGCCGACGCGGAGAACGGCGCCACCGTGGTCGCGCTCGTGCGCGGCGAGGCGACGGTGAAGAAGCTCTACCGCGAGCGCGGCCGCGTCCGCCTCGTGCCCGCCAACGAGAAGCTCGCCCCGATCGTCGCGCGTGCCGCCGAGGTCGAGATCCGCGGCGTGGTGATCGCCGTGCTGAGACGCTACCGCTAGCGAGGAGGCTCCCAGGTCCGATGTTCCGCAGCCTCCTCCTCCTCGACGTCGACAACACGCTCTACCCGCCCTCGCGCGGCGTCGTCGAGCGGGTCGACGCGCGCATCAACCGCTATCTGGTCGAGCGGGTCGGCATCGACGCCGCGGAGGTGGACGGCATCCGCCGCCGGCTGTGGAGCGACTACGGGACGACGCTGCACGGGCTCATGCACCGCCGCGGCATCGACCCCGCCGACTACCTGCGCTTCGTGCACGCGATCGAGCTGGGCGAGCTGCTGGCGGCGGACCCGGCGCTCGTCGTGGTGCTCGGCCGCATCCCGCTCCTCAAGGTGGCGGTGACCAATGGCTCGGCGGCGCACGCGCGTGGCGTCCTCGACTGCCTCGGGGTGCGCTCGCTCTTCTTCCGCGTCTACGGCCTCGAGCGCCTCGCCTTCGTCCCCAAGCCCTACGTGCAGGCGTATCAGATGGTGCTCGCGGACCTGCACGCGCTCGGCCGCGACTGCATCCTGGTCGAGGACCGTGCCGTCAACCTGCGCGCGGCGCGCCAGCTCGGCATGCGGACCGTGTACGTCGCCGACGGCGGCCCGCCGGCGCCCGAGGCCGACGTGTCGATCGGCTCGGTGCTCGAGCTCGAGCGCGCGCTGGCCGCGCTCGCATGACGGCGGAGCCCTTCGCGCTCTACGTGCACGTGCCGTGGTGCCGGCACGTCTGCCCGTACTGCGACTTCAACGTGTACGCGGCGGCGGAGCCGCCCGAGCGCCCGTACGTGGACGCCGTGGCGACGGAGCTCCGCGCTTGGGCCGAGCGCGCGCAGTGGCGCGCGCGGCGCGCGAAGAGCGTCTACCTGGGCGGCGGCACGCCGTCGCTCCTCTCGCCCGGGGCGATCGCGACCGTGCTCGAGGCCGTCGCGCGCGGCTTCGGCATTGCCGACGGCGCCGAGGTGACGCTCGAGGCGAACCCGGGCACCGTCACGCGCGAGCGCCTGGCGGGCTACCGCGCCGCGGGCGTGAACCGCCTCTCGCTGGGCGCGCAGTCGTTCCACGCCGGGCATCTGCGGGCGCTCGGCCGCGACCACGGCGCGGCCGACATCGGCACTGCGGTGGAGGCAGCGCGGGCCGCCGGCTTCGCCAACTTGAGCCTCGACCTGATCTTCGCCGTGCCGGGCCAGACGCTCGCCGACTGGGAGGACGACCTCGGGGCCGCGCTCGCGCTCGCGCCCGAGCACGTCTCCGCCTACGCGCTCACCTACGAGCCGGGCACCCCCTTCCATGCCTGGCGCGCGAGCGGCCGGCTCCGTCCCGTCGACGAGGACGGCGAGGCCGCCATGGCGGAGCGTACGGTCGAAAGGCTCGCGGCAGCTGGGTACGAGCGCTACGAGATCTCGAGCTTCGCCCGCCCCGGCTTCGCCGCGCGCCACAACACGAGCTACTGGGACGGCTCGGACTACCTGGGGCTCGGCGCCGGGGCGCACTCCTTCAGCGCGGAGCCCGCGCCCGGGCGGCGCTGGGCGAACGAGCGTCGTCCCGAGCGCTACCTCGCGGCCATGCGCGAGCGCGGCACCGCGGTCGCAACCGAGGAGCGGCTCAGCCCCGCGCAGGCACGCGGAGAGTTCTGCTTCACCGGGCTCCGGCAGGCGGCCGGCGTCGATCTCGTTCGGTTCCGGCGCCGCTTCGGCGTCGCGCTCCGCACCGCGTTCCCGCACGTCGAGCGCCTGATCGCCGACGGGCTCGTCGAAGCGAGCGGCGATCGCGTACGCTTGACCGCACGCGGCTTCCGCTACGCCGACACGGTGGCGGCGAGCTTCGTGTAGACCGTCAACGCCCCTCGTTGGCGCACGCCATCATCTCTCGCGCGACGGGAGCAGGTCATCGACCGCGACGCTCGCTCCGGGGAGCGCCACGAGGTCGAGACGACCGCCGCGCAACGCCACGCTCGTCTCCGCATAGCGCCGCTCGGCCGGAATCGGGGAGCGATGTACCTCCACCCGATCGCCCACGAGGTCGACCACCCAGTATTCGGGGACGCCGGCGGCCGCGTAGATGGCGGTCTTCGTCAATCGATCCTGGACAATGGAAGAGTCGGCCACCTCGACCACCAGCAAAGCGGTCGTCGGGTGTCTGTCCAGATAGTCCGAGACGCTCCCGGGCACGACTGCCACGTCCGGCTCGGGGACGGAGAGCAGCCCCGCGATCAGAGGAAACTGTTGCCGAACGAGGGCGCGGGTGCCCACCGCACGGGACACGGCATCATGCACCATGTGGACGCCGGTCGCATGCCTCGGATTCTGCGGCGCCATGGCGACGATCACCCCCTCCAGCAACTCCACCCGGTCGTCGGGTGCGAGCACGCCCCGCGCCACCAGCTCGAAGAATTCCTCGCTGGTGCAGCGGGACGCAGCAGGGGCGGGATGTGCCATCGCGGTCAGGCTAGCGCCGCGCGATCCCGACGGCAATGCATACTTCCGGCTATCGGGGAGCGACGGCGGCTAGGAGCGTCCCCGAGACTGCGGTCCGCGGGAGCGGGGCCGCCGTCTCCGCTTCGATTCGGCGCCGCCGAGCAATGGGCGTGATCGGCCGTCTCATTCGGACGCCTCATAGGCGCTGCGACGACGCCCCCGCTCCCGCGACGCGCGTCGCGCCGGATCGCGCGCAACGGCCCCCGAAGCTGTGGCTGCGGGCCAACACGTCGCGCCACAAGGCGATGAGCCACGGGGGATGGTGGCCGAGGCGGCGCGGCTGGAGCGGGAGTGCGCCGCGATCATTCGCGGTCGCGTGCGGCTGGCGCGCGCGGACGAAGCCGCGCCGCCGGCACGCGGGGCGGAAGAGCGCAGCGGGGAGGCGGGGGCGCCCTCGGAGCGCCTATGAGGCGCCGCGCGCGACGGCCGATCGAAGCACCCGATTCAGCGGCGCCGAATCGAAGCGGAGAGGGTGCCCCCGCCTCCCCGCACCGCCGTCTCGGGTCACGCTCCTAGTACCGGTAGTGCTCCGGCTTGTACGGCCCCTCGGGGGCGACGCCGATGTAGGCGGCCTGCTCGGGGGTGAGCTGGGTGAGCGTGACGCCCAGCTTCTCCAGGTGCAGGCGCGCCACCTCCTCGTCGAGCTGCTTGGGGAGCATGTGGACCGCCTTCCCGTACCGGGCGGCGTTCCGCCACAGCTCGAGCTGCGCCAGCACCTGGTTGGTGAAGGACGCGCTCATCACGAACGAGGGGTGGCCGGTCGCGCAGCCGAGGTTCAAGAGTCGGCCCTCGGCCAGCACCAGCACCGAATGCCCGTCGGGGAACACCCACTCGTCGTACTGCGGCTTGATGGTGATGCGCTTCACGCCCGGCAGCGTGGCGAGGCCCGCCATGTCGATCTCGTGGTCGAAGTGGCCGATGTTGCCCACGATCGCCTTGTCCTTCATGCGCGCCATGTGCGCCGCCGTGATGACGTGACAGTTCCCGGTGGCGGTGATGAAGATGTCGGCCGTTTCGACGTGCTCCTCGACGGTCGCGACCTCGTAGCCCTGCATGGCCGCCTGCAGCGCGCAGATGGGATCGATCTCGGTCACGATCACGCGGCAGCCCTGGCCGCGGAGCGCCTCGGCGCAGCCCTTGCCCACCTCGCCGAAGCCGCACACCACCGCCACCTTACCGCCCAGCATGACGTCGGTGGCGCGGTTGAGCCCGTCGATCAGCGAGTGGCGGCAGCCGTAGATGTTGTCGAACTTGCTCTTGGTGACCGAGTCGTTGACGTTGATGGCGGGGAAGAGGAGCGTACCCTCCTTCGCCATCTGGTAGAGGCGGTGCACGCCGGTCGTGGTCTCCTCGCTCACGCCGCGGACCCGGCGCGCGACGCGCTTCCACTGCCCCGGCGCCTCCTTCTGCAGGCGGCGAAGGAGCGCCAGGACGACGCCCCACTCCTCGGGATCCTTGGCGGGGTTGAAGGCGGGCACCTTGCCGGCCTTCTCGAACTCGACCCCCTTGTGCACGAGGAGCGTGGCGTCGCCGCCGTCGTCGACGATGAGATCGGGCCCGGCGCCGTCGGGCCACACGAGCGCCTCGTTGGTGCACCACCAGTACTCCTCGAGCGTCTCGCCCTTCCAGGCGAAGACCGCCGCGCCGCGCGGCTTGGCGGGGGTGCCGCCGCGCCCGACCGCGACCGCCGCGGCGGCCGTGTCCTGCGTGCTGAAGATGTTGCACGAGGCCCAGCGCACCTCCGCGCCCAGGTCGATCAGCGTCTCGATCAGCACGGCGGTCTGCACCGTCATGTGCAGCGAGCCCGTGATGCGCGCGCCGCCGAGCGGCTTGGTGGCGGCGTACCGCGCGCGCAGCGCCATGAGCCCGGGCATCTCCTGCTCGGCCAGGCGGATCTCCTTACGCCCCAGCTCCGCGAGCGCCAGGTCCTTCACCTTGAAGCGCGGACGCGCGGCGCGCGCCGGCGCGACGGACTCGAGCTTCGTGGTCGTCCTCATCGAGCCTTCCTCAGCGCCCGGCGGCGCGCCCGAGCCCGCCCGCCGAGCGCAGGTCGCCGACGCGGTCGGTGCGCTCCCAGCTGAAGTACGGGCCCTCGGCGATGCGCCCGAAGTGGCCGTAGGAAGCGGTGCGCTGGTAGATGGGGCGCTTCAACCCGAGCATGTGGATGATGGCCGCGGGCTTCAAGTCGAACACCTCGCGCACGATGGTCGCGATATTCTCGTCCGGCACGGCGCCGGTGCCGAAGGTGTCGACCAGCACGGACACCGGGTCCGCGACGCCGATCGCGTACGCGAGCTGCACCTCGCAGCGCTGCGCCAGCTCCGCCGCCACGATGTTCTTGGCGATGTAGCGCGCCATGTAGGCGGCGCTCCGGTCGACCTTCGAGGGGTCCTTGCCGCTGAACGCGCCGCCGCCGTGCCGCCCGTAGCCGCCGTAGGTGTCGACGATGATCTTCCGGCCGGTGAGGCCGCAGTCGCCCCTGGGCCCGCCCTCGACGAAGCGGCCGGTCGGGTTGATGTAGTAGACGGTCGACTTGTCGAGGAATTCGGGCGGGACGACCTTCTTCACCACCTCCTCGACGATCGCCTCCTTGAGCGCGCCGTGCGCGACGTCGGGGGTGTGCTGCGTCGAGACGACCACCGTATCGGCGCGCACCGCGCGCCCGTCGCGGTACTCGACCGTCACCTGGCACTTGCCGTCGGGACGGAGGAAGGGGAGGAGCCCCGAGCGCCGCGCTTCGCCGAGCCGCTGCCCGATGCGGTGCGCGGTGTAGATGGCGAAGGGCATGTACTCCCGGGTCTCGTCGCAGGCGTAGCCGAACATCATGCCCTGGTCGCCCGCGCCCTGCTCCTTGAAGAGCCCCTCGCCCTCGGTGACGCCCTGCGAGATGTCGAGCGACTGCCGCTCGATCGCCGTCACGATGGCGCAGCTGTGCATCGAGGATGGCGTCCGAGATCTGGTCGCAGACCTTGTCCGGGTGGCCCTCGTTGACCGATTCCGACGTGAAGACGTAGTCCTTCAACACGGCTGGCGGATATATCCGATGCTCGTCGGCCGGGGCAAGCGAGCGCCGCGCGGCAGGCGCGCTACTCGGGCTCGTTGAAGCGCGCGTCGACCAGCTCGCGGATCGCCGCGAGCGCCTGGGCGGCCTCGGGTCCGCGGGTCGCCACCTCGATGCGGCTCCCCTGCTCCGCGGCCAGCATCATGACGCCCATGATGCTGCGCCCGTTCACCACCTGTCCGTCCTTGGCGACCGTCACCTCGGCGTTGAAGCGGCTCGCGGTCTGCACGAGGAGCGCAGCCGCCCGCGCGTGGAGCCCGAGGCGGTTGCGGATCTCCAGGCTGGCGCGGTGCTCGTCAGTCGCGGCGCCCATTGGCGTCTTCGTGGGGCGCGACGTCGTCGCTCGGCGGCGCGGTCGCCCAGAAGATGTGCTCCCGCCCGTAGCGCAGGATGAAGCCCGCCAGGCGGCGGGCGTTCATCTGGCCGCGCACGGTGGTGAGCTTGACGAGGATCGGCATGTTGACCCCGGCCACCACCTCGGCGCCCGTCTCGCGCGCGACCGCGAGGCTCAGGTTGGTCGGCGTGTCGCCCAGCATGTCGGTGAGGATGATCGCACCGTCCCCGCGATCGACCCCCCGCACCGCGCTCGCGATGCGCTCGCGGATCGCGTCGGGGGGGTCGCTGTAGGCCGTGACGACGCTCACCAGGCCGTCGAGCGGACCAAGGACACCCTCCAGAATCTGCACCATCTCCTCCGCCAAGCGTCCGTGCCCGACGACGACGATTCCCACCATCATGAGATGCTTACTCCCGCGGCCCCTCTCGGGCAAGCAAACGAGTGTCCCGAACCGGGACTCTAGCGCTCGGCGTCGCGGTGGCGGACGAGCACGCGGTGGCCACGCTCCGCGAGCCGGCGGCTCAACTCGTCGACCAGCACGATCGAGCGATGACGGCCGCCCGTGCAGCCGAGCGCGATGGTGAGATAGCTCTTCCCCTCGCGCTGGTAGAGCGGCAGGGTGAAGGCGAGGAGGTCGAGCACGCGGCGGAGGAACTCCTGGCTCTCCTCGCGCCGCAGCACCCAGTCGGCGACCGCCGGGTCGGCCCCGGTCCTGGCGCGCAGCTCCTCGACGAAGAAGGGGTTGGGGAGGAAGCGGCAGTCGAGCGCCAGGTCCGCGTCGGTCGGCAGGCCGTACTTGTAGCCGAACGAGACGAGGGCGACCGTCATCGTGCCCGCCTCGGGGCGCTCGACGAGGTCACGCAGCGCGCTGCGCAGCTCGTGCACGGTGAGCGCGCTCGTGTCGAGAACGCGGCCGGCGACCTCGCGCAGCGGCCGCAGCTTCTCGCGCTCGCGCCGGATGCCGTCGGCGAGCACGCCGCCCAGGGCCGCGGGATGCGGCCGGCGGGTCTCGCTGAAGCGGCGCACGAGCACGTCCTCGCTCGCCTCGAGGTAGAGCACCTCGAGCGCGACGCCGCGCGCGCGCAGCTCCTCGAAGATGCGCGGGAACTCGTCGAGGAAGTGCCGCTCGCGGACGTCGAGGCCGAGCGCCACGCGCCGCACCTCCTCGCTCGAGCTCTCCCACACCTCGACGAAGCGGGGGATGAGCGCCACCGGCAGGTTGTCGATGCAGTAGAAGCCCAGGTCCTCGAGCACCTTGATGGCGGTGCTCTTGCCCGAGCCGGAGAGCCCGGTCAC
>WNGD01001138.1_pt1 | contig 29071 bp, 26 predicted proteins | sample 5400671 | NCBI WGS metagenome assembly WNGD01 (sample SAMN13153369, study PRJNA577476) | soil metagenome | isolation source: 40 cm soil or saprolite under grassland replicate 2 | place: USA:California | collected 2016-06-15
GGTCAAGGCCGCCATGCAGCTCGATCACTCGCTGAGCACCGGCCGCCTGGTGCAGGCCGTCGACATTCTGCGTGATGATGCCCGCCAGCAGCCCACGGCACTCGAGTTCAGCGACCGCACGATGGCCCAGGTTCGGGACGGCGCCGGCGATATGCCGCCAGCCGAGATGGCTGCGTGCCCAGTACCTGCGGCGGGCCGCGGCACCGCCGACGAATGCCTGATACGTCATCGGCTCGGCCCGCCGGGCCAGGCCGCTTGGCCCCCGGTAGTCCGGGATACCGGACTCCGTCGAGAGCCCGGCCCCGCTCAGGATCACGACACCGCCGCCGGAGACCAGCTGCGCGAGCGCGCAGAGCCGGCTGGCCGACGCCGCTGGCTGACTGGCCGACGCCGCTGGCTGACTGGCCGACGCTGGTGGCTGACTGGCCGACGCCGCTGGCTGGCTGGCTGGCGCTGGTGGCCAGCTGGCCGACGCCGCTGGCTGACTGGCCGACGCTGGCGGCTGACTGGCCGGCGCGCCAAGGAGAGTGCCGCGTCCGCCACCGGATGCCTGGGTCACCTCTTCATGCTGCCTGACGTTCGCGGCTGCCGCGCCGTGGCCTGCATCAGAGCGCCAGCGCCTGGGCCAGCTGCCGGTAGCCGTCACGCGGATCGGCGCCCGCAGTGGCGAGCAGCTGGAGGCACACGTGGTCGGCGCCGGCGTCGAGATGCTCGGTAAGCTGCGCGGCCACCTGACCTGGGCTGCCGTGGGCGACGAGCGCGTCGATCAGCGCGTCGCTGCCGCCTCCGCTCAGATCCTCGTCGCTCCAGCCGAGCCGGCGTAGGTTGCTCGTGTAGTTGACCAGCCCCAGGTACGGGGTCTGGACCCGCTTGCGGCCGATGGCCCGGGCTCGCTCCTGGTCGGCGTCCAGCACCACCTTGTGCTCCGGCGCCAGCAGCGGTCCCGCGCCCAGGATCGCCCGCGCATGCCGCGTGTACGCGGGCGTGACCAGGTAGGGATGCGCACCAGCGGCCCGCTGCGCGGCCAGGCGCAGCGCCCGCGGGCCGAGCGCGGCCAGCATGAGATTCGCGGCCGGCACCCCGTCACCGAGTAGCACGTCGACGTAGCCTGCCAGCGTCTCGTAGGGCTTCGCGTACTGCTGGGTGGCCTCCCGGTGGCCGGCCCCAACGCCGAGCAGGAACCGGTCCGGGTAGCTGGCCTGCACGCGGGCGAACGACGCCGCGACATCATGGGCGTCGCACTGCCATATATTCACGATGCCCGTGGCAACCGTCAGCGTGGTCGTCGCCTCGAGCAGCTCTTCAGCCTGTATGAGGTCGCCGCTCGGCGAGCTGCCAAGCCACAAGGTGCCGAAGCCCAGTTCCTCGAGTGCTGCCGCCAGGTCCGGCGTCACCTGGCTAGCGGTCCGCCAGACGCCGAACCGTCCCAGGCGGTCGCGCATGTGCTGAGCCATCCGATCTCCTGTCTGCAAAATGCCCGCGCCGGCGGGAGGCTCCTATTCGGCCGCCCCGGTCAGGCGCAAGCCCGTCGTCACCTTCTCGGCGATGAGCTCAAGGGAGCGGATCCGGTCCTCGACGTCGTACACCAGGGCGGTCAGCATCAGCTCGTCGGCGCCGGTGCGCTCGATCAGGCTGGCAAGCTGCCGGCCTACCGTTTCCGGGGAACCGATCGCCTGGCCGGTCAGGCGCTCGGCGGCGATATGCCGCTCCAGCGGCGTATACGGATAGGCGGCCGCTTCCGCAGCGCTGGCCAGGGCTTGCGGCGCTCCCGCCCGCAGCTGCAGGAACGACAGCGCGGCCGGGCCGGACAGCCAGCGCGCCCGCTCATCGGTATCCGCGCAGATCGCGCTGACCGCGACCATGGCGTACGGGCGCTGCAGCCATTGCGACGGCCGGAAACTCTCTCGGTACAAAGCCAGCGCCGGCACGGTGTTGGCGGCGCTGAAATGATGGGCGAAAGAGAACGGCAGCCCGAGCAGGCCGGCCAGCTGCGCGCTGAAACCGCTTGAGCCGAGCAGCCAGATCGCCGGCATGTCTCCCCGGCCGGGCATCGCGGTGATCCGCGCACCCGTATCCGCCCCGGTAAACAGCCCGATCAGATCGGCAAGCTCCTGCGGGAACGCGTCGGCTGACAGGCCTTCCATGGTGCGGCGCAGCGCCAGCGCGGTGACCTGATCAGTACCCGGCGCGCGGCCGATGCCCAGGTCAATCCGGCCGGGATGGAGTGCCTCCAGCGTGCCGAACTGCTCCGCCACCACCAGCGGGGCATGATTGGGCAGCATCACCCCGCCCGAGCCAACCCGGATGGCGGACGTCGCGGCAGCCAGGTGCGCGATCAGCACAGCAGGCGCCGAGCTGGCAATGGCCGGCATGTTGTGGTGCTCAGCCACCCAGAAGCGCTGGTATCCCAGTTCCTCGGCGCGCTGGGCGAGCACAGTCGTCTGGCGCAGCGCCTGGCTTGCGGTCGTCCCGGCGGCTACCGGTGAAAGGTCAAGGACGGATAGCGGTACCTGCATCACATAACTGGCCAACTGCCGCCGATCCCGGTTTTCTTCCATGGCCCTGCCCCTGCCCATGCTCATGGCCGTGCGGCTCGGTAGCCCGGCAGCCTGGAGCCGGTGCCTCTGCGCGCCGGATCGGGCGGCGCTGTTCGCCGCTAGATGAGCGCGGGCTTCCCGGCTTGCTGTCGTGGCAAGGTCAGAAGCATGCCGTTGTTCGTGCTCATACATAGCCCGTCAGTGGGCCCGGCCACCTGGTCCGCGGTGGCGGGCCTGCTCACGGCGGCCGGCTGCGATGTCGCGGTGCCGTCATTGCTGGCCGTTGGCGAGGCCGGGCCGCCCTTCTGGCCGCGGGCCGTCGCGGCAGTGACTGGCAAGCTCGGGACGGCGCGGCCGGATCAGCCGCTGGTGCTCATCGCGCACAGCAATGCCGGGGTCTTCCTGCCGGTGATCCGGCGCGGCCTGGAATGGCCGGTCGCATTGTCCGTGTTCGTTGATGCCACGATCCCTGTCCCGGCTGGCCGGACGCCGGTGGCACCGGCGGAGTTCCTGACGTTCCTGCGCGGCCTGGCGGGTCCCGATGGCCGGCTCCCCCGGTGGACTGACTGGTGGGATGAAAAGGACGTGGCGCCGATGTTCGCCGACCAGCAGACCCGCGAGGTCATCACCGCAGAGCAGCCTCGGCTGCCGCTGGCCTACTACGAGGAACAGGTTCCGGTGCCGCCCGGCTGGGACGACCATCCGTGCGGCTACGTGCAGTTCAGCGAGCCGTACGACGGCCAGGCCGCAGAGGCCCGGCGACGCGGCTGGGCCGTGCGGTCCGTGCCCGGCGAGCACCTCCACCAGGTCGTCGATCCCGATGCCACTGCCCGCACGCTGCTTGAGCTCGCCTTTCCAGGGCGGCCATGACGAGCAGCGGGGCATGCCGTGCCAGCCCCAGCCAGCTCTCCTGCCGGTCAGCGCGGCTAGGCACGCATCCACCGATCGTAAGGATCGCGGCCGGGCCGGAATCCGTTCGCCTGCACCATCGTGGCGGCCCTGACAAGGTCGCGGGCCAGGGCGGCCGGATGGTGCGCATCGCTGCCGAAGCTGACGGCATCGCCGCCTGCCTCATGCCACCAGCGCACGATCTGCGGATCCAGCGGAACCCTGGTGTTGACCTCCAGCGTCCGCGAGGTGCCGGACAGCGCGCGCAGCACGTGTCGGTATTCCTCCTCGAACGCCGCCGGGTGATAGCGGCCGGCGCCCCTAGGCCAATAGCGCACCGGGTAGTCGATATGCGCCAGCACGGCAAAGTCATCGGAGCCGGTAACCATGCGGGCAGCTTCCGCCAGGTACGCCCGCACCACTTCGGCGGCCGGCCGCACCCGGTACGCGTCACTGACCTCAAGGAAGCGGCCCTGGCCGGCCGGCAGGGAATGCACGGAGCCGAGGGTCCGGTCGAACCCGCCGAGGTCGAGCAACTCCGCGGTCCGGCGTGCGTGCCAGTGCGGCTCGCTGAGCTCGACCCCGGACAGGATCCGCAGGTCCGGGAACATATCGCGGCATCGCTGCAGGCACTCCAGATAACCAGCCACGTCGAGCAGCGGCGGCACCAGCACCCCGTCCGGCGTGATCTTGGCGCGCAGGCCGGCCGGCGGCTCGCCGCCCAGCAACGTCCAGGACGTGAGCTCCGCGTGCTCGGTGAACGCGAGGCAGGCCAGGCCGATCTCGACGGCCCGCGCGCAGGTCCGCTCCATGGAGCCGCCGGGCGCATCCCATGACCATTCGCTGTGCACGTGCCCGTCGGACGGCAGCGGCGGCCGGTTCTCAGGCACGCACCCTCCGCAGGCTCAGCCGCCCGCACAGGGAACCTGGCGGGTGCGGCACGCTGGCAGGCCTATGCCGCGCTGGCCGGCGCGCCTGGCACGGCACGCCCCCGGCCGTGGTCGCGCAGCCGCATGGCGGCCGTCGCCGGGAAATAGAGCACCTGCCGCGGGACGTGCGTCGTTGACTGGTAGAGCGCGCGGAGTGCCGCGGTCGCCGCGATGTCCGTCAGCGGGCTGCCCGGGGTGCCGTAGAGCTTCCGCGCCCAGCGCGGCAGCGTCGCAAAGGCGAGCGCGCCCAGCGGCGGCACAATCAGCCGCAGCGCCGCGTACTGGGCGGGCACCGGCGGCTTAAAGGAGCCGCGGAGTGCCTCCCTGGCCTCGGCACAGGCGTAGAGCCCTGGCGTGACTCGCTGGTAATAGCTGTCGAGCGCGGCGACGCTGGCCGGCACCGCGGCCGGATCGAGGCCCATCAGGCCCGCGCTCCGCCGCTGCTCGGCCACGAACGTGTCGAGATCCGCGGCGGATAGCCGCATGCCGCAGCGCCGCGCGATCTCCACGTAGGAGGAGACCTCGCCGTTGTGCACCCAGAGCAGGAGATCGGGCTCGTCCAGCCGGATGATGCTTCCGTCGGCGTCGGTCCCGGTGAGCGTGGCGTGGATCTTGCGGACCCGGCGGCCGGCCCGCGCTGCCTCGGCCGCGCTCCCGTAGGTCCGCACCCGGACGAACTCAGCCGTGCGGACGAACCGGCCCCATGCCTCGCGGCGGTCCGCGAACCCGGTGTTCTGCCAGGTGGCCCGCATCGCGCGGGGATTCAGCGCCTGCAGGTAAAGGGAACGCAGCCCGGCCACCCAGATGACCGGCTCGGCCATGATCCGCCAGGTGACCGAACCTGGGCCGAAGAGCCCGTCGGGCCGGGTGATTAGGTCAGCAGCGGGCTCGTCTCGCGTCAGGCCCATTACCCACCTCCCAAAGCGGTCACGTCGGGCGGGTTTCCTCCTCTATCCAGCCCAGGTACGCCGATGAGCCCGCGATGATCGGCGTGGCGACTATCTCAGGCTCATCGTAGCTGTGCCGCTCGGTCAGGAATTCGGCCAGTTCCTGATAACGGTCGGTGGGCAGCTTGAGTATTAACGTCCACTCCTCGGCCCGCTCCAGCCCGCCGTCCCACCAGTACATGCTCGCGATCGGGCCGCCGACCTGTGCGCATGCAGCAAGCCGCGCCTGCACGGCTGAGCGGGCGAGATCCATTGCCTCCGCCCGCGAATCCGTGGTGGTCTGCACCTGTAGGTACCGCACCTCGGGGCCGGCCACCGCGCTACCCTGACTCGCCATGGCACCCGATCGTACGCCCGGCCCGGCCGGGGCCACAGCCGATGCACATTACGCGGTGATCGGGACGCCAGGACCGCGCTGCGCCCGGACCGGGCTGGCGAACGAGGCCAACCGGTGAACGGCCCGTTCTGCCTGATCGTCAACCCCGCCGCGGGCGGCGGCAAGGCTCTCCGGCTGGTCAGCACCGTTACCGCCGTGCTCGACGAAGCCGGCGCGGCATACCTGGTCAGCCAGTCGGCCAGCCTGGACAGCGCCAGGGATCTCGCGGATGCCGCGGCACGGCGCGGGGATGTGGTGGTAGCCGTCGGCGGGGACGGCATGGCCGGCGCGCTCGCGGGCCCGGTGTCGGCCGCTGACGGTATCTACGGGATCATCCCGGCCGGACGCGGCAACGACTTCGCGCTGGTGCTCGGTGTGCCTGCCGATCCGGCCGCCGCGGCGCGCGTGCTGGCGCGCGGTCAGGTCCGGACCATGGACCTGATCGGCGTCGGCGTCCCCGGCGAGTCCGAGACGGTCGCCGCGCTCAGCGTGTACCTCGGCTTGCCGTCCGTGGCCGCGGAGATCGCCAGCCGCAGCCGGCTGCTGCGCGGGCCGGTGGGGTACCCGGTAGCGGCGCTGCGGGCGCTGGCCCGCTGGAAGCCCGCGGCCTTCCGCGTCGAGCCAGCCGGCCAGCCGGCCGGGCCAGACGGCCAGCCGGCCGGGCAAGACGGGATACCGGCCGGGCAAGACGGGATACCGGACGGTGCCTTCGCCGCGTACGCCGTCGTGGTGGCGAACTGCGCCTACTTCGGCGGCGGGATGAAGGTCGCCCCGACGGCCGAGATCGACGACGGCATCCTGGATGTCATCACGATGCGGCACGGACCGCGGCTCGCCTTCATTCGCGTGCTGTTGAGGATCAAGGACGGAACGCACGTCACGCTGCCACGGATCGGCCTCGGCCGGGCGGCCGAGGTGACGGTGACGGTGGACCGGGCCATGCTGGCCGCGGCCGATGGCGAGGCGCTGCCAGGTGCCGCGCCGCTGCCCGCCGGGATGCCGCTGCGGATCCGCGTGCTCCCCCGTGCGCTCCGGGTAATTGCGCCCCGGCGCGAATAACACGCGTGACGACGGTCTGATCCGGACGCCGCCGGACAATGCCTGACCTTTACTGACTTCTGTTTGACCGGCAGCGCAGCCTATCGCGGACCGGCGCCGGCAGGCTCGTAATAATGCTCGTACGGCCAGCTTCAGACGAGCCTGCCGCCGCCGAGGAAGGACCGCGCGAATTCCGGGCTCGCGGCCAGCTCCGCCGGGGTGCCGGCCAGCTGCAGGCGACCGCCGCCGAGCACGTAGGCCCGATCCGAGATCGCCAGCGCAGCCTTTGCCCGCTGCTCCACAAGGAGCACGGTCGCACCGCCCTCGGCCAGCCTGCGCACGTGCTCATTCAGCAGCGAGCGCGCGATGGTCGGCGCGAGGTTAGCGGTCGGCTCGTCCAGCAGGAACACAGCGGGCGCTAGCATCAGCACCCGGCCCATGGCCAGCATCTTGCGCTCGCCGCCGCTGAGCTTGCCGGCGTGGCGGCCGAGCATCGCGCCGAGCCTGGGGAAGATCGTGACCACCTGCTCGACGTGCGCGGCGACCTCTTTCCTTGGCAGCAGGTAGCCGCCCATCTCCAGGTTCTCCCTGACCGTGAGCGGCGCGAACACGTCGTCCACCTGCGGCACGTACCCAACGCCCGCCCTGGCGACCTCCTCGGGCGGCAGGTTGGTGACGTCCCGGTCGCCGACCATGACCGTGCCCGCCGATACCCGCAGCACGCCGACGAGGCTCTTGAGCAGCGTGCTCTTGCCGGATCCGTTCGGCCCGACGATGGAGACGACCTCCCGCGGATCGGCCCGGACCGACACGGCATGGATCACCGGGTCGCCGCCATACCCAGCCGTCACCCCGGCGGCGCGCAGCGCGGCGCCACGCAGGGCAAGCTCAGCCGACAAGGTAGGCCTCCACGACCTCGGCCCGCTCCCTGAGCTCCGCCATCGTGCCCTGGGCCAGCACGGAGCCCTCGGCCATCACCACCACCGGATCGCAGAACTCGTCCATGATGGCAAGCTCGTGCTCGACCATCAGGATGGTCATTCCCTCGCTGCACAGCCCGGTCAGCGCGGTGCCGATCCGCCTGGCCAGCTCCGGGTGCACGCCCGCCATCGGCTCGTCGAGCAGCAGCACGGCCGGCTCGGCCATCAGCGCCCGCATGATCTCCACCAGCCGCCGCTGGCCGCCGCTTAGGTCGCCCGCGTAGCTGTTGGCGAGATCGGTGAGGCCGAACCGGCCGAGCACGGCCTCGGCCCGGGAGATCGCCGCCGACTCATCCCCGCGCCAGTAGCGACGGCCAGCGACCGCCCCGCGGAAGGAATCGCCGCGATTGCCCGGCGCGGCGGTCAGCAGGTTCTCCAGGACGGTGAGCCGCTTGAACTCGCTGGCCAGCTGGAAGGTCCGGATCAGGCCGATCCTCGCGCGACGGAACGCGGGCATGCCGGAGATGTCCTGGCCCTGGTAGAGGATCTTGCCAGCGGACGGGCGGTCGGTCCCGGCGAGCAGCGCGAGCAGCGTGGACTTCCCCGCGCCGTTGGGGCCGATCAGGCCGGTAAGGGTACCGCGGCGGACGGCTAGCGAGACGCCGGACACGGCGTGCACTCCGCCGAAGTCGCGACTGACGTCCACGGCCTGCAGGACGTCGGCATGGCCGGCCGCTGCCGCGATTGGACGGCTCGCGGACGGCTCCGCCGGACGGCTCACAGCCGGCTCCGCCGGACGGCTCGCGGGCGGCTCCGCCGCGCTTCGTGCGGGGACGGCGATCACCCGCTTGCGCTCGGGCAGCAGGCCCTGCGGGCGGAGCCACAGGAAGGCCACGATGAGCAGGCCGATCGCGACCCACTGCAGCGACGGGATCAGGTTCGGCGGCAGGTTCTGGCTGTTCGGGATGAACCGTGACCCCTCCTCGAAGGCAAGCGGCACGAGGACCGCGCCGAGCACCGCGCCGCGGTGATTGCCGAGCCCGCCGATGATCACCGCGGCGAAGAGCACGATGGTCTCCGCATAGGTCCACGCCGCCGGCGACCAGGTGTTGATGAAGCCGACGAGCACGCCGCCGGACAGGCCGGCGATCGCGCCGCCGGCAACGAGCATTCCGGTCCGGAGCGAGAGCAGGTTCTTGCCGATCGAGTCGGCGATTCTGTCGTTGTCGCGCATTGCGCGGAGCGTCCGGCCGTACGGTGACTCGGTGATCCGCCGGACGAACCAGTAAACGCCGCCGGCCAGGGCGACCGCCGCCGCGACATAGGCCCACTGGTAGCCAGTCGACGTGGGACTGAACTCGCCCTGCAGCGGTGACGGGACGATGGCCAGCCCGGCGTCGCCGTTCAGCAGCGGGCGGTAGTCGGTCACGAGCAGGTTGACCAGAACCGCGGTGACCAGCAGGCCCACCGCGGCGAAATCACCACGGAGCCGGCGCCCGACCAGGAAGGTGAACGGCAGCGCGAGGAGCGCCCCGGCGGCTGCGGCGCCGACCCAGGGCAGCGGGAACGGCAGGCTCCAGCCGCCCAGGTAACTCTGGAATCCGCCGTTCGCGGTGTCCGGCGGCATCGAAAGGATCGCCGCCGTGTAGGCGCCGACGGCCTGGAAGATGATGAACCCGAAATTCGTCACTCCGGCGATGCCGAACTGCTGACTCAGGCCCAGGCAGGCCATCGCATCGACGGCGCCGTAGACCAGCAGGTTAATGACGTAGTACATCTGACCGCCCCTTTCCCGCGGTCATGCCCGGGCACCCAGCAGGCCAGTCGGGCGCACCGCGAGCATCGCGAGCAGCGCGACGAAGGCAATGACGTACTTGTAGTCCGGCGCGATGAAGGCGGCGCTGACCTCGGTGGCGATGCCGATGACGGCGGCGCCCAGCATCGCGCCGTAGGCATGACCTGGCCCGCCGAGGAAGACCGCAGCCAGGATCAGCACCAGGAACAGGTCGGAGCTGGTCGGGCCGAAGCTGCCGATGTCGATCGCGAAGACGGTGCCGGCCAGGCCGCAGAGCGCGCCGGTCAGCGCCCAGGTCAGGGCGATCACCCGGCTGGTTCTGATGCCGCAGTTGCGCGCCAGCGTGCGGTTCGCCGCGGTGGCGCGCATCGCCTTGCCGAGCCGGCTGTAGCGGAGCATGACGTGCACGCCGGCCATCACCGCGACGCTGATGCCGATGATCACTAGCTGCACCGTGGTGAGGACCAGGCCGCCGGCCTGAAACGTCCTGCCCTGTCCCAGTGAGTAGGACACGTCGATGCCGCCCACCTGTGCCTCAATGCCGAACTCGATGATCAGCGCCATGCCGAGTGACACGATCACCAGCGTGATCGGCGACGAGCCGCGCCGCTGGAACGGCGTGTATACCACGAGGTTGAGCAGCACCGACAGCAGCGAGCAGGCTGCCATCGCCGCCACCAGCCCGATCCAGACAGATACGCCGGACTGGTTCAGCCAGTAGGCCACAAATGCGCCCGCGGTCATCACCGCCGCGAAGGCCAGGTTGAGCACGTCCGTCACCCCGAACTGCAGGGTGAAGCCGATCGCGGCGATTGCCAGCACCGCCGAGGTGATCAGCCCGAACCCGACCGAGGCAAGGAAAATGCTCACGCCGGGCTCACCCGGGCCCGATGACGGTTCCGGGGCGGCGCGGGCAGTTCATTCACCCGGACAGGGCCCGCAGCTTGGCGACGGGGATGCTGCCCACCACACGCACGGCGCCGGACGGGCTGTAGGTGTCAATCTGGACTATCCCGGCCGAGTCATGGAAGGCGTCGAAGTTCGTCGGCCCGCCCGGCCCGACATACCTGATCTTCTTTCCAGCCTTGAGCGCGGCAGCTCCCTGGGCGAAGGAATTCACTACCGTGGCGCCGGGAACGCCGTCACCGATGGCCGATATGAAGGGCTTCCATTTCGCGGTGTCCGTGCTCTTCGCCTCGATCATCGCGAGCGCGGCCAGGTTAATCCCGTCGTAAAGGTGCACAGCGCCCGGTGCGGTGAAGTAGGTGCTGAAGTTCCCGGTCTGGGCGTTGGCCACCTTGCCCTTGACCGCGAGCAGGGCCTTGGAGAACGCGTCGTACGCCGGGCCGCTGGTTGCCGTGACGAGATTGTCGGCGTGGAAATTCGCCGCAAACGCCGAGGCGCCCACGGCGTGTGTGGCTGCCGTGTAGAAGGCCGGGGAGATGGCGGCCGAGGTCCCGATGATCGGGATGACCTTGCCGCCGTTCAGCTGCTTGATCTCGGCGAACAAGGTGGGATCGGCCGATCCGAGCGCCTCGGTCATGATCGCGTCGGGATGCGAGGAGACGATCTTCTGTGCCTCGGTCCGGAACGTGGTGGCCTTCAGGTCCAGCGTCTCATTCGCGGTCAGCGTCATGCCCGCCTTCCCGATCGCGCTGATCGCGGGCGGCACGAACGTTTGCGACCCGATGTCGTTGCCAAAGGCCAGCGCGATCCGGTGGTAGCCCAGCTTCTGCGCGATCGCGACCATCGCGTATGACTCTTCGAGGTCCGGCGGCACCAGCCGGTAGAAGTACGGATACTTGACCTTGTCGAACTCGTCCTGGCCGGTCATCCCGAACACGACGGTCTTGTGGTTGTTGATAATCGGGACTACGGCCGCCGCCTCGTCTGACGTCGAGCCGATCACGAGGGCGACGTTGGACTGAGTCGCGAAGAGCTTGTTGACCGCGGGCACCGCATCAGCGGGGTCGCCCCTGGTGTCGGCGGAGGTGCAGGTCATCTTGTGGCCAAGGACTCCGCCCGCCTTGTTAATGGCCTGCGTCGCGCCATCGCAGGAAACCAGGTACGTCGGCCCCAGCGCGGCATCCACGCCGCTGAACGGGGCGACATCGGCGACAACGAGCGCCGACTTGGCGCCGCTGCCCGCGCTGCTGCTGCCGCACGCGGTGACCACACTGACGATCGCCGCGGTGGCGAGCACCGCGCAGGCGCGCGCGGCACGGTGCCGCCCCGGGCCGGTGCCGCGCGTTCTTCCGGGCCGGCCGGCCTGCAATGCCGCGGACCCATGAGATGTGACCATTGCCGTCCTCTCGGTGGGTGTGTTAGTTGGTCGCGGACTCGGCTCAGAGCCCGCTCTCGCGCACATTCCGCGGCCGCCACCGCCAGTCGGACCGGTCGCCCTCCTCCGCTACCACGCGGTTGCTGATGGTGCCGACGCCCTCGACGGTGACCTCGATGACGTCCCCGGGCTGCAGCCAGACCGGCGGCTGCCGGGCAAAGCCGACGCCGGCCGGCGTCCCGGTGGCGATCACATCGCCAGGCCGCAGCCGGGTGAAGGAGGAAAAGAACTCGATCGCGCTCGGCACGTCGACGATCATCTGCGAAGTGCGGGCGGACTGCATTACCTCGCCATTGAGCACCGTGGTCAGGGCCAGGTCGGAAACGTCCACCTCGTCGGTGGTGACGAGCTCCGGGCCGATCGGCATGCTGCCCTCGAAGTTCTTGCCTGCCGTCCACTGCGACCCGGCGCGCTGCCAGTCCCGTGCCGACGCGTCGTTGAGCACGACGTATCCGGCGACCGCATCGAGCGCCTTGTCCGCGTCGAGGTAGCGGCCGCCCGCGCCGATGACGACCCCGAGCTCACCCTCGTAGTCGAACCGGTCCGTCAGGGCGGGCTTGACCAGGTCCGCGTACGGCCCTAGCACGCTATCGGCGCCGCGGACGAACGCATCCGGCCAGGTGGGCACCGCGCGGCCGCCCTCCAGCGCGTGATCCTCGTAGTTCAGGCCCAGGCAGAGGATCCGCCCGGGCGCGGGGACCGCGGGCCCGAACGAGCCGGCCTCGAACTCGTCACCCTCGTGAGCCTGCACGGCCCGGATGGCATCCATGGCCGGCGCTCCCGCCCGCAGGACGTAGCCGAGCGAGGCCAGCCGCGCGTCACCGGCCGCCTCGGCGATGTCCAGATAGCCGGCCCCTCCCCGGACATGCAGCCGCGGCCCGCGATCGGTCACCAGGGTTGCGAGCCGCACTTGCCAGCCTCCCGCCAGCCATGCCTGCCCGGGCTCGGCACGCGACCGAAGAGCGCTCATCCCAGCCGCTCGGCCACTGACTGATCCGAGCCCAGATTGGTTAGATTAGATAGATTGGTTGAGCATAGGTCTAGCGGCATAACCCGTCAATAGCGGACTTCAGGAGAGTTAGGTCAAGAGATAGTAATGAGCGGATCCGATTGGTAGCATTGGTTGCGCAAGGGCCTGGGGTGAGCGGCAAGCGCAGCATCGGCCACGAGGACAGGGCCGGCCACGAGGACGGGGAGCAAATGCGGGCATCCGGTGAGGCCATGTCGGCCATGCGCGGCGCACAGGCGGCCGATGCCGCCCTGGCCGGACGCGGGCGCGGGCTGGCCGAGCGGATCCTGGCGGAGTCGAGACAGGCGGGGCTCCGGGCGGGATCCCGGCTGCCGACCGAACGAAGGCTGGCCGACGAGCTCGGCGTGACCCGCTCGTCCATCCGTCACGCGCTGGCGATACTCCAGGCGGAGGGGCGCATCTCGCGCGAGGTGGGGCGTGGCACCTTCTTCCGCCGGGCACCAGAGCCGCTGGAGAGTGCTGGCCGCGACGGCGCCCGCCACGACAGCGCCGGGCACGACAGCGGCGGGCACGACAGCGCCCAGCCGGGGACCGCAGCAGGCCAGGGTTTCGCGCCTGCCGACGTGATGACCATCCGGCGACTGCTCGAGCCGCAGGCGATGCCACTGGTCGTCGCCTGGGCAACGGCAGCTGACTTCGCGGAGATGGAGCGCTGCCTGGCAGGCGGTGGCCAGGCCGCCAGCTATGAGGAGTTCGAGACCTGGGACCTGGCCCTGCACCGCTGCATCGTGGCGGCAAGCCACAGCCAGCTACTCGGCACGCTGTATGCCGCGATCGAGGCCGCGCGGCACGGCCAGGTCTGGGGGGACCTCAAGCGCCGCAGCGCCTCCCGCGAGCGCCGCCTGGAGTATCAGGAAGATCACCGTGCGCTGGTCGCCGCGCTCCGCGCACGTAACGCGGCAGCGGCCATCGAGGCCATGCGCACCCACCTGGCGCGGGTCGCCGATCACCTGCTCGGCACGGACCAGTGGAACGCCCCGGGGGACTGACCGGCGGATGCAGCGTGCTGGTTTGCCGGGCCGGGCGGCCCGGGAAACCAGCACGTCGGAGGGGCCGGCTAGCCGCCAGCCGGCGGGCTAGTAGCCGTAGCCAGGCGAGCCGCCGGAGCCGCCGCCGGAGCCTGACTTCTTCGCGGCGAGCTTAGCGCCGCTTGGAGTGACTGCCCACCACAGGCCGCCGGAGGTGTTGACCCCGTTGCCACTGACCTGGCCGGACTTGGTGTCCTGCACGAAGGTGTACAGCGGGTGACCGTCGTAGGTGAGCTGCGACGAGCCATCCTTCCGCGTGATCGTGCCGAACTTGCCGGGCAGCGACACGCCGCCTGCGGCCTTCGCGGTTCCCGGCACCGGCGGCCAGAAGGTGGCGCACTGGCCATTGCAGTTCGACTTGTTCGGGGTGTCGATGACGAACCAGTACAGGGTGCGCCCCGCCGAGTTCGTCAGCACGGTGCCCTTGCTGGTGCTCCCGGTCTTGATCCCGGAGCCAGAACCGGAACCAGAGCCGGACGCGGCGCTGGAGCCGCCACCGCCACCCGAGCCGGAGCCGCCACTGCCGCCTGACGAGGTGCTCCCGCACGCGGCGAGCACGACCACAGCGGCGGCGATACTGGGGCCTACCCACCATCGGTTGCGCATTTGATATCTCCACTCAGAGCTGCTGCTTTGTATGTACGGCAGATCATCCGTACAACCTGGACTACGTATCACGGGCCCGCATCGTTCACCGTAGTCCCGGATCGGCCGCAGGTCCGGCGCCCGGCCCGGCTACGGTGCGATGCGCTGGCAGAGCCAGGCCAGCGATAGCGGGTAACGGTAGTCGATGCCGCCGTGCGTGGCGTCGAACAGCTCGAACCTGACCACCTCGTCGGCCACGCCGGCCTCGCGGAGCGCGCCGCGGAACGCCTCGGCGCCGAGGTCAAGGAAGTACTCGTCCCTGGTGCCCGCGTCGATCCAGATCGCCCGCAGCGACCGGAGCGCGTGCGCATACCTGGGCGCCATCCGGACCGGGTCCCAGTCCAGCCACCGCTGCCAGACGTCCGGCCGCAGCATGCCCGTGCGCGGGTCGAACGGCAGCTCGACCGTGCCGTCCTCGCGGGCGGAGAAACACGCCGACACGCCGAGCAGTATCAGCAGGTGCTGGTCGGCCTCCTTGGTGAACGAGACCCTGGACCGGAAGTCGTCCCACCACTGCCAGATGTCGCCGTCATAGTCCCGGAGCATCCGCACCGCGGTGCCGAATTCGGGGATATAGCAGTTCTCGTACAGCGCATCGCCGGCGTGCGTCGCCAGCGCGCCGAACAGGTCCGGCCGGAGCATCGGGGTGATCATCGCCCCGAAGCCGCCACTCGACTTGCCGGTGATCGCCCGGTGCGCGCTGCTGGCCAGGGTCCGGTAGTGCCCGTCCACCCACGGCACGACCTCGTCGCACAGGTAGGAGTGGTAGCGCCCGGTGCCATGGGAGTCGACGAACTGGCTGCCGCCATAGGCGGTCCAGGCGTCGACGTAGACCACGATGGCCGGGGGGGCCTCGCCGCTCGCGAACACCGCGTCGGCCGTCTCAGGAAACGGCTGGCGGTAGGCACTGCGGTTACGCCACATGAGAAGATGGCCGGTATACCCCTGGATCACGTAGACGGCCGGATAGCGGCGGTCCGGCTCGTCGTCGTAGCCGGGTGGCAGGTAAACCCAGAGCGGGCGCTCGGCCGGGTCGCCCAGCGGGTTGCCCCGCAGCAGTTCGCTGGTGAGCACGTGCTCGTCGATGCGTCCGGCCAGTTCAGCCGACCAGGGCAGCATGGCAACCTCCCGGGTGAGAATCGTGAACGCCCCCCAGTCTGTCACCGGCTGGTCTCATGATCGCCGAGGATAGAAGGCGCTGGAACCACGCTGGAACCATGCGTGAACCACGATGGAACCCGTCAAGTCCGCCGTGATCATGGGAATGTTGCACTAATGAGCTTCGTGGCGCCCGATCAAGTCGAGACGCATTTCACCGCGGCAGTCAGCGGGCTGCGCCCCGGCGGGCCGCGGCTGCGGTCCGGCATGATCAAGGCGGGCTCCCTGCTGACCGCGGCCCGCTGCGCTGAACTGTTCGACGCGCAGCTGACCAGCCGCCACATCGACCTGGCCGCCCGCTGGCTGCAGTCGAAGGGGGCCGGCTTCTACACCATCGGGTCGTCCGGTCATGAGGGCAACGCCGGCCTAGCCGCGGCCCTGCGGCTCACCGACCCCGCCCTGCTGCACTACCGCTCCGGCGCGTTCTACCTGGTCCGGGCCGGCCAGGCCAGCCCGCCGCGGGATGGCGTCAACGACATGCTGCTCGGGCTCGTGGCTGGCGCCGCCGAGCCCATGGCCGGCGGACGGCACAAGGTATTCGGCCATCCCCAGCTGAATGTGATCCCGCAGACCTCGACGATCGCCTCGCACCTGCCGCGCGCCGTCGGACTTGCCTTCGCGCTGCCGCGCGCGGCAAAGCTCGGGCGGCCGACGCCGTGGCCGGATGACGCGATCGTGGTCTGCAGCTTCGGTGACGCGTCGGCCAATCACTCCACCGCGGCCGGCGCGATCAATACCGCCGCCTACTGCGCCTACCAGGGCCTGCCGCTGCCGTTGCTGCTGGTCTGCGAGGACAACGGCCTGGGCATCAGCGTCCGTACCCCGGCAGGCTGGATCGACGCCGCGCAGTCCGGACGGCCAGGGGTGCGGTACTTCCGCGCGGACGGCTCGGACCTGGCCGAGGTCCATGACACCGCCGTGCGCGCGGCGGCCTGGGCACGGGAGCGCAGGACGCCGGCGTTCCTGCATGTCTCGACGGTCCGGTTCGGCGGGCACGCGGGCTCCGATGTCGAGTCCGGCTACCGGGGGCCCGCCGAGATGGCCGCCGACCTGCGCCGGGATCCGCTGCTCGGCACGGCGAGGCTGCTGGTTGACGGCGGCGTGCTGACCCCGGACGAGGTGCTGTCGATATATCAGGCTTCGCGCGAGCGGGTGCTCGGGCTGGCGGCCGAGGTGGCGGGCGCACCGCGGCTCGCCTCCGCCGCGCAGGTCATGGCGCCGCTGGCGCCACGGCGGCCGGGCGCCGTCGCGGCGGATGCCGCCCGCGCCGCGGCGCCGTCGGCCCGCGGCCATGCGTTCGGCCGGCGGCGGCCCGAGGACGAGGGACCGCTCACGCTGGCCCAGGCCATCAACCGGTCACTGGCCGATGCCCTGGCGGCCCGGCCGGAGGTAGTGGTGTTCGGCGAGGATGTCGCCCGCAAGGGCGGCGTCTACGGGGTGACCAGGGGCCTGCTCGGGCGATTCGGCGCGGGACGGGTGTTCGACACGGTGCTGGACGAGCAGTCCATCCTCGGCCTGGCGCTCGGCTCCGGGCTGGCGGGCCTGCTGCCGGTGCCGGAGATCCAGTACCTGGCCTACCTGCACAACGCGGCCGACCAGGTCCGCGGCGAGGCCGCTACACTCTCCTTCTTTTCCCGCGGGCAGTACCGGAACCCGATGGTGCTGCGGATCGCGGGCCTCGGCTACCAGCGGGGCTTCGGCGGTCATTTTCACAATGACAACGCGGTCGCCGCGCTGCGCGACATCCCCGGCCTGATCATCGCGCTGCCGGCCAGGCCCGATGACGCGGCGGCAATGCTGCGCACCTGCCTGGCATCGGCCCAGTCCGACGGCAGCGTCTGCGTCTTCATCGAGCCGATCGCGCTGTATCACGAGCGGGACCTGCACGAGCCCGGGGACGACGGGTGGCTGGCGCCATACGATCCGCCGTGGCGCTGGGCTGATACGCATGTCCCGCCCGGCCGGGCCCGGGTCTACGGGGCCGGCGGCGACGTCACGATCGTCACCTTCGGCAACGGCCTGCGGATGAGCCTGCGGGTGGCGGCCCGGCTGGCCGCCGACGAGATCGCCTGCCGGGTGGTCGACCTGCGCTGGCTCGCGCCGCTGCCCGCCGCGGACCTGCTGCGGGAGGCATCGGTTACCGGCCGCGTCCTGATCGCCGACGAGACCCGGCGCACCGGCGGGGTGTCGGAGGGGATCGTTGCCGCCCTGATCGACGGCGGATACGCCGGGCGGCTGGCGAGGGTGGCAAGCGAGGACAGCTTCATCCCGCTCGGCGACGCCGCCAGCACCGTGCTGCTCTCCGAGCAGTCCATCGAGGATGCCGCCCGCGCCCTGCTGCGCTGAGCCGCCGGGCTGGTGCTAACGCACCGCGAGCAGGTGCCCGAGCAGCGCGGCGGTCACCTCGCCAGGTGCGCTGACGTTGGCCAGATGCGAGGCTCCCCTGATCACCCGCAGCCGGGATCCGCTGATTCCGGACGCGATGACAGCGCCGTGCCATGGCGGGGTGGCGGGATCTTCGGCGCCCGCGATGACCAGCGTGGGCGCGGTGATCGAGCCGAGCGAGGCCCGCTGGTCCATGCCGCCGATCGCCTCACAGCAGCCGGCGTAGCCTTCCGGGTCGACGTTCCGCATCGCGCCGACGATGATCGCGACGGCAGCCGGATCCCGCCGCTGGAACGCCGGCGTGAACCACCTGCCTGCCGCCTGGTCGGCTACCGGCCCCATGCCGCGGGATCGCACCAGCGCGGCGCGCTGCGCCCAGGCCAGATCCAGGTACGCGGACGTGCAGCACAGCCCGAGCCCGGCGATCCGCCCCGGCGCACGGGTGGCCAGCCACATCCCCACCATCCCGCCGAGCGAGATCCCGCAGTACAGCGCGCGCTCGACGTGGTGGGCATCCAGCAGTGCCAGCACTCCCCCGGCCAGGTCACCGATCGAGTACGGCCCGGCCGGTGCCGCCGATCCGCCGTGCCCGGGATACTCGAACCGGAGCAGCCGGAAATGCGCTCGCAGCGCCGCGGTCTGCGGATCCCAGATCGCCCGGGTGGTGCCGATCGAGTTGCCGAGCACCAGCACCGGGGCGCCAGGCGGCCCGTCCAGCGCGGCCATCAGCCGGAGCGGCCCGGCGGACCGCGGTACGGGCAGCGGGTCAGACATCGAAGAAGACTGTCTCGTGCCCGCCCTGCAGCCGGATATCGAAGCGGAACCCGAACCGGCCCGCGCCCGGTTCCGGCACCGCGACCAGGGTGGCCCGCCGGTCATCGGCCGTGATCGCGGCGAGCACCGGGTCGGCCCCGTTCGCCGCCTGCTCGTCCGGGAAGTAGATCCGCGTCACCACCCGGTCCAGCAGCCCGCGCGCGAACACGGACACGTCCAGGTGCGGCGCCTCGGTGCCGCCGCCCGGGCCGGGCACCGCGCCCGGGCGCAGCGTGCAGATCCGGTACCGGCCGCCGGGGTCGGTCGGGCACCGGCCGAAACCGCGGAAGCCGGCCTGGCCGGCTGGCCCGCGCGGATCGTCCGGGTGCGCGAAGCTCCCGTCCGGCGCCGCCTGCCAGGTCTCGACCAGCGCATCGGGCACGGGCTCGCCCGCACCATCAAGCACCCGGCCGCTGATGCTGATCGCGTCCGGAGTGCCCTCCGGCACCACGAACGGGCCATCCGGCCAGGGCAGCCCGATGGCCAGGAACGGGCCGGCCGTCTGCGACGGCGTCAGTGCTAGCTGCGAGGACGGCGGCAGGCTCACCGGCGCTCCTGGGTTGCCTCGAACACGGTCGCTGCCGGGCCGCGCAGCACGATGTCCCACTGGTAGCCGAGGGCCCACTCCGGCTGCGTCGTCGCCAGGTCGAACCGGGCGATCATGCGCTCGCGGGCCGCCGGGTCGGGTACCGAGTTGAAGATCGGGTCCTGGCCGAACAGCGGATCCCCGGGGAAGTACATCTGGGTGATCAGCCGCTGGGTGAACGCCCGGCCGAATACCGAGAAATGCACGTGCGCGGGGCGCCAGGCGTTGTGGTGGTTCCGCCACGGATAGGCGCCTGGCTTGATCGTGACGAACCGGTACCGCCCGCCGGAATCGGTCATGCACCGGCCGGCCCCGTCGAAGTTGGGATCGAGCGGCGCGTCATGGTCGTCGACCCCGTGCGCGTACCGGCCGGACGCGTTGGCCTGCCAGATCTCGATCAGGGTGTCCGGCACCGGCCGCCCGCCGGAGTCCAGCACCCGGCCGGTCAGGATGATCCGCTCGCCGAGCGGCTCGCCGCGATGCCGCGTGGTCAGGTCGGCGTCCGCCACGGTCACCCGCTCCGCGCCGAGCAGCGGGCCGGTTATCTCGGTCAGCCCCTGCGCCAGCCGCACGGGCGGCAGGCCGGGCGCGCGCAGCGCCGACGAGGCGTAGCCGGGCGAGTTCAGCGGCGGATGCACGCCGGCCGGCCGCTGGTAGGACGGCAGCAGCAGGCGGCCGGGCACAGGCGGCACTTCGGTGGTCATCGGTTCGCTCCCTCGCTGGCTGGCGTGGCCGCCCTGAGCGCGCGCAGCGCGGCAAGCTCGGCGGCGGTTGGCGGCGGAAGTTCCCGCAGGCCCGCTGCGATGGACAGGTCCCAGCCGGTTACTGCTTTTACATCTTTAACGGAAACTCCGGGGCAGACTCCGGTCAGGGTCAGCTCGAAGGTCGCCGGGTCCGGCTCAAGAACGCCTAGATCGGTGACGATCTTGCGCGGGCCGGCGCCGGTCAGCCCGAGCCGCTCCCGGCAGCCAGCACCGTCGCCGAACCCCACCGAGGTCACGAAGTCAACCTTCTCCACGAACGCGCGCTGGCTCTGCCGCACGACCACGATGACCTCCCGGCAGGAGGCGGCGATCTCCGGCGCGCCGCCCGCGCCGGGCAGCCGGACCTTGGGCTCGGCGTAGTTCTGGCCGATGACGGTGGTGTTGATGTTGCCGAACTTGTCGATCTGCGCCGCGCTGAGGAAGCCGACGTCGATCCGGCCCGGCTGCAGCCAGTAGTTGAAGATCTCCGGCACGCTCACCACGGTGTCCGCCGTCTCGGCCAGGATACCGTCGCCGATCGACAGCGGCAGCGCGCCCGGCTTGGCGCCGATCGTGCCCGACTCGTAGATCAGCACCAGCTTCGGCGCATGCGTCGCCTGCGCGAGGTTCGCTGCCTCGCTGGGCAGGCCGATCCCGACGAAGCAGGTCATCCCGTCGCGGAGCGCGCGGGAGGCGGTGACCGCCATCATCTCGTCCGCCGTGTAACCGGCCGTCATTGCGCGCCTCCCCCGGTCAGCGCCGGATCGTGCGGGAGCGCCGGGCCCGGCGCCGTGCCGTCCCGCGCCGTGCCGTCCGGCGCCGTGCCGTCCGGCGCCATCCTGTCCGGCGCCATGCCGTGCACGTGCTCATCGAGCCACCGGCTGAACCGGTCCCGGTCCTTGCTGATGGCGTCCCAAGCGATGTAGAAGTCGTTGTCCCTGGACGAGTAGCCGAGCGCGTAGGAGGGGTGCGCGCCGCCCGGGGCCAGCGCCACGTACCCGACCGTCCAGGACGGCAGCACGACGGCGCCCGGCCGCGGGTCAATCGCCTCGACGATCTCCTCGACGGTGACCACCGACTGGCGGGCGGCCAGCACGGCCTCCTTCTGCACGCCGGTGATTCCCCAGAATTGGACGTTCCCGGCTAGATCGGCCCGCTGCGCGTGGATGACCGTGACGTCCGGCCTGAGCGCGGCCACCGCGGTCAGGGTCTCGCCGGTGAACGGGCAGCTGATCTCGGCGATGTTCGGCGTGTGCGCGGCGAGGCTGGTGCCGCTGTAACCGCGCAGTATGGCGAACGGCAGGCCGGAGGCGCCGGCCACGTACCGGTTGGCCATGCCGGCGTGGCTGTGCTCCTCCAGCTCCAGCGGGCGCGGCCAGGAGTTCTGCACCGCGTCCCTGAACCGGTGCAGGGATCCGACCCCCGGATTGCCGCCCCAGGAGAAGACCAGCTTCCGGGCGCAGCCCGCCCCGATCAGCTGGTCGTAGATCACGTCCGGCGTCATCCGGACCAGGGTCAGGTCCCGGCGCCGCTGGCGGATCACCTCATGCCCGGCGGCGTGCGGGATCAGGTGCGTGAAGCCCTCCATCGCGACGGTGTCGCCGTCGCGGATGGCCAGGGCGACGGCCTCGGCAAGCGACACGATCTCCGCCACGTCTGTCCTGCCCTTCCCGGCCCGCCGTCTCGCTGCCTTTACCGAAACGATATCTACATTTGGCCGCGAAGTGCACACCTGTGCGGACTACGGAGTGTCCGGATTCTCCTCCGCCACCTCGGTCAGCACGCCCACTTCAGTCAGGACGCGCTGCGCGACGGCGAACGCCGAGTTGGCGGCCGGAACCCCGGCGTAGATCGCGACCTGCAGCAGCACCTCGGAGATCTGCGCCTCGCTCAGGCCGTTCCGCAGCGCGGCCCGCACGTGCATGGCCAGCTCCTCCTCCTGCCGGAGCGCGGCTAGCGCGGTGAGCGTGATCATGCTCCGCTCGGCGCGGGTCAGGCCCGGCCGGGACCAGATCTCGCCCCACGCGTACCTGGTAATCAGGTCCTGGAAGGGCGCGGTGAACTCGGTCGTGCCGGCGATGGCCCGGTCGACGTGCGCGTCGCCGAGCACCTGCCTGCGTACCGCCATGCCGCGGGCCGCACTGGCCCCGTCGCCCTCGTAATTCCCGGTGTCATCAGCCTGCGTCATTGGCCGCTCCTCGCCAGTCGGGAGACACCCCATCCCGCATCCAAACCGCCCCCGGCATCTTCTCATGATCATGATTCATCAGTGACCCAGCCACCGGGGCCAGCCACAAGCCGCAAAGCGCCGACACGGCGGCCAGAACAACCACGGGCATGAGCAGCTGAGGAGCACGGGATTAAAGTGGCTGCCGGTGCGCGCAGTGCGCAGCGTCCTCGCCGTCAGCGCGCCGGGCCACTTCGCCGCAGGAGCGCAGCCGTCATACGGGCCGGCGGAATCCGGGTTGCGGCGATCACGCCGGCCTGGGTCGCAGGCGCGGCTCGAGTTCGCGGTGTGCGGTCAGCGCGGCGTCGGTGAACGCGGCCGCCGAGCCCAGGTAGCCGGCCGGATCAAGCGCGGCGTCGAGGAGGTCCGCGCTGATCCCGGCCCGGGCCATTGCCCGCGCCGCCTCGCCGGACTTCAGGGCGCCGCCAAGCGATTCCCCAGCCGCTGCCGCGTCGGCGCTGGCGGCCGCGATCAGGTCATGCGCCGCCGCCGGGCCAAGCGCCGGGGCCAGCAGCGTGGCGACCCGCTCGGCCAGCGGGAAGCCGCCGGCCGCGGCCAAGTTGGCCCGCATCCGGCCGGCGTCCACGTGCAGGCCGCTGAGCAGCTCGGCGCCCCACGATGCGGCCGCGCCGGTCAGCCGGAGCAGGTCGGCGAGCGGCTCCCACTCCGCGTGCCAGCCGCCGGCCGCACGCTGGTGTTCCTGCTCGGCCGACGCGGCGAGGGTGGCCAGCAGGCCGGGGACGCGGCGGGTGCAGCCGAGAACCAGCACCGATGCGACCGGGTTCCGTTTATGCGGCATGGCCGACGAGCCGCCGCGGCCCGCGCCGCCCTCGCTGACCTCGGCCACCTCGGACTGGGCCAGCAGGGTGACATCCCGCGCGATCTTCCCGACGGCAGCCGCAGCGGCGGCCAGCGCCGACGCCAGCTCGAGAATGCGCAGCCGGTTCGTATGCCAGGGCAGCGCAGGCTGGGCCAGGCCGAGCTCGCCGGCCAGCAGCGCGGCGACTCGCGGCCCGGCCTCGCCCAGTGCGGCCAAGGTTCCGGCCGCCCCGCCGAACTGCACGGCGAGGCGCTCGCCGCGGACCCGGGCCAGCCCCTGCCTCGCCTCGTCGATCGCGGTCAGCCAGCCCGCCGCGACCAGCCCGAAGGTGACCGGAACCGCCTGCTGCAGCAGCGTCCGGCCGATCATGATCGTGTCCCGGTGCGCGGCGGCCAGCCCGGCGGCGGCGGCCGCGGCATCGGCCAGGTCAGCCAGGATGGCGTGCGACGCCCGTTTCGCCACCAGCATCGCCGCGGTATCGAGAATGTCCTGGCTGGTCGCGCCTCGGTGCACGGCCCCGGCGGCCCACGAGGGAACCGCGGCGGCCAGCGCCCGGGCCAGCGGCGGCACCGGGTTGCCGGTCAGCGCCGCCTGCCGGCCGCCGTCGGCGGCCAGCCCGGCCCGCTCCAGGGCCCGGGCCAGCGCCGCCTCGGCGTCGAGCATGGCCTGCAGCCACGCTTCGTCGCCGGCCTCGACGCCGCCGCGGCCGAAAAGGCCGGCGAACAGCCCTTGCTGAGTGTGCACTGCTTGCTCCCGTCGAGAGTGCTGAGCCCGGGCTGACCCGGCCGCCGGTAACAATCTCAGGGTGTCATGCAGCGGCCGGCCAGCCTGCGGTGCTCTTATGTGACGTGAGATCGGAGCCTGCGATCCTGGATGCCGCGGGAGACCCAGTTAGGGTCACCGCCAGGCGGCTGACCCTGTATGACGCGGCCGGGCACGCGTTCGCCAGTACGACCGCGATCGCGCCGCCCAAGTAACGCCCTGAGTGACCGGCCCGCGCGGAGCGGGCCAGGCAGGAGATGCCGGCCGAGAATTCCGTCCTGCAATTTTGGGCGCTGTTGCCCTATCGTCAGTTGCATGACCGTACAACTGCCCAGCACAGGCGGGCCGTCGCTGCCCCAGGAACGCCGGATCGTGACCGAGATACCCGGGCCCGCGTCGCGGGAACTGCTCAAGCGGCGCAACAGCAGCGTCGCGCGCGGGCTCAGCCATGTCCTGCCGGTGTTCGTCGCCGCGGCCGGCGGCGGCGTGATCGTCGATGTGGACGGCAACTCGCTGATCGACTTCGGCTCGGGCATCGCCGTCACCGGCGTGGGCAATAGCGCGGAGCGGGTGGTCGAGCGGGTCACCGAGCAGGTGGCGCGCTTCACCCACACCTGCTTCATGGTCGCCCCGTACGAGGGATACGTGGAGGTCTGCGAGGAGCTCAACCGGCTGACTCCCGGTGAGCACGAGAAGCGCTCGGCCCTGTTCAACTCGGGCGCCGAGGCGGTGGAGAACGCCGTCAAGATCGCCCGGTACGCCACCGGCCGGCCGGCCGTCGTCGCGTTCGACCACGCCTACCACGGCCGTACCAACCTCACCATGGCGCTCACCGCGAAGAACATGCCGTACAAGCACCGGTTCGGCCCGTTCGCGAGCGACGTCTACCGGGTGCCGATGGCCTACCCGCTGCGCTGGCCCGGCGGGCCGGAGCGCTGCGCGGCCGAGGCGCTCGACGTGGTCAAGGGGCTGATCCACACGCAGGTCGGCGAGGACAACGTCGCCGCGGTGCTGATCGAGCCGATCCAGGGCGAAGGCGGGTTCATCGTCCCGCCGGACGGGTTCCTGCCGGGACTGGCCGAGTTCTGCCGGGCCAACGGCATCGTGCTGATCGCCGACGAGATCCAGAGCGGGCTGTGCCGGACCGGTGACTGGTTCGCCTGCGATCACGAGTCGGTCGTGCCCGACCTGGTCACCACCGCCAAGGGCATCGCGGGCGGGCTGCCGCTGGCCGGCGTGACCGGGCGGGCGGACCTGATGGACGCGGTGCACCCCGGCGGCCTCGGCGGCACGTACGGCGGCAACCCGGTCGCCTGCGCGGCGGCGCTCGGCTCGCTGGAGACCATGGCCAAGGAGGACCTGCCGGCCAGGGCCCGCCGGATCGGCGACATCATGCTGCCGAGGCTGCACGGGCTGGCCGGGGTGACCCCGGCGATCGGGGATGTCCGCGGCCGGGGCGCCATGCTGGCGGTGGAGCTGGTCAAGCCCGGCGGCATCGAGCCGGATCCGGCCGCGGCAGCGAAGGTGGCCGCGGCCTGCCATCAGGCCGGGCTGCTGGTGCTCACCTGCGGCACGTTCGGTAACGTGCTGCGGTTCCTGCCGCCGATGGTGATCGGCGAGGCGCTGCTCGCCGAGGGCCTGTCCATCCTGGAAGAGGCCTTCGCCGGGCTCTAGCCGCTGCCCGCGGCAGGTCCAGCTTGGCGAAGATGCTGTTGATGTGCTTCTCGACGGCGCCATCGCCGACCACGAACGCGCCGTGCTCAGGCGCTGGTCGGCCTGGGGCTGCTGGCCCGCAGCAGCAGGCCGACCAGCGCCCCGGCGACGAAGCCGAACACGTGCGCCAGGTAGGCGACGGAGCCGCTGCCAGCCGCGGCGATGCCGACCGAGTAGGCCCACTGCAGCACGAACCACAGGCCGAGCACGAACCAGGCGGGAATCCGGAGCGGGATGAACAGCAGGAAGGGCACCAGGCTCCATACCCTGGCGCGCGGGTAGAGCACCAGGTACGCGCCGAGGACGCCGGCGATCGCCCCGGAGGCGCCGATCAGCGGCTGCACCGAGCCCGGGTTGGCCGCGGCGAATCCGTACGCGGCGGCATAGCCGCAGGCCAGGTAGAACAGCAGGTACCTGGCCGGCCGCAGCCGATCCTCGATGTTGTTGCCGAAGATCAGCAGGAACAGCATGTTGCCGAGCAGGTGCAGCCATCCGGCGTGCAGGAACATCGAGAACAGCACGGACAGCACCGGGTTCTTCCGGTAAGACGGGCGCGCCACGACACAGCCAGGCCCGTGCGGCCCGATGGCGACCTGGCCGGTGGGCACCAGGCGCAGTGGACGGCCGCCGACTAGCTCGCGCGGGATCGCCGCGTAATGGTCGTAGAAGGCGGCCTGCTTGCAGAGCGCGGCGGGCGCCGGGTTCCCGGCGACGGTCGCCGGCGACGCCGGGGTGAGCAGCAGGGCCACGACGTTGACCGCGATCAGCGCGTACGTAACCCACGGCGTCCGGCGCAGCGGGTTGACATCGTGAATCGGGATTACCACGCACCAATAGTGCCCTGCCGTGTCTAGCCGCTGACAGGCCTAACCGCTGACTGCCTAGCCGCTGACCGGCCTAGCCGACCGGCCTAGCCGCTGACCGGCCTAACCGTTGACTGGGAAGCCCAGGTTGACGCCGCCGTGGCTGGGATCCAGCCAGCGGGATGTGACCGCCTTGCCGCGGGTGTAGAAGTGCACGCCCTCGGTGCCGTGCACGTGGGTGTCGCCGAACAGGGAGGCCTTCCAGCCGCCGAACGAGTAGAACGCCATCGGCACCGGGATCGGCACATTGATGCCGACCATCCCGACCTCGACCTCGCTGGTGAACGTGCGGGCCGCGCCCCCGTCGTTGGTGAAGATCGCGGTGCCGTTGCCGTACGGGTTGGCGTTGATCACCTGCAGCGCGTCGTGGTACGTCGCCGCCCGGACGACCGAGAGCACCGGGCCGAATATCTCGTCGGCGTAGCAGCGCATCGGCGGCGTGACGTGGTCGAGCACGCTCGGCCCGAGCCAGAACCCCTCGGCCGCGCCGCCGGTCACCGGATGGTCCCGGCCGTCTATCGCGAGCACCGCCCCCTCGCCGACCCCGGAGTCCAGGTACGAGGCGACCTTGTCCCGGTGCGCCGCGGTGACTAGCGGCCCCATCTCGGACGCCTCGTCACTGCCCGGCCCGACCCGCAGCCGCGCCACCCGCTCGGCGATCTTCGCGACGAGCTCGTCACCGACCGGGTCGACCGCGACCAGCACCGATATCGCCATGCAGCGCTCCCCCGCCGAGCCGAAGCCCGCCGAGACGGCGGCATCGGCGGCCAGGTCCAGGTCGGCGTCGGGCAGCACCACCATGTGGTTCTTCGCGCCGCCGAGGGCCTGCACGCGCTTGCCGCTGGCCGTGCCGGTCTGCCAGACGTAACGGGCGACCGGCGTGGATCCGACGAAGCTCACCGCCCGCACTTCCGGGTGGGTCAGCAGCGCGTCCACGGCCGCCTTGCCGCCGTGCACGACGTTGAATACGCCGTCTGGCAGGCCCGCCGCCGCCAGCAGCTCGGCCACCAGCAGAGACGCCGACGGATCCTTCTCCGACGGCTTGAGCACGAACGTGTTGCCGCAGGCGATGGCGATCGGGAACATCCACATCGGCACCATCGCCGGGAAATTGAACGGGGTTATCCCGGCCACCACGCCCAGCGGCTGGCGGAGCGAGTACGCGTCCACGCCGGTGGAGACGTTCTCCGAGAATCCGCCCTTGAGCAGGTGCGGTATCCCGCAGGCGAACTCGACCACCTCAAGGCCGCGGGCCACCTCGCCTGCCGCGTCGGACGCCACCTTGCCGTGCTCGGTGCTGATCAGTGCGGCGATGTCGGCCTGCCGGGCGCGCAGCTGCTCGCGGAACGCGAAGAGCACCGCGGCCCGCTTGACCAGGGAGGTCGCGCGCCAGGCCGGGAACGCCCCGGCGGCGGCCTGGACCGCTGCGCTGACCTCCGCCGGGCCGGCGAAGTCCACCGTCCCGCTGACCTGGCCGGTTGCCGGGTTGTAGACATCGCCCTGCTGCGCGGCAATCCCACCGGTCCAGGGCTTGCCGCCGATCCAGTGCGTTATGTGCTTCACTGCCCGCCTCCGGCCGCCTGGCCGGCGTCGACCGCGCGCAGGGCGTCCACCAGGATGCCGAGGCCCTCTCTGGCTTCCGCCTCGGTCACTGTCAGCGGCGGCGCCATCCGCAGCGCGTGCCCGTAGAGCCCGCCCTTGCCGATCAGCAGGCCGCGCGCCCGGGTCTCCTCGAGCATCCGGGCGGCCAGCGCCGGGCTTGGCTGGCCGGTCGCCGGATCCACCAGGTCCACCGCGAACATCAGGCCCTTGCCCCGGATGTCGCCGGCCACCGCGAGCGGGCCCGCTGCCTCGCGCAGCCCGTCGATGATCAGCTTGCCGAGCGTGGCGGCGTTGCGCTGCAGGTCGTGGGAGAGGACATAGTCGATGGCCGCGCCGGCCGCCGCGGTGGCGAGCGGGTTGCCGCCGAACGTCGAGATCCCGTTGCCGGTCAGGCCGTCCATCAGGTCGCCCCTGGCGACAACGCCGCCGATCGCGAACCCGTTGCCGAGCCCCTTGGCGAAGGTCATCATGTCCGGCACGATGCCGTGCGCGCTGATCCCCCAGAAATGCTCGCCGGTCCGCCCCCAGCCGGTCTGCACCTCATCCGAGATGAACAGGATGCCGTGGGAGTCGAGTACTTCCTTGTAGGCGGCGAAGAGACCGTCCGGCGGCATCGCGAAGCCGCCGACGCCCTGCAGCGGCTCGGCGATCAGGCAGGCCACGTCGCCGGCAGTGGCGGTGGCCAGCAGGTGCCGCAGGTCTTCGGTGCAGGCGAGGACATAGTCGGCGTCCGACATGCGGGCGAAGGCAGGCAGGTGACGGTCCGTGCCGTGCAGGTAATGCACTCCGAACGGGGTCAGCTGCGAGCTCTTCCAGCCGCGGTTGCCGGTGATGGCCACGGCGCCGAAAGAGCGCCCGTGGTAACTGTTGCGCAGGGCCAGCACCTGGCTGGACCGGCGGGCAGCGGTGGCGAGCAGCAGCGCGG
>WNGD01001140.1_pt1 | contig 29065 bp, 24 predicted proteins | sample 5400671 | NCBI WGS metagenome assembly WNGD01 (sample SAMN13153369, study PRJNA577476) | soil metagenome | isolation source: 40 cm soil or saprolite under grassland replicate 2 | place: USA:California | collected 2016-06-15
CGTTCGACAACTTCCTGCGACCGCTGCTGATCAGGCGAGGGGCCGACCTGCCGCTCTTGCTGATCTTCGTGGGTGTCATCGGCGGCCTCGTAAGCTTTGGCGTGATCGGGCTCTTCATCGGGCCGGTCGTGCTGGCGGTGGCGTACACGCTCTTGGTGGAGTGGGTATCCGAGGGCGATCCGCACGACGAGCAGACACCGCCGCTCTCGGCGGTGCGAGACGTCCGAACGAGCGCGGCTGACCGCTCTGCGTAACGGGTCTCGTCGTCGAGCACGCGGAAAGGGTTCGCGCTGCCCTCTTCTGCGGTCTCAGGCCTTTCGGGCGACGTGTATCCGCGCTCGGCGTCGCGCTCCGGCTTGCTCCGCCTGCTCTGCCGCTCTTTCGGCGCGCTGGGCCGCTTCTTCGACACGCCCGGCGGCGGCCTCTATCCGGCGCACGGCGTCATCCGCACGCACCGCGGCCGCTTCGGCTGCTTTCTGGGCTCGAACGGCCGCGAACCCGCTCTCGGGAATCTCGAGGCTGATGCCGCCGCCTCCGAGCCCGACCTTGAGGCCTCGAGTGGTCATGAGGAGGTCGATCGTCACCCCGTTCTGATTTCGCATCGTTACGGCGGATCCGCCACCGGCGATCGTCAGCCCGGCGCCGAGCCCCGTGTAGTTCCCGTTGAAGTCCTCGGCTCGTTTGAGGTTGTGAACGCGTCCGGACCCCGTGAATCCATGGGCGCCCACATCGCCGATCGTCAGCCCCCTGACCGAGAACGGGTACTCATATCCCTCGAAGGTGAGGATGCCTTCGCCCCAGTTCGCACCGATACCGACCGCGGTCGACCCGCCGCTCAGCTTCACGGTCGGCTCGGTGCTGTTCTCGGCAAAGGCGAGGGATGTGTACAACATCGCGACCGCGACCACACTGGCCTTCATGCAAATCCTACGCATCGTTCCCCCTCGTTTGCGCTGAGCTTCCCTGCTGGACACGGCTTCTCGTGGCAGGGATGACGACTCCGCCTCGGTGCGTCTTGGTTCCTGCCAGACAGCGAAAGACGAGCCGCCGGACGCGGCGGTTAAGAGGACCCGGGCGGAGTCGCCTCGGGCCCTCGCGATGGAATGGGGCTCACTTCTTGATTCGCATGGAGACGCCGGCGCCACCCGCTGCGACCTTGACGCCCTGTGTGGTCGAAACCAGCTCGACCGTGACGCCATTCTGGTTCTTCATCGCGGCGGCACCGGCTCCCCCGGCCGCGGTCAGTCCGGCACCGACGGCCGTGTAGTTGCCGTCGAAGTCCTCCAGCTTCGATAGGTGATACACGCTGCCGGAGGCTTCGATCTTCGTCGCGCCCACGTCACCCACGGAGAGGCCTTTAACCTCGATCGGGTACTCCTTGCCCTTGTAGGTGAGCGTGCCACCTCCCCAACTCACACCCACGCCAGCGGCCACCGACCCGCCGCTCAGCCGGAGCGTTCCATCCGGTGTCTCTGCCGCCCGAGCCGTCGTCAGGCAGAGACCCAACGCAAAGGCACTCACCAGGCCAATCACCCTTCGCATTGCTCGTTCTCCTTTCCTCTTCGAAGATTGAGCCTCACGACCCGGGGCCAACCGGACTTTCGTCGGGAGCGTCCTTACGGGTCGGGCCAGCGATACGCGAGTTCGCCCTCCCTGTCTTGCCAGATCGCGCCTCTGCAGGGCCTCCGTAGGACGACCGTCGGTCGAGCGATCAGAACGGCCGGGGTCGCCATCCGATGGCGAACGGGTCAGTGACCCGAGGGTGTGCGGTATCGGTCCCAGTACTCGCGGTAGCGCGCACGCTCGACCGCGGGGTCGAGTCCGAACTGGGCGAGCGAATAGACGTGCAGGCCGTTTCGGTCCGTGGAATTCGTCGCCAGGTACGCCCGCATGCGTGTGTCGACCTCGGTCGACAGCCGAAGGTCGAAGTGCCGGTAGATCCGCCGCACCACCGCGAGCGGATCGTCCATCAGCTGCGCATACCAGACGTCGAGGAACCGCTCCGGCGGGGCGCAGCCGTCGTCGCGCGCCGCAAAACCACGCCGGACGTCGCCGGCGAGCATTCGGGACACCTCCGGTCCGACCGCGAGCGGATCGACCGCGCGACTGAACGTCCGACGGAGGGCGACGTGCAGGCTCGCGACCGACGCGACGACCTCGAGCGGGTCCCGGTGCGTCACGATCACGTCCGCGTCGGGATAGACCGCGAACAGCGCGCGCAGGCTCGGGAGGTGAGGAGGCGCCTTCAGGAGCCAGCGGTCGCCCGCGCCGTTCCACTGGAGATGCTGGAGGAAGCGCCGGTGGTAGCGATAGGCGGACTCTAGGTCCTGCTGCTCGAGCCAGGACTGGTACGAGGGGACGAACCAGTTCGAGGAGAACTCGAAGCTCAGGAACGCGTGGCTCAGAATGACGACGCACTCCTCGGGCATGCGCGCGCCGACGGGGTGGATGTTCCGGAACGTCGGCGCGAGGCGGAAGAACCAGCGGATGTGACGCGCGGCGCGCGCGATGCGCGGGTCGCTGTCGCGGGTCGATCGCTCGGGGGGTGGCGATGGAAAGCGCAGCTCCCAGTGCAGCGGCACCCGGCTGGCGGGATCCTGCGCCAGCAGGCCGTGCAGGAAGGTGGAGCCGCTCCGCGGCAGGCCCGTGATGACGAGTGGCCTCCGAATCCCCTCTCGCGCGATCCCCGGATGTCGCTCCCGATCGCGCGCCAGCAAGAGCCGGTTCGTCAAGAGACCCGTCACCTCCAGGCGGGCCGCGATGCGGCCGACGAGGCTCAGGTGGGCTTCACGCCGGAGCGACTCGAGGAGACGGTCGAGCGGCTCCCGGAAGGCCGGATCACCGAAGTCGCGGAGGCCAGTTCGGCGACTCGCGATCGAGAGCAGGCGGCTCGGGTCGAGCCGGAGGAGTCGACGTCCCGATTCGACCACGCCGGTGGCGCCACGCGCGACATCACTCATGGTGCCCGATCGATTCAGTCCGTGCATTCCACATACCCGATGTGGACGAAGACCAAGTGCGCGGGGGGCAGGTGCACCTCCGGGTCTTCGATCACCGTCTCGTCCACCCACGAGGCATAGGTCCAGTCCAGGCCGGGATCCCGGTCGGTCGTGAGCACCGCGGTCCGAAGGCCGGCAAGCTTCGCGCGGCGAAACACCGAATCCAGCGCCACCTCTCCCGGATATCCGTTGCTCAGCACGCCGGAGGCGGCAGGCTCGATGCCCGATGCCTGCGCGACGAAATTCGGTCCGCTGTAGGTCGGGAACTCCGCCCGGGCAGAGACGTCTTCGCCTTCCGCACGAAGCCGATTGAGGACGGGCATCTCACGGGAGGCATCGAGCCGCAGACCGTCGATCATCACCCAGATGACACGCGCCGGCGGCCCGTGGCTGCGTGACGCTCGCGGAGCGCGTACGTCGAGGACGGGCGGCTTCCGGACCTTGAGCTCGTTCTCGTAGCTCCATGCGGCGTAGGCCACACCGGCTGCGACGGCAAACGCACAGACCCGTCTGACGGGCGGGTAAGTGGCGACTTCCACGCGAGCGCTGCGATAGCAGCCGCATTCGTGGCCGGCTTGCCATTCTACGACAACGGCCGGCGAAAGCCGTCGATCGCGTTCGGTCCGCCGCCGCCGCCGGATCTTCTGGCGTGTGATGGCAAGACGTCGCGTTGGCTCCGGCGTATGGCGGATCGGCGATGATCCCGCCTCACCCTCGGGTGCGGCGGCTCCGCAGGCGACGCGCCATCGGCGCCGAGGGGCTCCACGGATCGAAGGAGAACGAGAACGGCTCTGAGGGCGACGTGTCCCGCGTTCACCTCCTCTACCCCATCTTCGACTGACGGCTCGCACACTGGATGGTGCCCCACGGTCTTGCGACCGGAATGGACGAGGTGCGGTGTGCCGGAACGCGGGGCGGCGCGCTTCTCGCGCTTCTCGTCGTGTCGGGGTGCATGATGGTCGGTCCCGAATATCGACGTCCGCCGGCGCCGGTCGCGAACGCCTGGATCGCGCGGGACACGAACGGCATCGGGCCCGAGTCGGAGCCGATCGGCCCGTGGTGGGAAACGTTCCGGGATCCCGTCCTGACGAACCTGGTCGTCGAGGGCTACCGGCAGAACCCCTCGCTGCAGGCGGCTGGCGCTCGGGTGCTGGGAGCCCAGGCACGGCGAGGCATCGCGATCGGCACGCTCTTCCCCCAGATCCAGAACGCCGTGGCGTCCTACAGCCGGAACGTCGCGAGCAAGAACCTCCTCATCGTGCCGCCGGAGCGGAACTTCAACGACTTCCTCGCCGGTCTCGACGTCGCCTGGGAGCTCGACATGTGGGGCAAGTTCCGGCGCGGCATCGAGTCCTCGGATGCCGAGCTGCTCGCCGCGTATGCCGACTACGACGACGTCCTCGTGTCCCTCCTCGCCGAGGTCGCGACGAACTACATCGGCATCCGCACCGCGCAGGCGGAGCTCGACGTGGCGCGGCGCAACGCCGAGCTGCAGCGCTCGAGCTTCAACATCGCGACGCTGCGCGCCCAGCACGGCGCGGTGACCGAAGTCGATCCCGCACAGGCGGCGACGCTCCTGCACGCGACGGAAGCGCAGATACCGTTCTTCGAGGCCCAGATCGACGAGCAGGCGAGCACGCTCTCGGCGCTCCTGGGCGTCCCCCCGCGCCGGGTCGAGGACATCGTGGGGGAGGGGCCGGCGGAGATCCCGAAGCCTCCCGCCGAGATTGCGATGGGAATTCCCGCCGACCTGCTGCGCCGCCGGCCGGACGTCCGGCGCAACGAGCGGCTCCTCGCCGCGCAGAGCGCGAAGATCGGGATCGCGAAGGCTGACCTGTACCCTCACCTGTCCCTCGTCGGTGCCATCGACCTCCACTCGGAAGATGCCGCGAAGTTCTTCGAGGGACGCAGCTTCGAGGCGTTCGGCGGTCCGACGTTCAGCTGGGCGATCCTGAACTACGGGCGGATCAGCAACAACGTGCGCGTTCAGGACGCGGAATATCAGGCCCTGGTCAACGACTACACGAACACCGTGCTCCGCGCCCAGGCGGACGTCGAGAGCGCGATCGCCGCGCATCGCGGCGCACTCCTGCGCACGGCGTCGCTCCGCGACAGCGTCGCGGCCGCGCAGAAGGTCGTGGACCTGGTCGGGCGGCAGTACTCCGAGGGCGCCGTCGACTTCACGACGGTGCTGCTCGCCCAGCAGCTTCTCGTTCAGCAGGAGGACCTGCTCGCGGCCAGCCAGGGCGAGGAAGCGCTGACGCTCGTGACGCTCTACAAGAGCCTCGGCGGCGGGTGGGAGCCGTGGCAGGGCGGCAGCGTCATCTCGGCCGAAAGCGCCGAGCAGATGAGCTCCCGCACGCGGTGGGGTGACCTGATCGCGGAGGAGCAACAACGGAACATCGCGCAGGCCGCCAGCAGTGGGACGGAGCAGGATCGGGGGTGGTGGCGCTGGCGATGGTGGAGGCCACAGTGGTAGCCAACCGAGGGGCGGCATCCTCCGCCCCGTTTCTCGCGGTGTCGCTCGTCGCACTCGCGGCCGTCGGCGCCGGATGCGGGCGCGAGCCGAAGGTCGTCGCCCCGCCACCGCCCGACGTCTCGGTCAGCCAGCCGGTCGAGGAGCCCGTCCAGGAGACGCTCGAGTTCACCGGTCGTGTCAGCGCCGTCCAGAGCGTCGAGGTGCGAGCCCGGGTGACCGGGTACATCACGAAGGTCGCCTTCACCGACGGCCAGCTCGTCAACGCCGGCGATCTCCTCTTCGAGATCGACCCGCGAGAGTACCAGGCCGCGGTCCTGCGGGGCGAGGGCGAGGTCGCCCGGCTGCGCGCGCAGCTCGCCCGGGCGGAGTCCGAGGTGGGCCGGAATCAATTGCTGCGCCCGTCCGGCGCCGCCAGCGCCCGCGAGCTCGAGCGTGCGGTCGCCGAGAAGGGGGCAGCCGAGGGGGAGCTCAAGGCGAAGCTCGCGCAGCTCGACCTCGCGCGGCTCGATCTCGAGTTCACGCGGGTGACGGCGCCGATAGCCGGCCGCGTGAGCCGGGCGGAGATCACGCAAGGGAACCTCGTGGTCGTGGGCGCGTCCGGCGGGCCGCTGCTGACGACGGTCGTGAGCCTCGACCCGGTCTACGTGAACTTCGACACGGACGAGCGCGCGCTCGTCCGCATCAGAAAGGCGAACATCGCCCGCGACGGCGCCGTCACCCCGGAGAACATCCGCGCGGCCCAGGCGCCGGTCTTCGTCGCGCTCGCCGAGGAGAACGACTTCCCCTACCGGGGTACCGTCGACTTCATCGACAACCAGATCGACCCCTCGACCGGGACGATCCACGTGCGGGCGGTGCTTCCGAATACGGACCGGCTGCTGGCGCCGGGGATGTTCGTGCGCGTGCGAGTCCCCATCAGCGAGCCCCGGCCCGGCGTCCTGGTGACCGACCGCGCCATCGGCACCGACCAGGACAGGAAGTACGTCCTGGTCGTGAACGACAAGAACGTGGTCGAGTACCGACCCGTGAAGCTCGGCCCGCTCCAGAACGCTCTCCGCGCCGTGACCGACGGCCTCGCACCCGGCGAATGGGTGATCGTGAACGGGATCCAGCGCGCGCGACCGGGCGGGCCGGTGACGCCGCAGAAAGTCAGCATGCGCCCGGGGCCGCCCGCCGAGGCGCCCTCGTAAGGAAGAGCTGATGTTCGCTCGCTTCTTCGTCGATCGGCCGATCTTCGCGACCGTCCTCTCGATCGTCATCGTGATCATCGGCCTCGTGGCCCTGCAGAAGCTGCCGATCGCACAGTACCCGGAGGTCGTGCCGCCGACGGTCAACATCTCGGCGACGTATCCCGGCGCGAGCGCGAAGGTCGTCGCCGACACCGTAGCCGCGCCGATCGAGCAGGAGGTGAACGGCGTCGAGAACATGCTCTACATGCTCTCGAAGAGCACGAACGACGGGCAGATGAACCTCGACGTGACGTTCCGCGTCGGGACGAACCTCGACTTCGCGCAGGTTCTCACCCAGAACCGGGTCGCGATCGCCGAGGCGAAGCTGCCCGACGAGGTGAAGCGCCAGGGCGTCACGGTGAAGAAGAAGTCGCCGATGATCCTCCTGTGCGTGAACCTGCTCTCGCCGAGCGGACGCTATGACCAGCTGTACCTGAGCAACTACGCCACCATCCAGGTGAAGGACACGCTCGCCCGGCTGCCCGGTGTGGGCGACGTCAGCTTCCTCGGCGCGCGCGACTACAGCATGCGCATCTGGCTCGACCCGACGGCGCTCGCCTCGCGCGACATGACCGCCGCCGACGTCCTGAAGGCGCTGCAGGAGCAGAACGTGCAGGTCGCCGCCGGACGCATCGGCCAGCCGCCGGCACCCGCCGGCATAGACTTTCAGTACACGGTCAACACGCTCGGCCGGCTGCTCGACCCCGAGCAGTTCGGCGACATCGTGGTGAAGACGGGCGAGCACGGGGACATCACGCGCCTCGTCGATGTGGGCAGAGTCGAGCTGGGGGCGAAGAACTACGACGTCGGCAGCTACCTCGATGGCCAGGAATCTGTCACGATGGCGGTCTTCCAGCTCCCCGGTGCCAACGCGCTCGCGACGGCGGAGAGCGTCCGCGCCGAGATGGAACGCCTCAAGGCGCGGTTCCCGGAGGGCATGGAGTACAAGATCGTCTACGACACGACGGTCTTCGTCGACGAGTCGATCCACGAGGTCTACAAGACGCTGTTCGAGGCGTTCGTCCTCGTCTTCATCGTCGTCCTCGTGTTCCTGCAGGACTGGCGCGCCACGCTGCTGCCAATGATCGACGTCCCGGTCTCGCTGATCGGGACGTTCTTCGTCATGGCGATGCTCGGTTTCTCGCTCAACAACCTCTCGCTCTTCGGGCTCGTCCTCGCCATCGGCATCGTCGTCGACGACGCGATCGTCGTGGTCGAGAACGTCGAGCGCTGGATGGCGACGGGCCTTCCGCCGCGCGAGGCGACCATCAAGGCGCTCGACGAGATCACCGGCCCGGTGATCGCGATCACGCTCGTCCTGAGCTCCGTCTTCATCCCGACGGCGTTCATCGCCGGCATCAGCGGCCAGTTCTACCGCCAGTTCGCGCTCACCATCGCGGCCTCGACGATCATCTCGGCCATCAACGCGATGACGATGGCGCCGGCGCGCGCGGTCACCCTCATCAAGCCGCACGCGCACGGCGAGGAGCGCCACGAGGCGCTGCCGCGCGCCGGGGTCGTGCTGCTGGGTGCCCTGCTCGCCGACTTCCTCCTCACCGGCCGCGTGCAGCACCTGTTCGGCCTGTCGGCGGGCGGCCACGGTCACGAGGCGCACGGGAGTGCCGCGGCATTGTGGGCCGTCCGGCTCGCGGTCGTCGCCGTCGGCGGCTTCGGCGGATATCGGCTGAACGAGCGCGTGAACCGCGCGCTGCTGGCCTTCTTCAAGGGGTTCAACCGGGTCTTCGAGCGGCTGACCGCGGGATACGGCCGGATCGTCAGCGGGCTCGTGCGTGCGACGGGGCTCATCCTCCTCCTCTACGGTGGGCTCATGGTCCTCACCTGGCTCGGGTTCCGCACCGTGCCCGTCGGGTTCATCCCGGAGCAGGACAAGGGCTACCTGGTCGTGAACGCGCAGCTGCCGGACGGGGCGAGCCTCGAGCGCACCGAGGAGGTGATGGGGCGCCTCGACGAGATGGTGCGCGCCACTCCCGGCGTGCAGCACGCGATCCGCCTCCCGGGTTACTCCATCCTCACCAGCAACAACATCTCGAACGTCGGCGGCATGTTCGTGATCCTGCAGCCGTTCGAGGAGCGCGTCGCGGCGCATCTGCCCGCCACCAAGGTGGCCGCGGATCTGCGCGCGAAGTTCCGACAGGTGCAGGACGCGATCGTGGTCGCGTTCGGCGCGCCGCCGGTCGACGGGCTCGGCAACACGGGCGGGTTCAAGTTGCAGGTGCAGGACCGGGCCGACGCGGGCCCCGCGGCGCTCCAGGGTGCCGTCGAGACGATGATCCGCGCCGGCTCGGCGCAGCCCGGGCTGGTCGGGCTCTTCAGCAGCTACCGGGCGGCGCAGCCCCAGCTCTACCTCGACGTCGACCGGGCGAAGGCGAAGGCGCTCGGCGTGTCGCTGAACGACGTCTTCCAGACGCTGCAGATCTATCTCGGGTCGGCGTACGCGAACGACTTCACCCGCTTCGGACGCAACTGGCAGGTCAACATCCAGGCGGACGCGAAGTATCGCGTCGGCCGCGACGACATCGGCCAGCTGAAGGTCCGGAACCGCAACGGTGGGATGGTGCCCCTGTCGACGCTGGTGAGCGTTCGGGACACTACCGGACCGGCGATCGTCAACCGCTACAACATGTTCGCCTCGGCGGAGATCGCCGGCTCGACGGCGCCGGGGGTGAGCTCCGGGCAGGCGATCGGCACCATGGAGGCCCTGGCGAACAAGGAACTGCCGTCGACGATGAGCTTCGAGTGGACCGAGCTGACGTTGCAGCAGATCCTCGCCGGGAACACCGCCGTCTTCGTGTTCATCCTCGGCGCCGTGCTCGTCTTCATGGTGCTCGCGTCCCAGTACGAGAGCTGGTCCCTTCCCGGGGCGATCATCCTGATCGTGCCGATGTGCCTGCTCGCCGCCATCGCGGGCGTCTGGGTCGTCGGGTCCGACAACAACATCTTCACGCAGGTCGGCCTCGTCGTCTTGATCGGCCTCGCCGCCAAGAACGCGATCCTCATCGTCGAGTTCGCGAAGCAGCTCCAGGACCAGGGGAAGTCCCGCTTCGAGGCGATCGTCGAGGCGTCGAAGACCCGGCTGCGTCCGATCCTCATGACCTCGTTCGCCTTCATCCTCGGCGTCCTGCCGCTCGTGACCACCGCGGGTGCGGGCGCCGAGATGCGGTTCGCGCTCGGCATCGCCGTCTTCTCCGGCATGCTCGGCGTGACGGCCTTCGGCATCTTCTTCACGCCCGTCTTCTACGAGGTGATCCGCGGCTGGACCGACCGCCCCGCGGCGCAGGGGCACGTCCCGGCAGTCCCGGCGGCGCACGAGCCCGAGCCGCGAGTGCGGCACGCCGGGGTGTCATGAGGCGCGTACGGTTGTTCGCGGGGGCCGCCCTCCTCGCGCTTCTGCTCACCGCGCCTGCGGGCGCCGACGAACCGCCCGTCGCGAAGATCACGGTCTCGTCCGCGCCGGCGGGGTCGAACCTCGGCGGTCGCCTCGTCGAGGGCGAGATGAGTTTTCGGAGTCAGGACTATCTCCTGACACTCCGAGGCGTCGCGCAGTCCGTGAACACGGTGGGGTCCGTCTACGGACTCCTGCGCCCGCGCGACATCGAGGGCACCTTCCAGTCCTCCGACCGGGGCCTCCGAAACGCGTCCGGTGTGACGATTCGCTTCGAGCCACCCCTCCCGCTCGAAGCGGGTCGGCTCGAGATCGAGCTGTCGAGGCAGATCAGCCCAAAGTCCTCCGGCGGCCAGCCGGGGGCTGGCGTCCAATGAGAATTCTCCGCGCGGGAGCCGCCCTGACCTGCCTCGTCGCCTTCTCGGCGCCGGCAGGGAAACGGCCCGTGCTCGCCGCCGAGCACGCCGACGCCGACCCGACGATCACCTTCCGCGGGCGGTCGGCGTCGGTCGGCGTCGGTCTCGCGTGGGGCGCATCGACGGTGGAGTTCCAGGGCAAGACCTACCCCGTACGCGCCGATGGCTTCGTGCTGGGCGGCCTCGGGAGCGCCTCGATCGAGGGGGTCGGCAAGATCTTCGGGCTCACCAAGATCGAGGACCTGAACGGCGACTACACAGCCCTGGTTTCGGCAGCCGCCTTCGGTCGGGGCGCGGGCACGCTCGTCATGCGCAACGACAAGGGCGTGCGCATCGTGATGGACGCAAAAACCGCGGGCCTCCAGGTCGGCGCCGGCATGCGGGCGGTCACGCTCAGCGTCGGGGAGGCCGGCGGACCGCCCGCCGACGCGCGCCCTCGCCTTCCGAAGACCCTCGGCTTCGGGGAGGTGAAGACCGGGCCGTTCTTCCTCCGCCCCACCCTGAACCTCCAGATGTACGCCGCCGCCTCGCACAACGCCGGCTTCAACGGGCGATGGTCGTTCGGGCCCGTGGAGAAGGCCGACAGCTGGCTCGAGCACTCGAACGAGGTGGGCGTGAACGCCCGCTACCCGCTGGGGAAGTACGGGGCGCTCCAGGGGAGGATCAGCGGCGTCTACTCGCTCACCACGAGCGGGCCCGACGGCCCCGTCACCAACGGTTCCAAAGACACCGTCAGCGCGTACACGCTCGAGAGCACCTACCTCGGATGGAAATCCGGCGACCTCTTCCCGGCGCTCGGCTCCAACGCCATCGAGATCAGCGGCGGAAACCAGAACTACCAGGTCTTCGACGGCCTGCTCTTCTGGGATGGGGGCCAGGACAGCACTCACCGCGGCGCGAACTGGCTCTCCCCGCGCAAAGCGTTCCGGGAGACGGGGATCGTTCGGCTCAACTACAAGGGTCTCACGGTCGAGGGGGTCCACCTCAAATACAACGACGACCCGGACACCAATACCCGGCTCGGCGCGGGGCGGATCGAATACACGATCGACGACTGGCTCATGAAGCACCTGAAGGTCGGCGTCATGTACTTCGACCTCTACCACTCGGACAACCCATCACGTGACGGGCTCGACGGCATCTACGTCTATCACGAAGCGAATCCGCTGCCTCCGCTTCCCGACTTCAGCTACAAGACGTCGGTCGTTCACGAGAACAACTCGAAGTCGTCCGGGCTCTCCGAGGCCAACGGGTGGTACGTCACGCCCGCGTACCAGTTTTCGAAGCTGTCCTGGAAGCCTCAGCTCAGCTATCGCTACGCGTCGTTCAGCGGCGGCGGAACGCGGGGATTCGATTCCCTCTTCACGGGTCTTCCGGAGTGGGGCTCGTGGTTCCAGGGCGAGCTTCTGGGAGAGTACGTCCTCTCCAACAGCAACCTGAACTCCCACCAGCTGCGTCTGCAGCTGAAGCCGAGAGAGGACCTGACGGTCAACCTGATCTACTACAAGTTTCTCCTCAATAGCCGCACTCAGGCCTTCGGGCTCACCCCCGCGCGTGTGGATCGCGCGCTCGCGGACGAAGTCGATCTCATCTTCGACGTCGCGCTGGCGAACTGGTGGTCGATCACCGCGGCCTCCTCGATGGCGAATCCCAACAGCGGCTTTCGCGAGGCCGTGAACGGATCATCGACGTGGGTCAACGCCTACCTCTACACGAGCTTCACCTTCTGATGTCGACGAAGGAGTAGCACCCATGTCGTACAGCGACACGCCGATGCCGGTCGGACTGGCCTCCGGATTTCCGGTGCTCGTCGTCGGGGCCCGCGTCGACGAGGACTCGGCGGTCGCGCGCAGCGTCGACGAGATACGCGCGGCGCTCGAGGCGCTCGGACGTCCGGTCGTGCGCACGCATTCGCTGGACGACACGGAGGCCGCCGTCGAGTCGCACCCGGCACTCTCCTGCGTCGTGCTGGGCTGGGGGATGGCCGCGGCGAGCGACGAGGCGCTCGCGCAGACGAAGCGGATTCTCGGGCGCATCCGGCAGCAGGCGGCCTCCTTGCCCGTCCTTCTCGCGGCGCGCCGGGGCGCGACCCGCCAGGTGCCGCTCGAGATCGTGGAGCAGGTCGAGGGCTACATCTGGGTGCCCGAGGACAGCGCTGCGTTCATCGCCGGACGCATCGACGCGGCGGCGCGGCGCTATCTCGACACCGTGCTGCCGCCCTTCTTCGGCAAGCTCGCGAACTTCGCCGACACCCACGAGTACTCGTGGCACACGCCCGGCCACACGGGCGGTACCGCGTTCATGAAGACGGCGGTCGGCCGTGCCTTTCTCGGCTTCTACGGCGAGCAGATGCTGCGATCCGACCTCTCCGTCTCGGTCGGAAAGCTCGGCTCCCTGAACGATCACTCCGGGCCCGTCGCCGCAGCGGAGCGCTACGCCGCGCGCGTTTTCGGGGCCGACCACACCTTCTTCTCCGTGGGGGGCAGCTCTGCGAGCAACGAGATGATCCTGCACTCGGCGGTGGCCGACGGCGACGTCGTCTTCGTCGACCGCAACTGCCACAAGTCGCTCAACTACGCGCTCAACATGAGCGGCGCCATCCCGGTGTACCTGAAGCCCAGGCGCAACGCGCGCAGTGTGATCGGCCCGGTGCCCGCCAGCGAGATCGAGCCGGAAATGCTGCGACGCAAGCTCGCCGAGAGCCCTCTCGTGAAGGGCGCGGCCCGCAAGCCCGTGCTCGCGGTGCTCACGAACTCCACCTATGACGGCCTCTGCTACGACGTCGAGCACACGACGCGGGTGCTCAGCCGGAGCGTCGACCGAATCCACTACGACGAGGCGTGGTACGCGTATGCGCGGTTCAATCCCATCTACGAGGGACGCTACGGGATGCACCGCGGCCGACGGTCGCCGGACGACGCGACCGTGACGGTGACCCACTCGACGCACAAGCTCCTCGCCGCACTTTCTCAGGCCTCGATGATCCACATCCGCTCGGGACGGATCCCGATCGAGCCCGCGCTCTTCAACGAAGCGTTCATGATGCACACGTCCACCTCTCCCCAATACAGCATCATCGCCTCCATCGACGTCTCCGCGAAGATGATGGACGACGCGGGCCCCGCGCTGACGGCCGAGTGCGTTCGCGAGGCCATCGATTTCCGAAAGGCGATGCTGCGCATCGGCCGGGATCTCGAGCATCGCAAGTCGGGGGACTGGTGGTTCCAGAGCTGGCAGCCCGACGAGGTGGAGGGGAAGGCCTTCCTCGACGTCGACCCCGACCTGCTCGCGACGTCGAGCGACGCGTGGCTCCTGCGGCCGGGTCAGGGCTGGCATGGGTTCGGCGACCTGGGTCCTCGCTACTGCATGCTCGACCCGATCAAGGTGACGACGTTGACTCCGGGCATCGGTGCGAATGGCGCGCTGCAGAAGGAAGGTATTCCCGCTGCCATCGTGACGGCATTCCTCGCCACGCAGGGCATCGTCGTGGAGAAGACCGAGCCCTACTCGATTCTCACGCTCTTCTCGATCGGCATCACGAGGGGCAAGTGGGGCTCGCTCGTCGCCGCGTTCATGCGCTTCAAAGAGCTCTACGACGCGAACGCGTCGCTCACCAAGGCACTCCCCGGCCTCGTCGCCGATCACCCCGAGCGCTACGGCCGGCTCGGGCTCCGCGAGCTCGCCGCGGAGATGCACGCCGCCATTCGAGAGCACGACATCCTCGGCAACCTCGACGGCGCGTTCAGCCACCTCCCCGAGCCGGTGCTGACACCGCGGGAAACCTTCGCGCGCCTCGTGCATGGCGACGTGGAGCAGGTTCCCGCCGCGAAGCTCAGCGGCCGCGTGCTCGCGGTGCAGGTCGTCCCGTATCCGCCGGGAATCCCGCTCCTGATGCCGGGTGAGCGCTTCGGCGAGGCGACCCGTGCCGTCGGCGACTTCCTGCTCGGCCTCGAAGCCTTCGACGCGTGGTTCCCGGGCTTCGGTCACGATACCCATGGCCTCGAGGTGAAAATCGGCGGCGACGGCCGCCCCTACTATGCTCTCTACTGTTTGAAGACCTGAACCTCACGGCAGGTGCGACGGGGGCGCGACGACGAGACAGGGAGACATCATGGACGAGCACCGGACGAAGATGAGTCTGATCCAGCTGACGGTCATCGTCGCCGTCAACATGATGGGTTCCGGCATCATCATGCTGCCGGCGAACATGGCACAGGTCGGGGCGATCTCTCTCCTCTCCTGGGTCGTGACCGCCGTGGGCTCGATGGCCATCGCCTACGGATTCGCGCAGGCCGGCCTCCTGAACCAGCGGGCGGGGGGAATGTCGGCTTACGCCGAGGAGGCCTACGGGAAATCCGGCTTCTTCCTCGTGTTCTACCTCTACTTCTTCTCGCTCGCGATCGGGAACGTGGCGATCGCGATCTCCGCGGTCGGGTACCTGGCGCACTTCTTCCCGTGGCTCTCGTCGACGGCGATCGCGACCTGCATCGGAGTGATCGCGCTGCTCTGGTTGACCACGGTCGCCAACTTCGGCGGCCCCAAGGTGACCGGCGGCATCGGCGCCGTGACGGTGTGGGGCGTGATCGTCCCGGTCGCCGGTCTCTCGCTCATCGGCTGGCTCTGGTTCAGGACCGACACGTTCGCCGCCGCCTGGAACCCGAAGGGGCTCGGCCTGCTGACGGGCATGGGCTCGAGCATCGCGGTCACGCTCTGGGCCTTTCTCGGCATGGAGTCGGCGGCGCAGAACTCGGACGCCGTCGAGAACCCGAAGCGGAACGTGCCCCTGGCGTGCATGCTCGGGACGCTCGGGGCGGCCGTGATCTACATCCTCTCGACGACGGTCATCCAGGGCATCGTGCCGAACGCGGAGCTGGCGAAGTCCACGGGTCCGTTCGGTCTCGTATATGCCCACATGTTCAATCCGACCGTCGGCTCGATCATCATGGCCCTGGCGGCGATGGCATGTGTGGGCTCGCTGCTGGGTTGGCAGTTCACCATCGCGCAGACCGCGAAGGCGGCGGCCGAGGATCGCATGTTCCCCGCCTTCTTCGCGAAGGTGACCCGGAGCAACGCGCCCGTCATCGGGATGGTCGTCATGGGAATCGTACAGTCCGTGATGGCGCTCTCCACGATGTCGCCGACGCTCAGCGAGCAATTCAGCGCGCTCGTGAGCCTGGCCGTGGTCACGAACGTGATCCCGTACATCATCGCGCTCTCCGCCTTGATCGTGATGATGCAGAAGGCGGCCGTGACAGAGTCCGTGTATCGGCGGAACGTCGTCGTGGCGGTGGTGGCGATGCTCTACAGCGTCTACGCGATCTACGCCTCGGGTCCCGCGGCGGTGCTCGGTGGCACGGTGGTGATGGGCATCGGCTTCGTGATCTTCGGTTTCATCGCGCCCCGCTTCGCAATGGGTGAGCGAGTCATCGGGCAGGCTCACGCGAGCCGTGCCGCTTGAGGAGGACAGTCATGCAACTCGGACGATCACTGATGCTTCGTCGACGTGGCCTCCTGATCGCGTGGATTGCCGCCGTTCAGGCGGCGTTGGTGCTCTTCATGCCCGGCACGGCTGCACCCGAGGGGGGCACCATGGATCGCATCCGGGATGCCGGCAAGGTGAAGCTCGGGTACCGGACGGATGCACGACCGTTCTCGTACGAAGAGTCCGGAAGGGTCGCCGGGTACTCCGTGGTGCTCTGCCAGCGGGTCGCCGATGCGGTGGGAGCCGAGTTGGGTCTGCCGCGGATCCCGGTCGAGTACGTCAAGGTCGAAAGCGACGATCGCTTCGCCGCGCTGGAGGAGGGGCGGATCGACCTGCTCTGCGGCGCAGCCACCGCCACGCTGGAGCGGAGAAGGAAAGTCGCGTTCTCGATCCCGATCTTTCCGAGCGGCATCGGCGCGCTCATGCGAAAGGACGCCCCCGAGCGCCTGAGGGCGGCGCTCGAGGGACGGGAGCCGCCCTACCGGCCGTTCTGGCGCGCGTCGCTGGCACAGGTTCTCGAGAAGCGGGTGCTCTCGGCCGTGGCCGGAACGACCGCGGAATCGTGGCTCGCCCAGAGGCGACAGGATCTCGACGTCAACGCGGAAATCGTCCCCGTGCCGAGCTACGCGGAAGGTGTCGAGCGGATATCGGGGCGGCGTTCGGACGTGCTGTTCGGAGATCAGCCGATCCTCCTGGACGCCGCAGCGCGGGGTTCGGCGGCGGAACATCTGACCGTCCTCACGCGCCATTACACGTACGAGCCTCTCGCCCTTGCTCTGTCGCGCGGCGACGAGGATTTCCGCCTGGTCGTGGACCGCACGCTGAGCCGCCTGTACCGATCTGGAGAGATCGGAAACATCTACGCGAGCGTCTTCGGGGAGCCCGCCGCGAGCACCTTGTCCTTCTTCAGCTTCGTGGCGCTGCCGGAATGACCTGCGTCGTGCCGTGAAGGGAGCGACCGTGACACCGGCGACCGACCAGCGCGGGAGCAAGAGCCTCGGGCTCGCCACCTGTACGGCGCTCGTGATCGGCAACATGGTCGGCTCGGGGTTCTTCATCGCGCCCTCGGTGCTGGCGCGCTTCGGCACGACGGCGTTGATCGGCTGGGCGGTGATGGCGGTCGGCGCGATCTCACTCGGCATGGTGTTCGCGCGACTGGCCCACATCGCGCCGGCCACCGGTGGTCCGTATGCCTACACGCGGATGGGTTTCGGTCGCTTCGCCGGCTTCCTCATCGCGTGGGGCTACTGGATATCCATCTGGGCCTCGCTACCCGCCATGGCGGCGGCGCTGGTGGGCTACCTCCTGGCCCTCTTCCCCGCGCTGACGGGCCACCGGCTGCTGGGCATCGCCATCGCGCTCGGCTCCATGTGGGGTGTCGCGCTCGTGAACCTCCGGGGAGTCAAGGAGGCCGGGATCTTCCAGGTGGTCACGACGTACACGAAGCTCGTGCCGTTCGTGGCGATCGCCCTGCTGGGACTCTTCTGGATCGACTGGCACTCCTTCGAGACGGTGAACCCGAGCGGGCAGCCTTTCCTGAGCGCCCTGGCCGCCACCGCGCCCATCACGATGTTCGCGTTCCTCGGCATCGAGTCGGCGACCGTGCCGGCCGGCGACGTCATCGATCCCCGGCGGACCATCCCTCGCGCCACGGTACTCGGCACCATCGTTTCGGCGCTCATCTACATCCTCGGCACCGCCGTCGTGATGGGAGTGATACCGCGAGAGACGCTGCTGCGCTCCTCCGCCCCCTTTGCGGACGCCGCGCGAGTCATGTGGGGCCCGTGGGCCGCCACCATGATCGCCTTGGCGGCGATCATCTCCTCGGTGGGCGCGCTCAACGGGTGGACGCTGATGCTCTCTCAGGTTCCCATGGCGGCGGCACGCGACGGCGCCATGCCTCCCGTCTTCGGGCACCTCTCGCGCCGGGGTGTACCGGCTCGTGGCCTCGTGATCTCGATGATCCTCTCGACCCTTCTCGTCCTGCTCGAGACATCCGGCACGTCGGCACTCGTCGCGTTCTACGCTCTGATCGTCAACCTGTCGACCGACGCCGCCATGGTTCCCTACGTGTTCTGCTCGGTCGTCGAGGCGATCCTCTACGTCAACCGACGCCCGGTCTCGCGCGCCCTGCGCGTTGGTCCATTCACCCCCGCCGCGATCGTCGCGTTCGTCTTCTCCGTCGGCACGATCTACGGCGCCGGGGAACGAGCGGGCATGTGGTCGCTGATCCTGATCCTGCTGGCAGCTCCGGTCTGGGTTCTCCTGCGCGACGTGCGCTCGCCTCCGGGCGAGACGCTCTCGCGCGCAGATGCGGACCGCGAAAGGGATGCAATCGATGCAGATTCCGATTCAACGCTACTTTCGAGTGCTGGTCGTCGGTGACGAGCACGCTCCCGTCGCCGACATCATCGAGAAAGAGCTCGGCCTCCGCACCGTCACCGTCGCTGCGGACGACGCCGTCGAGACCCTTCATGAGGGGGCGGACCTCTGTGCCATCGTGGTCGGCCGAAGCAACGCGAGCGATGTCATCGCCGCGCGCAAGGAACGAGGATTCGAGATGCCCGTATTCCTCGTCAGCGAGCGCGACGCGGAGGTGTTTCACGCGCCCTATCTTCAGGACGTCAGAGGGGTACTGGTCGCGGGTCTCGAGTCCAGAGAGTTCTACAAGAAGACGTTCCTCAAGTCCGTCGAGGAGTACGTGCAGAAGCTGCTCACGCCCTTCTTCGGCAAGCTGCTGGAGTACGACTACGACGGGAACCGCTCGTGGGCGTGTCCGGGTCACCAGGGGGGCCAGATGTTCAAGCGCCACCCGGTAGGGAGGCTCTTCTTCGAGCACATGGGCGAGAACGTCTTCCGGGACGACATCTGCAACGCGATGGTGTCCCTGGGAGACCTCCTCATTCGCGAGGGGCCGGCGCTGTCGGCGCAGCAGGAGGCGGCCACAATCTTCGGCGCCGACCGGACCTACTTCGTCCTCAACGGCACCTCGAGCTCGAACAAGGCCGTCGACTGCGGACTGCTGCGCGACGGCGACATCGTCCTTTTCGACCGCAACAACCACAAGTCGAACCACCAGGGGGCGTTGATGATCGCGGGCGCGATCCCGGTCTACCTCGAGACGGATCGCAACGCCTTCGGCATGGTGGGGCCGATCGACTGGGCGGCGCTCGACGAAAAGAGCATCCGCGCGAAGATCCGGGCGCACCCGCTCGTCAAGGCCAGCGGTGCGGCCGAGCGCGAGCGCCCGATCCGCTTGGCGATCATCGAGCAATGCACCTACGACGGCACCATCTACAACGCCCGCAAGATCGTCGAGAAGATCGGCCACCTCTGCGAGTACATCCACTTCGACGAGGCGTGGGCTGGTTTCGGCGCGTTCCACCCGTTGCTGAGAGACCACTTTTCGATGGGCCTCGACCTCACGGAGCGCGATCCGGGCGTCATCGCGACCCAGTCCACACACAAGCAGCTCGCGGGCTTCTCGCAGGCCTCGCAGATTCACGTCCGCGATGCGCACATTCGCGACCGGCCGTACCGGGTCAATCACAAACGGTTCAACGAGATGGTGATGCTGCACGCATCCACTTCGCCGTTCTACCCCCTGTTCTCCAGCCTCGACGTCAACGCACAGATGCACCGCGACAAGGCAGGACGCGCGCTGTGGGACGACATGATCAAGCTCGGCATCGAGGCGCGGAAGGCGGTTCGAAAGCGTTTCGGCGGCTTCCTGGATCCGTTCGTGCCGGACATGGTCGAGTTCGAAGGCCGGAGCACGCGCTGGGAGGACGTTCCCACGGAGGACCTGGCGCGGGACCAGCGGTACTGGAAGCTCGACCCGAACGAAGCCTGGCACGGGTACCGCACCGTCGGGCCGGATCTGGCCATGGTCGACCCGACCAAGCTCATGCTGACCACGCCGGGGATCGACCATGGGAGCGGTAACTACCAGCGGACTGGCGTGCCGGCCACGGTCCTCGCCAACTACCTGCGGGAGAACCACATCATTCCGGAAAAGAACGATCTCAACAGCATCCTGTTCCTGATGACGCCGGCGGTGGGCGAAGGGAAGGTCGCGTTCCTGTTGGCGGAGCTGGAGCGATTCAAGGCGCTCTACGAGGCGGATGCCCCGCTCGCGCGCGTCGTCCCGGGCGTCACGGCGCGCTACCCGAAACGCTACCTGGGCTACAGCCTGAGACAGCTCTGCGACGAGATACACCGCTTCTTCGTCGAGAGGGACGTCAAGGAGCTCCAGCGCAGGTGCTTCCGCTTCGAGTCATTTCCCGAGCAGGCAATGAGCGCGCGCGACGCGGTCCAGGCGACGGTCGCGGGGGAGGTCGACTACGTGCCCATGGCGAGCGTCCGCGGTCGGATCGCCGGCACGCTGGCACTGATCTACCCGCCGGGCATCGGCATCGTGGTCCCGGGCGAACGCTACGACGCGAGAGCGCAGCCGATGATCGATTACTTCCTGGCGTTCGAGGAGAGCTGCAACCGCTTTCCGGGCTTCTCGTACGAGGTACAGGGCGTGTACCAGGAGCCGGACGGCGACGGCGTCCGTTTCTACACCTACGTGGTGAGGGAGCGGGAGAGGGCGCGTACTAGGCAGGCACATTCCACGATGGATTCGACCCTCTCGCGGAGCACATGATGGAAACGCTCGGCGTCCACAGTGAAGTCGGCCGGCTACGCACCGTCCTGGTCTGCCGGCCCGGGCTCGCGCATCAGCGACTGACGCCCGGAAATCGCGCGGATCTCCTGTTCGACGACGTCCTCTGGGTCCACGAAGCCCAGAAGGACCACTACGACTTCGTGCTGAAGATGCGCGAGCGCGGCGTCGAGGTGCTCGAGCTGCACGAGTTGCTGGCCGAGACGCTCGCCGACCAGTCGGCGCGTACCTGGGTGCTCGACCGCCGCGTGACGGCCAATGACGCCGGACCCGGCCTGGCGCCGATTCTCCGCGCGTGGCTCGACGAGATGCCGGCCGCCAAGCTGGCGGAGCATCTCATCGGCGGCATCGCCATTCTCGACCTTCCGCTGTCCGAGCAACGGGCGATGCTGACGGACGCATTGGGTGGAACCGATTTCATCATCCCGCCGGTGCCGAACACGCTGTTCCAGCGCGACCCCTCCTGCTGGATCTACAACGGCGTCACGTGCAATCCGATGTACTGGCCGGCGCGCAAACCGGAGACGCTGCTCCAGCGGGCAGTCTACAAGTTCCATCCGCGCTTCAAGAACGCCGATTTCACGATCTGGTGGGGCGACAGCGACGATTCCTTCGGAGCGGCGAGCCTCGAAGGTGGTGACGTCATGCCCGTGGGCAGGGGCGTCGTGCTCATCGGCATGGGCGAACGCAGCACCCGGCAGGCCGTGTTCCAGGTCGCAGCCGAGCTCTTCAGGCACCAGGCGACGACGCGCGTCATCGGTTGCCTCATGCCGAAGAGCCGCGCCGCGATGCACCTCGACACGGTGTTCACGCTCTGCGACCGCGACCTGTGCACCTCGTTCCGGGAAGTGTCCGACCAGATCCGCTGCTACAGCGCACGGCCGTCCGGCAACGGGAGTGTCGAGGTCCACGAGGACAAGGGGAGTCTGTTCGACGTGGTCAAGGAGGCGCTCGGCCTGAAGACGCTGCGAGTGGTCGAGACGGGTGGTAGTGCGTGGCAGGCACAGCGCGAACAGTGGGATGACGGGAACAACGTCGTCGCGCTGGCGCCGGGCGTCGTCGTCGCGTACGACCGCAACACGTACACGAACACGCTGCTGCGCAAGGCCGGAATCGAGGTGATCACGGTGCGTGGCGCGGAGCTCGGCCGCGGCCGAGGCGGCGGACACTGCATGACCTGTCCGATCGCCCGCGATCCCGCGTATTGATGGCGCACATGTCACACGGGAGGGCACCATGGGTTTCAATTTGCGCAATCGGTCGCTGCTGACCGTTCAGGATTACACCCCACGTGAGTTTCGCTATCTGCTCGATCTGGCCCGCGACCTCAAACGCGCCAAGTACGCGCGTACCGAGCAGAAGCACCTCGATGGGAAGGAGATTTGTCTGATCTTCGAGAAGACCTCGACGCGTACGCGCTGCGCCTTCGAGGTGGCTTGCTACGACCAGGGCGCCAACGTCACGTATCTCGATCCAGCCGGTTCGCAGATCGGCCACAAGGAGTCGTTCAAGGACACGGCGCGCGTCCTCGGCCGGATGTACGACGCGATCGAGTATCGCGGCGCCAGTCAGGAGGGCGTCGAACAGCTGGCGAGGTACGCCGGCGTGCCGGTCTTCAACGGCCTCACGGCCGAGTACCACCCGACCCAGATGCTGGCCGACGTCATGACGATGCGCGAGCACAGCGACCGGCCCATCCACGAGATCAAATATGCGTTCCTCGGCGACACCCGGAACAACATGGGGCACTCGCTGATGATCGTTGGCTGCCTGACGGGTATGGACGTGCGGATTTGCGGGCCGAAAAAGCTCTGGCCCTCCGAGGAGTACGTCGTCATCGCGCGCCGGCTCCAGAACCAGTCGGGCGCCAGCCTCACCATCACGGACGATCCGCGGGAGGCCGTCGAGGGGGTCGATTTCGTGCATACCGACGTCTGGGTGTCGATGGGCGAGCCAAAGGAGGTCTGGAAGGAACGCATCGACCTGCTCCTCAAGTACCAGGTGGGCATGGAGCTGATGAAGGCCACCGGCAACCCGCAGGTGAAGTTCATGCATTGCCTGCCGGCGTTCCACGACATGGAGACCACCGTCGGCAGGCAGATCGCGGAGAGCTACGGCCTGCGCGACGGCGTCGAGGTGACCAACGAGGTGTTCGAGTCCGAGCTCAACATCGCGTTCGAGCAGGCGGAGAATCGCATGCACACCATAAAGGCGATTCTCGTCGCGACGCTCGGAGATTGACGATGCTGGTGGTCACGGCGCTGGGCGGCAACGCGCTCCTCCGGCGCGGCGAGCCGATGACCGCCGAGAACCAGCGCCTGAACGTGCGGATCGCGGCGCAGGCGCTCGCCCCGGTTGCGGCGGAGCATCGACTGGTCATCGGACACGGCAACGGTCCGCAGGTCGGGCTGCTCGCCCTGCAGGGTGCGGCATACACCCAGGTGGAGACGTATCCGCTCGACGTCCTGGGAGCGCAGACCGAAGGCATGATCGGGTACATGATCGAGCAGGAGCTCGGCAACCTGCTGCCCTTCGAGCGTCCCTTCGCTACGATGCTGACGATGATCGAGGTCGATCCAGACGACCCGGCGTTCCACGACCCGTGCAAGTTCATCGGCCCGGTGTATTCCAAGGACGAGGCCGATCGGATCGCCGGCGACAAAGGGTGGGTTTTCAAGCGGGATGGCGACAGGTGGCGTCGCGTGGTGCCGTCGCCGGAGCCGAAGCGCATCTTCGAGCTGCGCCCGATCAAGTGGCTGCTCGAGCACGACACGATCGTGATCGCCGCCGGCGGCGGCGGCATCCCGACGATGTACGAGCCTGGCAAGGGTCGCCAGCTGGCCGGCGTCGAGTGCGTGATCGACAAGGACCTGGCCTCGGAGCTGCTCGCGCGTGATCTCGACGCGGACCTCTTCATCATGCTGACCGACGCGGACGCGGTCTACGTCGACTGGGGCAAGCCCACGAAGCGGGCCATCCGGCGGGCATCACCGTCCGCCCTGTCCGCCATGTCGTTCGCGGCCGGGTCGATGGGGCCGAAGGTGAACGCCGCCTGCCGGTTCGCGGCCGTGACCGGGAAGAAGGCCGCCATCGGGGCGCTGGCGGATCTGGGCAGGATCATCGCCGGCGACGCCGGCACGACGGTCGACGCAAAGGAGTCCGGCATCGTCTACGATGCCTGAGGCAAACCACGAGGTGCTGGTCGTGAAACGACCTCGCGAGCTGCTGCTCGTCGGCATCGTGCTGGCCGTGTCGGTGGGCCAGTCGGTCGTGCTCGGCGAGGAGGACCGGGCCGCGGCCCGCCTCGAGGCGATGGCACGCTTCCTCGCCAGGACGCCGCGCCTCAGCGTGACTATCGACTCGGCATACGACGTCGTGCAGGAGTCCGGCCAGAAGGTGCAGTTCGGCGAGCGGCGGGTGGTGGCGCTCAGGCGTCCCGACCGCGCGCGCGTCGACGTCACCCGGCGCGACGGGTCGCGCCGGGGAGTTGTCTTCGACGGGACGCAGCTCGCGGTCTTCGATCTCGACGCGAAGGTCTACGCGACCGTCGCGAAGCCAGGGACGGTCGACGCGGCGTTCGACTACTTCGTGAACGACCTCGCGATGCGGCTGCCGCTACGCGAGCTCCTGAAGACGGACTTCCCCCAGCAGCTGAAGGACGTCCTCGGGAGCGCACGCCTGGTCGGGGAGGAGCAGCTCGGCGGCGTGGCGACCGATCACGTGGCGTTTCGAAGCGACCGGACGGACGTGCAGATCTGGATCCCGTGCGACGGCGACCCGCTTCCGCAGCGCATCGTCATCACCTATCGCCTCGCCGAAGGCCAGCCGCAGTTCGAGGCCGATCTCGGCGCGTGGAATCTGGCCCCCGACCTGCCCGACTCGCTCTTCACGTTCACTCCGGCGGCCGGGGCGGAGCAGATACCGGTGCTGGTCCCGCGACGGGCGAAGCAGCCGTGACCCGCGCGATGGCGTTGATCGCGGCGCTTGTCCTCGCGATGACGGGGCACGCCATCGCCCGCGGCGGCGGGCGCGGCGGCGGGTTCGCACGCGGCGGAGGGTTCTCGCGCGGCGGCGTTGCGGCCGGCGGATCCTTCGGCCACCGATCGGCGGGAGGCGGGACGTACGGCCGGCCGGGGCCGGCCGCGAGCGGCACGTTCGCGGGACGATCGAGTGGCAGGCTGGGCGACCGCCACGGCGGCGGCGACGGCGAGGGTGCGATGCGCCCCGACGCCGGAGACCGGGAGGCCCGTCGCGATGAGCGTCAGGAGCGGCGCCAGGAGGCACGAGAGGACTGGCAGGACTACGCCGATGATCACTACGACGACCACTACTACGGGGAGTATTACCCCTATGGCGCTGCTGTCGTGGCGGGCGTGGCGGCGGCGGCCGCCGCGAGCCCGCCGTACTGGACTCTCGACTGCGTGCCTACCGTCGTCGTCGTGAGCGGCACCACGTACTACCGATGCGACTCCGGCTGGTACGTCCGCGTCTACAGCGGGGGAGAGATCGCGTACACCATGGTGAACCCGCCCGCCGGCTACTAGCGCCGGCGCTACCTCGCGGAGGGCGCCCGCGGTTTCCGCCCTACCACGGCCTCCACTGCGGAAAGGCGATCGTCATCCCGAATCGACCGGTCGTCTGGGGGGCCACCGGTGCGTCGTGTCGGTAGGCCATCCACTCTCCACTCAAGAAAACGTTGATGGGTGGCGATCCTTGCCGGAGGATGACGTATCCGAGGCCGAAGCTCAGCGGCACCATCGTCGACGAACCGTTGCGCCATTGGATCGCCCAGCTGGCGTCGGCGGATTTCGCGTAGAGACCGCGCCAGAGATGCCGGAGCACGATCGGTTGCAGCACGAGGGTGCCGACGGCCTGACGGCCAGGATCCGTGTAGGCGAAGGAGATCGGATTCTGGATCAGGCACCCGAGCAGCCATCCCGGGTAGCCCTTGTAGATCGAGCCGAAGGCAGGACCGATCTGCCAGGCGCCCTGACCGGCGACGCGGTCGGTCGCGGTCGGGAAGACGAACGCCGGGCCGACTCCCATGACCAGCCCGGTGTCCTTGCCGGGCCATGGGATCACGGCCAGGTCGAACAGCTGCATGTCGCCGAACGCGGTCCGTGTCGCACCACCTCTGCCCGTCGGCACCGTGACGAGCGAGAAGCTCGGTCGGACGAGCTGCACGAACGGAAACAGCGAATACTTGGGAAGGCGTGGAACGATGACGCGCGTGATCACCCGGTTGGTCGAGGCAGCGGTACCGTAGCTCGCGGGCGTGTACGCATCCTGGGTGAAGATCTGCGGGAGAGTCGTCAGGGGATCGGAGAAGTCGTCCTCGAGCTGGTCGATACTCCGCTCCGGCAGTCGCTCCTCTGCGAGGGCCGAGGGCGCGACCGACAGGAAGGTTGCCAGGAGCACTTGCCATATCACGCCAGCCACGCGCCGTTGTGCCTCGGCTCACGGGTCGCGCTGCCGACCTACTTTCTCCATGGCCGCCCATCGGGCGCGGAAATCGCGCGGCGTGAAGCCGGTCCAGCGCTGGAATGCACGGGTGAAGTGTGCTGGATCCGAGTATCCGAGTGCCCGCGCGACCTTCGCGATTCCCGCTCCCCCGTCCTTCAACATCTGTTGGGCGGCGGCGCGGCGTGCCCGCTGCACGACCTCCGAGTAGGTCACCCCCGCGGCACGGAGCCGTCGCTGTAAGGTCCGGACGCTCGTCCCCATCGTCTCGGCGACGATATCGATGCGCGCGGCGGGGCGGGGCCCGGCGAGCAGTGTGGTGATGATCTTTTGTACCCGCCGTCCGGTGTCGGGAGCGCAAGGGTCATGTACCATGAGAGTACCCGATCCGCTGCCACGGACTCGTCGAGGTTCCCCTCATCGTCGCCGATGAGAGCGCCCCCCCTGGCATGGCCGTTCCCCGGGTCCGCGTCTTGCCAGGCAGCGCCGATGCGGGCTTGGCGTTTCCGCCCTCGGGTGAACTGGCCGCGTCTGCACGGCCCCCCTCCCGGGTCGCCAACGGGCAGCCGTGGCCTCCGGTCAACGGAGCGCCGTGGACGCGCGGAGTGGGGGAAACGGGCCTCGGAGGCAGGAAGGGATTCGCCTCGGTAGGCTGTTACTGTCGGCGTCCACGGCGCTCCGTCTCCGAAGCACGTCCGATGCCGCCATCGCGCTCGTCACGGGCGCGCAGGGTCACGGGACGGCGAGCCGATGGATCAGGACGACCTGGTCGAGGTCGTCACCGGCACCAGACCGAGGCCTCGCCGCGGCACCGGTAGAGGAGCGAGCCTTCCTCGTCCTGTGTCCACTCCGCGCTGCACGTCCCCCGTTGTGCTGCGCCGCGGAAGGCCGACGGGAGACCGCCGACGTTGGTGCAGGCGGCCGCGCTGTACGACGCTGCGAGGTCGATGGCCGCGCTGCAGCACTCGCGCTTGCTCGCATACACCCAGCCGGTATCGCCCCAGCCAGGGTACTGCGCCGCGCGCGCGCCGGGAGCAGCGAGGAAAAGAACTCCGGCGCCGAGCATCAGCGTGCCAGCCCTCGCCCCCATACGAGACCCTCCGCGGCGGACTCTACCAGCACGGCGATGCGCTTGACCACGGGGCTTCGGTTGCCGGGTCCGGGCCCCGGGGGTAAAGGCCAGGGTGAGCGATGCCCTGCCGGCTGGTTGCAATTCTCCTCCTACTCGCCGCCGTCACGGGTTGCACGTCGGCGCGGAGCCCGGTGCGACGAGAGGTGTCCGGCTTCCTCGACGACTACTCGACTCTTCGCGAGGGGGGCCCCGGCGAGGTCGCGCTCGTCTACCGGAACCCCCAGGCGGATTGGAAGTCGTACGACAAGGTACTCCTCGAGCCGGTGACGCTCTGGCGAAGCGGGCGGAAGTCCCTCGACGCCGTGCCAGAAGAGGATCTGCTCCGACTCGTCGACGACTTGGAGAGCGCCGTGCGCCGACGGCTCGGCGAGGGCTTCGGACTCGTCGAAAACGCCGGACCCGGCGTGATGCGCATCCGACTCGCAATCACGGAGGCCCGCGCCTCCGACCCGATCCTGGACGTGCTGCGGGCGCACGGGGGGGCAGCGAAGGCCGCCGACGGTCCACTTCATCCCGAAACACGTCGCTTCATCGAGGCGGCGCAGATCGAGGGTGAGATCCGTGATGCCGCCACCAATCAGCTGCTCGCGGCGGGCGTCGACCGCCGACGGCGGCAGGGAGCCATGCCCGTCGACACGTGGGCCGAGGTCGCACGAGCGATGGATTTCTGGGCGGACCGCGTCTGCAGCCGCCTCGAGGCGCGCGCAGGCAAACGGCAAGCCCCGTGACGACGCGCAGCGCGACGGTCAGCTCGACGGCGCCTCATCGGACGTTCCCGCTCCGACTGGACCGCACGTGCAGCGCGCGGAGCAGCCGCTCGCACGGCAGAGGTTCCGGGCGGATGCGTCGGACAACGGTTTCGTGCCCCTCGCGGTGGGTGCCGGCCCTCGCCCGGGCCACGTCTGCCGCCGTCGGCCTAGCCCCGGGGAGCCGCGGCGACCTCGCCGCACACTCCCGCCCGCCCGCTATGGAACAAGGGAATGCGGTGCCGTCTCGACACTTGCCCGAGATTTGGACTTCGACAGGAACGTCACTTACGGCAACGACGTCCCCAAGCTTCCACGTCTCGTCGAAATACGCCTCCGAGGGACGGTAGAAGCGGAACATCGGAAACCAGCCCTTGCCCGGAACCGTCCTGATCTAGTCTCCCTTCTCCTTCGCCTCGTCCGGGCCGAAGAAGCTGTCGATCGATCCCTCCGCGTTGATCGTCGGCTTGTTGTAACTACTGACGGATGTAACTGCTGACGGTCGGGAAACGGCTGTCATTTCTGCAGCTCCGATCATCTGAGCGCATCGTAGACGACCACAAATTCTTCGCAGGGATATTTGGCAGCACGCGCAGCTTGTAGCTCTGGGCGCCGAGGTAGTTGCCGTCGGCGTCGCGATAGGTCGAGGTACTGCGAGCCCTGGCCGGCATTCTTCGACATCATGGCGGGCGAGTTGCCGGTCGCCACGTAGTAGACAACATGATGGCGACCTCGTTTGGACAGTGGCCTGCTCCGGCTCCCCAATGGGGACAGATTCGGACACATAGAGTTTTGGCCGGTCGACTCCGGCGACGGCTCTCGCGTCCAAGGAACCCTCAGCGATACAAGTAATACCAGCGGATGAAGAAACGGCCGAGCGGTTAGGTGGGAGAATTGACCGTGCCCGCCATACCTTCATCTTCACGCGCGGGAGCGCTGGTCGCTTTCAGCCTGTTCGTCGGGCTCGGTACCAGTGGCCTCGGTGCCGAAGCGCCCGCTCGCCTCGCGCAACAGCTAGCGCCGGTCCTGGAGCGGCCCTCCCCCGAGCTC
>WNGD01001230.1_pt1 | contig 29065 bp, 28 predicted proteins | sample 5400671 | NCBI WGS metagenome assembly WNGD01 (sample SAMN13153369, study PRJNA577476) | soil metagenome | isolation source: 40 cm soil or saprolite under grassland replicate 2 | place: USA:California | collected 2016-06-15
TGCGCGGGAACGTTCAGGTTGAGGGGTACGCTTCGATCCGTATGCGGAAGGTCCGGGGACCCCTCGCCGCCTGTGTTGTGCTCGCCTGCTTCCTCGGTGTGGCCGCGTGCAGCCTGCCGAGACTGCAGGACTACCACGAGCGGCCCCTCGCGCAGACCTCGTTCCTGTACGCGGCGGACGGATCGTTGATCACCTCGCTGCACGCCACCGAGAACAGGGTCGCGCTCACGAGCGCGCAGATGACGCAGAACAGCCGTGACGCGGCCGTCGCGATCGAGGACCGTCGCTTCTACGTCCATCACGGCGTGGACCCGGAGGCGATCCTGCGGGCCGCGGTCAACGACCTTCGGAGCGGACACGTCGTCGAGGGCGGGTCGACGATCACGCAGCAGCTGGTGAAGAACCTGTACACCGGCAACGATCAGACCTTCGGTCGCAAGGTCAACGAAGCGCTCCTCGCTTGGCAGCTCGAGGACCGGCTGTCGAAGCAGGAGATCCTCACGCGCTATCTGAACACGGTGTACTTCGGCGAGGGGGCGTACGGGATCCAGGCTGCTGCCAAGACCTACATCGGCGTCGACGCGACCGACCTGACGCTCGCCGAGTCCGCGATGCTCGCCGGGCTGATCACCGCGCCCAATCACTTCGATCCCTACATCCGTCCTTCATCCGCCGTCGGAAGACGCAACGTCGTGCTCCGGCTGATGCGGGAACAGGGATACATCACGAGGGGCGAGTATCGCGACGCCGTTCGCGAGAAGCTCGCGCTGCGACGGGACCGCACCGAGCTCCACTACCCGTACCCATACTTCGTCGACTACTTCAAGCGCTGGTTCCTGACGAACCCGGCCTTCGGGAAGACCTACGACGATCGCTATCGCTTGCTGTTCACGGGCGGCCTGCGGATCACGACGACGCTCGACCCCGACGTACAGGCGGCCGCGCAGGACGCCGTGTCGAGCGTTCTCACGTATCCGTCCGACCCCGATGCGGCCGTGACGGTACTCGACCCTCGAACCGGATACGTGCGGGCGATGGTGGGTGGCAAGGATGCCGACTATTGGGCGAACGATGCTGCCGGACGTGTGAACCTCGCGACCGGGGTCGGTGGATCGGGCAGACAGACCGGATCCGCCTTCAAGGCGTTCGCGCTGGTGGCCGCCCCCGCTCGGCGACCGTCTACTCGGTGAACACGGTGTACGCACAGCTGATCCAACGCCTCGGTCCGGAGGCGGTGGTCGAGACGGCACGACGGATGGGGATGCGGTGTTGCCCACGGGTCGCCAGGCCGAGCACGCCGCTGTTGCCGTACCTCTCGGCGGTGCTCGGGTCGAACGAGGCGAACACGCTCGAGATGGCGAGCGCGTACGGAACGCTCGCGACGGGCGGGCGTCACGTCGACCCGGTGCCGGTCGTGACGGTCACCGACGCGAGCGGCAACATCGTGTGGCAGGCGGATCCGCGCCCGCAACAGGTCGTCAGCCCCGATGTCGCGTCGGCCGCGGACGGGATCTTGCAGGACACGGTCCTGTACGGGACCGGGACCGCCGCCAACATCGGCCGGCCGCAGATCGGGAAGACCGGGACGGATGACAACCACGACAACGCGTGGTTCATCGGCTCCGTTCCACAGCTGACGGCGGCGGTCTGGGTCGGCTTCCATCAAGGACAGATCCCGATGGAGCCTCCGCGAACCCGGATCACCGTGTTCGGAGGGACCTTCCCGGCGCAGATCTGGCGCGTCTTGATGCTCCGGGTCACGGCGTCGATGCCGGCGCAAGCGTTCCCGACGCCCGAGGTTCGCTACCTCGCGGTGGCGGTCGACGTCACGCAGCAGCCGTATTGCCTTCCGAACGAGTACACGCTCCCGATGGATGTGGAGATCCTGCATTTCATCGCCGGGACCGAGCCGGATCAGGTCTGCACGACGCCGACCTCGCACCAGAAGGTGATCGTCCCGTCGGTGGTCGGCTTCGCCCAGGCCGACGCGCTCGCGACCCTCGAGCAGAGCGGCTTCTACGTGCAGGTGCGGTCGGAAACGAGCACGCAACCACCCGGAACGATCATCTATCAGACGCCGGCGGGCGGCGTGCCCGACTTCCAGACGGATACGGTCACCGTCACCGTGGCGAAGGCACTCCCGACCCCGGGCTGACCGACACCCACGGACCCTCGATCCAGAAGCGCCAGGGCCTGTCGGTCCCGGCGCGGATCCCGACCCGCGGTCCGGAGCGGATGCTCGCGGCACCGGCGGCGGGATCCCGCTCGATCCAGATCTCGCTTCCCCGCACCAGATCCGCACCGTCGAGATCCCGGTCGACGTCGAACGCCTGCGCGAGTCGAGCGGGTCCGCGACAGAGGTCGAGGACCCGATCGGTGCGCCTACGGGTCGACATCCGATCGAGTCCCTCGAGGGGCTGTGCCGCCCTGAGCAGGACCGCGCTCGCCGTGCCGTTCGGGCCGGTCACCACGTTCATGCAGTGGTGCATCCCGTAGGTGAAGTACACGTACAGATGACCGGGAGGTCCGAACATCACGCCGACGCGCGGGGTCCGGCCGCGGTACGCGTGGCTCGCCGGGTCGTCCTGCTCGTATGCCTCCGTCTCGACGATCCGGGCACGGAGCACACCGCCGTCCTCCAGCCTTCGCGCGAGGACGTGACCCAGGAGGTCCGGCGCGACCTCGGTCGCGAGTCGCGCGAAGGATCGGCGCGGGAGGCGCGGCATCACGTACCTTTCCGGAGGAACCGGCGGAGCTTCGCGAGCGGCCACGCATCGATCACGTCGTCCTTGGTCAGCCACCCTCGCTGCGCGACTCCGATGCCGAAGCGCATCGCGTCGAGATGGCCCACCGCGTGGGCATCGGTGTCGATCGAGAACCGCACACCGTAGCGGCGCGCCCTGCGAACGTGCTCGTCGGGGAGGTCGAGCCGGTCCGGGTACGCGTCGATCTCGAGGGCGGTTCCGGTCCGGGCAGCCGCCTCGAAGACCGCGTCGAGGTCCAGGTCCACCGGGTCGCGGCGTCCGATCTTTCGCGTGGTGGGATGGCCGATCACGTTGACGTTCGGGTTCTCCATCGCTCGGATCATCCGGCGGGTCATGGCGTCGCGGGGCTGATCGAAGTGCGAGTGGATCGATGCCACCGTGATGTCGAACCCTTCCAGGAAGCCGGTCGGCCAGTCCACGCCTCCGTCGGGATCGATGTTCAACTCTGTGCCGTGCAACAAGGTCATCCGCGGGTATCCATCCTGGAGCTTCCGAAGCTTCGCTCGCTGCACCAGCATCTTCTCGTCCGTCATCCGTTGCATCGCCAGGTTCGGCGCGTGGTCCGTCACCGCGTAGTAGGCGTAGCGCTTGGCGGCGGCCGCCGCCACCATCTGTTCGAGGCTCGCGACGCCGTCCGTGAGATCGGTATGGGTGTGCAGGTCGCCACGTATCTGTTTCGACGTCAGGACCTGCGGCAGCTCGCCCGCGAGGGCTGCCTCGATCTCACCACGGTCCTCCCGAAGCGTGGGTTCGATGTACGGCAGTCCGAGCCGCTCGTAGACGTCACGCTCGGTCTCCGCCGCGATCAACTCGTCGGTCGCCACCTCGAAGAGCCCATACTCGTTCAGCTTCAGGCCCGCGCGGACCGCCATCTCCCGGATCCGCACGTTGTGCGGCTTCGAGCCCGTGAAGTAGATCATCGCCGCCCCCCACGCCTCGTGCCGGACCACGCGGAGGTCCACCTGCAGGCCGGAGCGCGTCAGGACGGACGACTTCGTGTCACCACGCGCCAGGACTCGGTCGACCTCCTCGTATGCCGTGAAGGCGTCCATGATCGGAGCCGGCGTCTCGCTGGCGACCAGGAGGTCGACGTCACCGATCGTTTCCGCCATCCGTCGGAGCGAGCCGGCGTGGTCGGCCCGTCGGACACCGGGGATCGTCCGGAGACGCTCGAGGAAGGACACGGCCACCCCCATCGCCACGTCGATCGTGACCCTGCCCGTATCCCGCTGCGCGCGCTGGACGGCCTGGAGCACGTTCTCCTCCGTCTTGGCCGAGAACCCCTTGAGCCCGCGGAGCCGACCGTCTCGGGCCGCGGACGCCAATCCGTCGAGGCCGTCGATCCCGAGCTCTCGGTACACGACCATCGCCTTCTTGGGGCCGAACCCGGGGATCGCGGTCATCTCTCGAACACCACTCGGGACCTGGGCTCGCAGCTCCTGGAGCTCCGGGAAGGTCCCAGTCTCCAGGACGCTTCGAACCTTTTCGGCGATCGACTTCCCCACGTTGGGGATCGCGCGGATCCCAGCGTCGTCGAGGTCCCGGAGCTCATCCGGGAACCCGGCGATCGCCCGGGCGGCCTTCTCGTAGGCGCGAGGCTTGAAGGGGTCCTCCGCAACGATGGCGGAGAGGTCGGCGAATTCGGTGAGCACGGCCGCCACGTCGTCGTTCGAGCGGGGCATGCTGACCGCTTCCTCAGGCGAGGTCGAACAGGACCAACAGGAGAGCCTTCTGCGAATGCAGGCGGTCCTCGGCCTGATCCCACACCGCCGATCGCGGCCCGTCGATGACCTCATCGGTGATCTCGTGCCCGCGATGCGCGGGCAGGCAATGCAAGACGATCGCCGACGGGTCCGCCTGATCGAGCAACGCCCGGTTCACCTGATACGGACGGAACACGAGCGCTCGAGCTTCCGCCTCTTCCTCCTGCCCCATGCTCGCCCACGCGTCGGTATAGAGCACGTGCGCCCCCTTCACCGCCGTCTGTGGGTCCGACAGCGTCTCGATCGCGCCGCCGGTCTGCTCTGCGATCTCCGAAGCCCGCTGCACCACCTGCGGGATCGGTTCGAACCCCGGCGGAGCCGCGATCCGAACCGTCATCCCCATCTTGGCGCCGGCCAGGAGCAACGAATGCGCCACGTTGTTCCCGTCCCCCACGTACGTGAGGATCTTCCCGGACAACGAGCCCAGCCGCTCGCGGATCGTCATGAGATCGGCGAGCGCTTGGCAGGGGTGTTCGAAATCGGACAACGAGTTGATCACCGGCACCGTCGCGGCTTCGGCGAGGACCTCCAGACGTTCCTGCTCGAAGGTCCGCAGGACGATCGCATCCACGTAGCGCGACAGGACCCGGCCCGTGTCCTCGATCGTCTCTCCACGACCGAGCTGGAGATCCGATCCCGACAGCGAGAGCGGGCGCCCGCCGAGTTGCCCGACGCCGACCTCGAAGGAGACCCGGGTCCGGGTGGAGGCCTTCTCGAACAGCAACGCCACGGTCAGGCCGGCGAGCGCGTCACGATGGAGCGTGCGATCCGCCTTCAGCGCATCCGCGACGTCGAGGAGATGCAGGAGCTCGGCCGGACTGAGGTCGTCGACGGAGAGGTAATCCCGGAGGTATTCGCGCGGCATGGGTGCCGAAGTCTAGTCGCGTGCCGGCGACGCCGGGAGTGACCCTGCCCGAAGCGTCGCGCCGAACGCCCGATCGAGCTCGTCGACGATCCGATCGACGACCTCCTGGGCCTCCTCATCCGTGAGCGTTCGGTCCGCGGCCCGAAGATCGAGCGAGAACGCGAGGCTCTTCGTCCCCGGGGGGAGCGGATCGCCCGCGTAAACGTCGAAGAGTGTGCTCGACGCCAGGAGCGCCCCGCCGGCGCGGCGCAGTGCCTCGTGCACATCGCCGGCCGGCGTCGCGTCGTCGACGATGAAGGCGAGATCCCGACGGACCGGTGGGAACCGCGGAACGAGGGTCGCCGCCGATCGATCACGCGCGCCGGCCTGCAGCGGACGAAGACCGACGACACCCACCGAGACTCGACCCGTGATACCGAGCGCCTCGGCGACGCGTGGGTGGACCTCCCCGAGCACGCCAGCATGCGACCCCTCGATCATGATCCGCGCCGAGCGGCCGGCGTGGAACGGGCCGTCGGGCGCGCCGGTGAGGGACCAGTCGACCACACCCAGGTCGTCCAGCACCGATTGCAGAACGCCCTTCGCGTCGAGCACGTCCAGCGAGCGTCGCTCGCTCCACCACCCCTCCCCCGCAGCACCGGACAACGCGAAGCCGGCCTTGTCGATCTCGACGAACGGGTCCGCGAGGCGGAACGTGGTGCCCACCTCGAAGATCCGCACCGTCTCGACCCCGCGCGACTGGTTCAGCGCGACCGCGTGCAGCAGGCCCGGCGTCAGCCTCGTTCGGAGGAACCCCTCCTCCGCACGCAAGGGGTTCGTCACCGCGATCGCGTCCGTATCGTGGAACAAGGCGAGATCCGACGCAGCGTCGAACGGGACCGGGCGGATCTCCCTGAGCCCCGCCCGCGCGAGCGCGCCCTTGACCCTGCGCGCGAAGGCGTACGTATCAGGAACCCCACCCGGATGCGGGGCCCTCGGCATCGTCGTCCCGACGTTATCGTACCCCTGGATCCGAACGACCTCCTCGATGAGATCAACCTCACGTTCGATGTCGGTGCGGAAGCCGGGGACCTCCACCTCGAGACGATCGCGGTCGACACGGCTCGTCATCCCGAGGGCGTCGAACACCGACGTCGCCGACCCGGCGGAAACGGGGTATCCGAGGAGCGCCGTGGCTCGCGCCGGCCGGAGCGCGACCCACGTCCGTTCCGGCGCTCGTCCGTCCTCGGCGACCCCTCGCATCACCTGGCCGCCGGCCCACCGGGCAAGGAGCGCCGCGCATCGCGCGGCCGCAGCGGGGCACGCTTCGGGGTCGGTCCCGCGTTCGAAGCGATGCGACGCCTCCGTGTGGAGGTCGAGTCGCCGGGCCGTGAGCAGGATGCCGCTCCGGGTGAAGTAGGCGCTCTCGAGCAGGACGTCCGTTGTCTCATCGGACACCTCCGAGGTTCGGCCGCCCATCACCCCCGCCAGGGCGACCGGCTTCTCCAAGTCGCAGATGAGCAGGTCGTCCGGCGTGAGGGTCCGCTCCACGTCGTCCAGCGTGATGAGCAGCTCGCCGTCCGAGGCCTTCCGGACGACGATGCCGGGACCGTCGAGTCGACGCAGGTCGAAGGCATGCAACGGCTGACCGGTCTCCAACATCGTGTAGTTGGTCGCATCGACGACCGCGTCGATCGGACGGAGACCGCACGCGGTCAGGCGGGCCTGCACGCCGAGCGGGGAGGGCCGGTGGGCCACACCCCGAACCGCCCGGGCCACGTAGCGCGGACATCCGTGGAGATCGTCGATCCGCACGCTCACCGCGTCGGCGACGGCGTCGGGCGCCTCCTCCACCGACGTATCGACGGGTACGAGGCTCACGCCGGTCGCGGCCGCCGCCTCTCGCGCCACGCCGTAGACACTCAGGAAGTCCGGGCGATTCGGCTCGACCTCGATGTCCAGGACCGCCTCGTCCAGGCCCAGACCGCGTTTCAGATCGTCGCCGACGCGCAGGCCCGCCTCGTCGAGGATGAGGATGCCGCCGTGGTCCTGGCTGATCGCGAGCTCCCGTGGGGAGCACAGCATGCCGTTCGAGTCGACGCCCCGTACCCTGCGGATGGCCAGCGGGTCCGGCAGCACCGGCACCCGTGCGCCCGGCGGTGCCCACGGGACGAGATCGTCCGGCGCCATGTTGCGAACCCCGACGACGACCTCGACCTCTCCGGATCCATGCTGGATCCTCGCCACGCAGAGCGTGTCCGAGTTGGGATGGTCGCTGACCTCGAGGACCCGAGCGACGACCACCCCTTCGAGTCCATCCCAGGGACGCTCGATCGTCTCGATCAGCACGCCCCTGGGGATCAGGATCTCCGCGAGCTGCTCGGCTCCCAGATCCGTCGGCGCGAACTCGCGGAGCCAGGTGAGCGGGACGCGCATCACGCCACCCCGAACCGTTCGAGGAACCGAACGTCACCCTCGATCAGGAGCCGGATGTCGGGGATCTCGTACCTGAGGATCGCGACCCGCTCGATCCCGAGGCCGAACGCGAACCCGGTATACCGCTCGCTGTCGTACCCACAGTTCTCGAGCACCTTGGGGTGGACCATGCCCGCCCCGAGCAGCTCGATCCACCCGCTCCCGCAGAGCTGGCATCCAACCCCGCCGCACCGGAAGCAGGTGACCCCGATCTGGGCGCCAGGCTCGACGAACGGGAAGTACGAAGGCGTGAATCGGATCTTCCGGTCTTCGCCGAAGAGCCCCTGAGCCATCGCTTCGAGCGTTCCCTTGAGATCGGCGAACGTGATGCCTTCATCGACGACGAGCGCCTCCACCTGATGGAACACGGCCAAGTGGGTCGGGTCGGACGTCTCGCGACGGTAGACGCGGCCGGGGGCAACGATGTACACGGGCGGTGGTTGGGACTGCATCGTTCGGATCTGTACCGCCGACGTTTCCGTGCGGAGCAGGAGCTCCGGATGACCGGGGATCGACACGTAGAGGGAGTCCTTCATCGTGCGTGCGGGGTGGTCCTCAGGGATGTTGAGCGCTTGGAAGTTATGCCAGTCGTCCTCGATCTCCGGACCTTCCGCAACGCGGTACCCGAGCCGGAGGAACAGACCGACGATCTCGTCCTCGACGAGCGTCAACGGGTGCAGCGACCCGATAGGCGGGCGCCGCCCGGGAAGGCTCATGTCGACGGCGTCGGCAGCCAACAGCGCCGACTCGGCATCCGCCGTCAGGGCCTCCCGACGGCGCTCCTGCACATCCGTCAGCTCGCCGCGCACGTCGTTGACCGCCTTGCCCAACTGCCGACGTTGATCTTCCGCCAGCGCGCCGAGTGCGCGTTGCACCGCGCCGAGCGGAGACTTGCGACCGAGCACCGTTACGTTCGCCGCCTCCAGCTCCTCGAGCGATGCGGCCGCCGCGAACAGCTCGCGCCCGCGCGCGCGTTCCGTCTCCAGGGTGCGGAGCATCTCGGACGGGTCCATCGGTCCGCCGAGTCTACCGGCCGCTTCGATGGCTCCCGGGCGATCGATCAGCGCGGGAGCGGGAGCTCGACGTGGAAGGACAGGGTGTCCCCGGACACTTCCGCCCATGCGCGTCCACCCTGCGTCTCGGCGACCGCGCGGGCAACGTAGAGACCGATCTTGCTGCCTGCTCCGGTACCGGGCTTGCGCGGGACGAAGAGTCCCTCGGCCGCTGCCGCGTCGATCGTGGCGCCTGCTCGCGAAACCCAGACGTGCAGGTTCCCCTCGCGTCGCTCCGCTGCGATCGCGGTCTGGCCTTCACCCGCCCACCATGCGAGCGCCTCCTCGTAGGAGAGCAACGTGGTCTTCAGGCGAGCGGGATCCACGAAGTACGGCCCGGGGTCGCCCGACCACACGACCGGAGGATGCTCCGGATCGCGACCGAGGAGCTCCCCGATCGCCAGCGAGACATCGGCGACATCGGTCTGGTCAGGGAAGACTTCCAAGGCGCCCGCGGCGACCCTCGCGGCATCCACGAGCAGCCGCAGGATCTGGTCCATCCGATCGGCGTCGTGCACGATGCCGCGCAGCATCAGCGCGCGTTGGTCCTCGTCCAGCTGCTCCCAGCGCTTCTCGAGCGCGTACCCGAACCCCTTCATCGCCGTCAGCGGTGAACGGATGTCGTGGGCGGCCGCCGCGATCAGCGCCTCGAGCGCGGCGCCCTTGCCCACCCGACGCCGAGCCCATTCGAACAAGCACACGGTCGCCGCCGCGGCCAGGTTCAGCGATTCGGCACGGCCGGCGTGGGGCACGCGGACGGTAGCGTCGGCGAGTCGCACGATCTCCTGCGGCAAGCCGTGGGCTTCGTTCCCGAACACGAACGCGACCCGGCCGCCCAGGTCCACCCCGTAGAGGTTCTCGGAACCGTCCGGATCCATCGCGAAGGTGCGGTAGCCACTCTCTCGCAGAGACCCGATCGCCTCGGCGGTGGGAACCCCGCGAACGACGGGAAGGTGGAAGAGCGATCCCGCCGAGGCTCTGACGGTCTTGGGGTTGTAGACGTCGACGGACGACGACGAGAACACGACGGCCGACGCACCGGCGGCGTCGGTCGACCGCACGACGGTTCCGGCGTTCCCCGGATCGCGAACCTCGTGCAACACACTCACGCATGCGGGATCGCCATGCGGGACCGCGGAGAGTTCCACGTCCAGGTACGGGGCGACGCCCACGATCCCTTGAGGTGTGACGGTGGACGTGAGCGTTCGGAGGAGCTCCGGACTGACGTGGTGGACCTCGACGCCGCGCTCGGAGGCGCGCACCGCGAGCACGTCGAGCGGATCCCCTACGAGGAGCGAGACGATCCCCGGCGGCTCCCGATCGAGTGCCTCGGATATCCCCTGGGCTCCCTCGACGAGGAATGACCGGTCCTGATCCCGAGCGGCACCTTTCTTCAAGCGAGCTGCGGCGGCGACCTTCGGGTTCTTGAGGCTGGTGAGCAAACGACGATCCTCCGCGGGCCGCGACCTCCCGGACGTCGGGAGTCTACGTGCGGAGGACGGGCGAGACGCCGGGTTCAGGCGGCCGGGGCGCCGGACGCTTCCTTGGCCGTTCGCACGAGCGACGCGAACGCCGTGGGGTCGTTGACGGCGAGGTCCGCGAGGATCTTGCGGTCGACCTCGACGCCGGCCGCCTTCAACCCGTTGATGAATCGGGAATACGACAGACCATGCGGCCGGGCGGCGGCATTGATCCGAGCGATCCACAATCGACGGAACTGGCCCTTGCGGTCGCGGCGATCACGATACGCATAAAGGCCGGAGTGGCGAACCTGCTCTTTCGCGATCCGGTAGCGGATCCGGCGGCTGCCCGTGTACCCCTTGGCGGCCTTGAGAACCTCCCGGCGCTTCTTCTTCGCGTGGACAGAACGTTTGACCCGAGCCATGTCGTCACTTCACCAGCAGGCGCTTCAGCTTCTTCTGCTCTTTGGTCGCCGTGACCTCGGTCATGCCTTCGACTCGACGCCGTCGGCTCCCGCTCTTCTTCGTGAGCATGTGGTTCCCCGTCGCCTTCCGGTGGAGCACCTTGCCCTTGCGCGTGACGCGGAAGCGCTTGGCGGTCGCGCGGTGGGTCTTCGTCTTCGGCATGTCCGATCTACCCTTCGTCTGATGCGGCGGCCGGTTCCGCGTGGAGCTCCACGCCGAGCTGGGGCTCCGATCCCACGACCGGATCCGGGGCTGGGGCGACGGCGGAGACCGCCTGCTCCCTCGCCTCGCGTGCCCGTTCCTTGGCGAGTCCCTCGAGGTGCCGCTTGTTGGGGCTGATCACCATGATCATGTTGCGCCCCTCTTGCTTCGGCATCGCTTCGACGATGACCAGTGCGCCGAGGTCCGAGACGAGACGGTCGAGGATCTTGCGACCCAGATCCGTGTGCGCCATCTCGCGCCCACGGAACATGATCGTGATCTTGACCTTGTTCCCCGCCTCGAGGAACCGCGTGACGTGCCCCTTCTTCGTGGCGTAGTCGTGCGGGTCGATCTTCGGTCGGAACTTGATCTCTTTCAGCCCGGTGCGCGACTGCTTCTTGCGCGCTTCCTTCTGCCGGACGTCTCGCTCGTACTTGAACTTGCCGTAGTCCATGATCCGACACACGGGCGGATCGGCCTGCGGCGCCACCTCGACGAGGTCCAGATCGAGCTCACGCGCTTGACGGAGCGCTTCGCGCGTGTCCACCACACCGATCTGCGAACCGTCGGCTCCGACGAGCCGAACCCGTGGAGCCCTGATCCTGTCGTTGATACGCGGATCCGTTGAGACCCCGCATCACCTCCTATGACGAACGAGCACCGGCTTGAGGCCGGTGCATGAGGAACGTGGTAACGCTCTTCGCGCTCGTGAAGTATAGGGGTCGATGCGGACGCCCGTCGACCGGGGCGTTGGGGCTACCATTCGTCGTCGGCAGCTGGATCCTCCACCAGAAGGCGATCATCCTCGCTCGAGTAGCCGAACGCGACCTGGAGGATCCGTCCCGGCTCAGGCCCGCTGCAGCGTACGCGGTGCGCCTCCTCGGCCGGGACCGTGAACTCCTCGCCGGCGGACGCCTGGACGACGCGGTTCCCGATCTCGACGGTGAGCCCGGGGTCCAACACGATCCACATCTCCTCACGGAGGCGGTGATAGTGGGCACCGGTTCGCGCCCCCGGGTTGACGGTCACGATCCGAACCGTCGCCGGCTGATTGAGCGCGTACGTGGCCAGGCGGCCCCACGGCCGGTCGACGATCATCCGCCTGCCTTCCCCGCCGGCAGCGCTCGCATCAGTGAGGCCATCTCGAGCGCCGACCCGGCCGCTTCCCATCCCTTGTTCCCGTGCTCCCCGCCGGCGCGAGCCAATGCCTGTGCGAGATCGTCCGTGGCGAGCACCTCGAAGATGCACGGGACGCCGGTCGTGCGGCCGACCTCCGAGATGCCCCGTGCCGCCTCCGCTGCGATCAGATCGAAGTGGGAGGTCTCACCTCGGATCACAGCCCCGAGACAGATCACGGCGTCGAAACGCCCGGACTCGGCAAGACGTTGCGCGACGGGCGGGATCTCGAAGGCGCCGGGAACCCATGCGACCGTGACGTCCTCGGGGACCACACCGTGGTGCGATAAGCCTCCGCGGGCGCCCTCGACGAGCTTCGAGGTCACCAGCTCGTTGAACCGCGAGGCGACGATCGCGACCCGGCGTCCGGCCCCGAGCGTCTCGCCGCGGAGGACGTTCATCCAAGCTCACCCGGTACATCCAGGAGATGGCCCAGCTTCTGGGCCTTCGTCCGCAGGTACCCGATGTTGTGGGACGTCGGTTCGATCTCCAACGGGATCCGTTCCGCGATGGAGAGGCCGTAGCCCTCGAGCCCGGCCCGTTTGTCGGGATTGTTCGTCAGCAGCCGCATCGTCCGTACCCCGAGATCGGCGAGGATCTGCGCCCCGATCCCATACTCCCGCTGATCCGCCGCGAACCCGAGCTCGATGTTCGCCTCGACCGTGTCTCGTCCCTGGTCTTGGAGCTCGTACGCGCGCAGCTTGTGCGTCAGGCCGATCGCGCGGCCTTCGTGCCCGCGGATGTACAGCACGACCCCACGGCCTTCCGCGCCGATCAGCTCGAACGCACGTTCCAGCTGACTCCCGCAATCGCACCGGAGCGAGCCGAACACGTCGCCGGTGAGGCATTCCGAGTGGACCCGGGTCATGACGTTCGCGCCGTCGCCGAGGTCGCCGAGCACGAGCGCGACGTGGGTTCGGCCGTCGACGAGGCTCTCATAGGCATAGGCCCGGAACTCACCCCATGTCGTCGGGATCGCGGCGTCGGCCACCCGCTCCACGAGCACCTCGCGCTTGCGCCGGTACTCGATCAGATCCGCGATGGAGATGAGCCTGAGCCCGTGATCGCGGGCGACCCGGATCAGCTCGGGCAGCCTCGCCATCGAGCCGTCGGGGTTCATCACCTCGCAGATCACGCCGGCCGGGAACATGCCTGCCAGGATCGCGAGATCGACCGCCGCCTCCGTGTGCCCCGCGCGTCGCAGCACGCCGCCTTCCTTCGCGCGGAGGGGGAAGACGTGGCCGGGCTTCAGGAATTCCTGCGGCTTCGTTCCGAGGTCGGCGATGGCGCGGGCGGTGGCGGACCGGTCGTAGGCACTGGTCCCGGTCGTGATGGAGGGCGCGAAGTCGATCGAGACCGTGAACGCGGTCTCATCACCGCCATTCGTGCTCACCATCTGCGGGATCTGCAGCTCATCCAGCCGCCACCCCGCGACCGGAAGGCACACGATCCCACGGCCGTGGGTCACCATGAAATTGACGGCCTCCGGCGTGCATCGCTCGGCTGCGATGATGAAATCGCCTTCGTTCTCGCGATCCGCATCGTCGACCACGAGGATGATCTTGCCCTCCCGGAGATCTTCGATCGCACCTTCGACGGTGTCGAAGACCGCCGGCGTCGCCTCGGTCTCCTCCAGCTGCTCACTCATCTCCCGGACCTTTCCATCGATCGTTCAACGTATCGTGCGATCACGTCCGCCTCGACGTTCAGCCGTCGACCCGGGATCGCGCGCCCGAGCGTCGTCACCGCCAGCGTATGCGGGATCAACGCGACCGTGATCTCGTCATCGTCCACCGCCGCGATCGTCAGGCTCACCCCATCGATCGCGATCGAGCCCCGCTCGACGACGTACCGCGCCACGTCCGCCGGCAACCGGACCGACATGCGTGCGCCGCCGGCGCCGTCGGTGTCGACCCGCATGACCTCACCCACCCCGTCCACGTGCCCTTGGACGAGATGTCCCCCGAGCCGCGCAACCAGCGTCACCGGACGCTCTAGGTTCACAGGATCACCAGGACGGAGGTCTCGCAGACTCGTGCGTTCGAGCGTCTGCGCGGACAGATCGAAGCGGAGCGACGCGGCCGTGCGTTCGACGACCGTGAGGCATACCCCGTTCACCGACACGGAAGCGCCGACGTCGCTGTCCAGGACGACGGTCCGCGCCTCGACCACGAGCCGACCGTCCCCGGCCGCCGTGACCTCGCCCCGTTCCTCAACGATCCCGGTGAACACGCGCCACCACCTTCAGATCCGGGCCGATCCGCTCGACCCGTTCGAACGCCAGTCCGAGCGCCGCGCCCACCGGAACGAAGCCCTCACCCCCGACCACGCCCGGCGCGTGTTCGCCGCCGATCACCTTCGGCGCGACGTAGAACACGAACCGGTCCACGAGACCGCCCTCGACGAACGCCCACGCGAGCCGAGCGCCGCCCTCGACGAGCGCGCCTTGGACGTCGCGCTTGCCGAGGGCATCGAGGAGCCCGGAGATCGACACCCGCCCCACGTCGTCTCGATCGACGATCACGACCTCCGCACCGGCCTGTTCCCACTCGGTCACACGACCGTCGGGGGTCTGATCGGTGGTGGCGACCAGGGTCGGCGCCGAGCCGTCGAACACGCGAGTGGCGGTGGACAGCCCCCCGGCGGAGTCCACGATGACCCTTCGCGGGGGACGCGCGTCCGCGTATCGCTCGTCGCGGACCGTGAGGGAGGGATCGTCGAGGGCAACCGTCCCGGACCCCACGACGATGGCATCCGACCAGGCGCGGAGACGTTGCACGTCGGCCCGCGCTTCGTCGGAGGTGATCCACCGCGAGGTGCCGTCCGACGCGGCCGTCTTCCCATCGAAGGAGAACGCCGACTTGAGGATGACGAACGGCCTCCCGGTCACCACGTGCCGCTCGAACGCGTCGTTGAGCTCCCGGCATTCCTGCCCCAAGACGTCGGTGACGACCTCGATGCCGGCGTCTCGGAGCTCGGCGATCCCCGGGGTCCCGTCGCCGAGGTCGGGATCGGTCGCACCGATGATCACGCGTGCGACACCCGCCTCGATCAATGCCGTCGTACATGGAGGTGTGCGGCCGAACCGGTTGCACGGCTCGAGCGTGCTGATGACCGTGGCCCCGAGAGCTCCGGCCCCGGCCCGGGCGAGCGCCACCGCTTCGGCGTGCGGCGTCCCCGGTCCCTCGTGCCACCCCTCACCGAGCACGTCGCCGGTGGGCGAGCAGACGAGCGCACCGACCAACGGGTTCGGTGAGACGCGGCCCCATGCTCGCTCCGCGAGCTCGAGCGCCCGTCGCATCTGGGCTTCGTGTCGTTCCATCCATCCCCCCACCGGGGCGTGAACGACACGTCCGGCGCCGCCGCGGATGCGGCTACGCAACGATCGCGCCCGTTCCTCCCATCCCGACTCTCACGGTCGGTCCCGGGATCTCACCGGGTCCACCCACGGCTGGAGGTCGTGGGGTCGCGGACTGTTACCGCCGGTGGGGACTTCCACCCCGCCCCGGAAACAGGCTTTCCCCGAAGTATAGGAGGCCCTTCCCCGAAGGGGTAGATGGGCGGGTCGCTACTCGGCGCGGCGATCCACCGCGTAGCTCGAACCCGGCTCGCGCTTCGCGAAGGACTTCATCTCCGTCGCCACGGCCACGGCCTCGCCGTAGTGAGCGAACTGCCTCCGGTCGGTGCTCGCGATCCCGACCGAGATCGCCACGAGCGGGATGTCCTGCAAGACGCCCTTCCGGTCCTCGACCCGGACGAATCCTCGTTCGAGGTCCTCCGGCTCGTAGAACTCGGAACGCGCCTCGTCGAACCGCTCGCAGATCCGCTTGGCGACGTCCTCCGAAGGTTCGGGAGCGAGGACGGCGACGAAGTCGTCGCCTCCCACGTGACCGACGAACCCATCGGTGCCGACCCGTTCGACGACCGCGTCCTGGATGATCCTGGCGACGGCCTGGATCAACCGGTCGCCGCGGACGAACCCCTTCTGGTCGTTGTACGCCTTGAAGTTGTCCAGGTCGCAGTACAGGACTGCGAAGGGGCGAGTCTCCCGAACCTGTCGCTCGATCTCTTCCTGGATCCGGATGTTCCCCGGCAGGCCGGTGAGGGGCGAAAGGTTGCGCATCTCCTTCGCGCGGCGGAGCGTTCCTTTCACACGGGCCAGGAGCTCGATCGGGTCGAACGGCTTGATGATGTAGTCGTCCGCACCGGATTGCAGACCCGTCACCTTGTCGGCGGAGAGCGCCTTGGCGGTCAGCATGATGATGCTGGTGTTCGCGGTCTGCGGGCTCCTTCGGAGACGCTGCGCGACCTCGAAGCCGTCGATCCTGGGCATCATCACGTCGAGCAGCACGAGATCCGGCCTGAGCTCGGCCGCCTTGTCCAGCGCCTCCTCGCCGTCGCCTGCCACGGCCACCTCGTATCCCGCAGAACGCAGGTTCACCTCGACGAATCGCGCGATGTCCGGATCGTCGTCCACCACCAGGATCGTCTCCGGCACCTCAGCGAACCTTTCCGATCGGTCGGTCCGGCCCGCGCGCCGCGATCTCGATGAGGGCGCGTGCGGCCGCCGCGGGGTCCGGCTGTGCGAAGACGCCCGAAGCAGCGACCAGGACGCTCGCGCCCGCGGCGATGGCACGGGCGGCGTTCTCGACCTTGACCCCGCCGTCGATCTCGAGATCGACGGCGGGGTTACGCCGGTCGATCTCGCCGCGCGCCGCCTCCAGGCGCGGATACACCTCGGGGTTGAGCTGCTGGAAGGACCATCCGGGTCGGATGCTCATGAGCATCAGGTCGTCGATGTCCTCCAGGTAGGGCACGACGGCATCGACCGACGTCTCGAGGTTCAGGGTCAGCCCGACACCGAGCCCGGCTTCACGCGCCTTGCGGATGGCCGGTCCGGGCTCCGGCACCGCCTCCAGATGGAAGCTCACCACGTCGAGCCCGGCCTCGCGGAGCTCGTCGAAGTAGCTCTCCGGCGCGTCGACCATGAGGTGCCCGTGGAGGACCCGGTCTGTGACGGGCCGCAGGCTCCGGACGACGACCGCTCCGAGCGCGATCGGGGGGACGAAGTGCCCGTCCATGATGTCCACATGGATGACCTCGGCATACGGCTCGACCAGCTTCACTTCTTCGCCCAGTCGCGCGAGGTCGGCGGCAAGGATCGATGCGGAGAGCTTGCCCATGACGCGCGTATCGTACCCGTCGCATCAGGGCCTTCGACCAGGCTCGACGTCGGCGGAGGACCGGGAGAACGCGGCCGCGAACATGCCGTCCGAACCGTGCCGATGTGGCCACACGCGGTGCCGCTCCGAGGTCCCCTCCGGACCCTCGGTCGCGAGCGGCCGCAGATCGCGACGCGCGCGGAGCAGCGCATCGCAGACCGCTTCGGTCTCGACCCTCGGGAACGTGCAGACCGAGTAGACCAATCGGCCGCCGGGACGGACCAACTCGGCCGCCGCCTCCAACAGCCGGAGCTGCCGACCGGCGAAGGTCGTGAGCCGATCCGCGTCCACCCTCCACAGGAGCTCCGGTCGGCGTCGTGCGGAGCCGATGCCACTGCACGGGGCGTCCACGAGCACGCGATCGAAGCCACCGGCGAGCGCGGGCCTGGTCGCGTCCTGCACAACGAGCAGGGGCCGCAGACCGAGCCGACGCGCCTCCCGACGGATCAGCCGGACACGCCGCTCGCTCCGGTCGCCCGCGACCACCGCACCAGGCGCGCCCACCCGTCCGGCCGCGTGCAGCGCCTTGCCACCGGGAGCGGCGCAGACGTCCGCGATGCGCTCACCGGGGCGGGGGTCGAGGACGCGCACGACGAACGCCGAGGCCTGATCCTGGACGGCGAACCACCCTTCCTGGAACCCGGGAAGGGTGGTGGGGTTCCCGGCGTCGAGCACGAGGCAGTCCGGATCCAATGCCGAGGGCCGCGGGGCGCGGCCATCGGCGCGCAACACCTCGATCAAGGACCCGAGGCCGACCCTCGGGATGTTGACGCGGATGCAGAGGGCGCCGTGCTCGGCGAACGCGGCGGCCGCCACCTCGGTCTCGTCGCCAAGCATGACCCTGAGCTCTCGCACAGCCCACGTCGCGAGGCCGGTCCGCAGGCTGACGGCATCGTCGTCGAGGCCCTCGGCCGCCGGAGGCGGGTCCTCCGCGACACGGCGGAGGACAGCGTTCACGAAGCCGCGCTCCCTCGGACCGGCGAGCCCAACGGTCTCGGCGACGGCCGCGTGGGCAGGCACCGCGGTGTAGGCGAGCTGGTACGCACCCAATCGCAAGGCGTGTCGGGCGCTTTGGCTCATGCGGGCGATCGGCCTGCTGGCGCGCGCTTCGATCATGTGGTCGAGGGGGATGCGGCGTCGCAACGTCCCGTACGCGAGCTCGGCCGCGAACGCCCGGTCACGGTCGTCGAGCCCGGATCGCCCGAGCAAGGCCGGCACGAGCAGGTTCGAGTACGCGCGCTCGTCGATCACCCTGCGGACCGCCTCGAGCGCAACCGAACGCGCGGTGGGCCCCGGCCCTCGGCTCATCCCAGCCGCTCGCCGGCATCGAACCGCGCGCCCCGCGCCCATGCCGACGCCGCCATCCGTTTGCGACCGGCCGGGGCGACCTCCACCAGCCGGACCCCGCCCTCACCGCTCGCGACGAGCACTCCTCGATGGTCGGTCCCGACCACCGTGCCGGGCGCCTCGGGTCGCGACGGGTCGTGATCCACACCCGCGGCGAGCACCTTGAGCGGCTCGCCACGGAACCGCGTGGTCGCGCCGGGGTCCGGCGCGAGCGCACGAACCCGCCGGACGATCGCGTCCGCCGGGAGCATCCAATCGAGCACGCGGTCCTCGGCGAGCAACCGCGGTGCCCAGGTGGCCAGCCGATCGTCCTGGGGCCGTGCGGGGACCCGCCCCGTCGGGAGCATGCGGAGCACGCCGACGAGCACCATCCCGCCGTTGCGCGCGAGACGCGCGCCCAGCGAGCCCGCGTCGTCCTCGGGTCGGATGCGCTCCTCCAGCTGATTCAGGATGGGGCCGGTGTCGAGGCCTTCGTCCATCTGCATCACGGTGACGCCGGTGACCTCGTCCCCCGCGAGGAGCGCGTGCTGTACCGGAGCCGCACCCCGCCACCTCGGGAGTAACGAGAAGTGCAGGTTGAGCGCGCCGAACCGACCGGCCTCGAGGGCCTCGCGCTGGAGGATCTCCCCGTAGGCGACGACGACGACCACGTCGGGTGCGGCCGCGAGGAGGGTCTCCAGCGACGCGCCCGAGCGCAGGCTCGCGGCTTCGAGCAACGGCAGCTGCGACCGCGTCGCGACCTCCGCGACGGCCGTCCGGGTCGGCCGAGAACCCCGTCCCGCGGGCTTCGCCCGGTTGGTGACGACCAGCACGGGCTCGAGATCCGGTTCGCCCATGATCGCCTCGAGCGGGGGCACCGACCAACGATCGTTGCCGAGGAACGCGACACGGACGGTCACGATCGGCAGGATAGGCGACGCTTCACTGAGGACGCTTGCGCGCCCGCGGCTCGAGGAGGCCGAGCTCGAACCGCCGGAGATCGGCGAGCACCTCACGACGCCCTTCCTCATCCAGCCGATCGATGTAGAGCATCCCGTCGAGGTGATCGGTCTCGTGCTGGAAGATCCGCGCAAGCAACCCCTCGCCTTCCATCTCGAGATCCCGGCCCTTCAGATCCTGCCCACGACATCGGATCTGCACGGATCGCGGGGTCAGATGGTAGGGGCCCGGGATCGACAGGCAGCCCTCCTCCTCCATCGCCTCGCCCGACGGGTCGAGCAATTCGGGGTTCGCGACGAACGTCGGGCCGGTCTGTCCGTCGTCGAACACGAACAGGCGGAGCGAGATCCCGACCTGGGGTCCCGCGAGCCCGACCCCGGGCGCCGCGTACATCGTCTCCAACATGTCGTCGGCGAGCCGCCGGAGCTTCCGGTCGAAGTCGGTCACCGGCTTCGATCGCTCGCGCAGCACCGGATCCCCGAGCGTCCGGATGGGCACGATCATGATCGACTCCTACAGATGTGGCTCCGCCTCGACGCGCTCGACGACCCCCTCGACCGCCAGTGCGCGCATCGCTCGGCTGAAGGCGGCGACCCGCCCGGCCTCGAGCGCGAGCAAGCATATCGTTCGGTCTCCGAGCGTCGTGACCAGCGATGTCAGCGGTTCGTGCTCGGCGAGCGCCGCCTCGAGGCCCTGGCCGCCGATCACCCGGAACACGGGCGCGCCGACCGGGAATCCCGCCTCGGCGCGCTGCTCTCGCTCCCGCATGAGGAACCGATCGGGGTTCCCTCGGACGAGCGCCTGCACGGCGGGATCGGACGGATGCGAACTCTGCACGATCGCACGTCCCGCCGGCCGGGCCCAGCCAACCGCCTCCATCCAGATGGCCAGCGCTCGCTCGCGCGCGGCCAGGCCCGGCCGGCGGGCGGCCGCATCGGCGTCCAGCACGGCGACGAGATCCAGGGCCGCGGGACCGAGATCACGGACGAGCTCGGCACCCCCAACGACGATCTCGCCGGTGGATCTTGGCAGCCTCGGACGGGACGGTCTCGCGACGGGCACGGAGGCGCTCCTGGCCGCCCATCCTTCCACGCGCTCGGCGCCCCCGCGCCGGATCCCGAACGTCGAGCCGCCGCAGACGGCGCACACGCCGACGGACGAGCACACGATGCACCGCACCTGTCCCGACTCGGCGCGGAGCAACCCGCCGCACGAGGCGCACGCAGCGGGTCGGCCACAGGTGCGACAGATCTCCGCCACCCCGAAGCCCGGCACGGGCGCGTAGATGAAGGCTCGCCGGACCGTACGCAGGGCCTGCACGAGACGCGGAGCCCGTCCCTCGGGACCGGGGCGAACCACCTCGACGACCGGCCATCGTCGATCGGGCGGGGCCACGACCGGGATGCCGAGCGCGGCGGCTTCCCCCGTCGGGCACAGGGCGGCCAGCACGCAGGTGCCGGCGTTGAGGCGGGTCCGTTCGACGGCGACGTCTCGGACATGGTGGTACGGGGCACGATCCTCTCGATGCCCGATGTGGGATTCCCGGGACAGGTAGACGAGCCCCACGTCACGGAGCGGCGCGAACACCGCCGGACGTGTTCCGACGACGACGTCGTACCGGCCATCGCGCAGACCGAGCCAATCCCGATACCGCCGCCGCTTGTCGCCCCCGAGGTAGAGGCACACCCGATCGCCGAACGCCGCTCGGAGCGCCGTCGCCGTCGCGGGCACCGGTGCCGCTTCGGGGACCACCACGATCGCGCGCCGTCCGTGGGCGAGACACGCACCGACGGCGTCGACGGCGACGGCGCTCTCTTCTTCGGGCGCCGGCCGGACGATGAACGCCCCCGACGCGCCGCCGATCGCGTCGAGCAGCTCGGTCCCACGGCGATACCCCGAAAGCGTCGTCGGAACCGTCACGGCCGCCGGCTCCCGTCGACGTCGCTCGGGATCGTCGCTCACGTCCACGAGCTCGATCTCCTCGCTCGCCACCCTCGGCGGCGACAGGACGCCGAGCACCGTCGCGAGCGGCGCCACGTATCGTTCGCTGATCCATCTCGCCAGCTCGAGCATCGATTCGTCGAAGAACCGGACCGGCGAGACCAGGCGCATCACCGGGAGCACGCGGCCGGGGATCTCCTCCGCGGGCCCGAGGACCCACGCGCGCGTCAGCTTGCCGTGGAACCGGACACGGATGTAGGACCCGAGACCGGCGCCGAGCTCGGCCGGGAGCGTGTACGTGAAGGGCCGGTCGAGCGAAAGGATCGGTCGGTCGATGCAGACCGCGACCGGACCCGAGATGACCTCAGGCGTCGACGGCGCTCCGGAGCGCGTCCACGCGATCGGTGGCCTCCCAGGGGAACTCCTTGCGCCCGAAGTGCCCGTAGGCCGCCGTCTCTTGATAGATGGGGCGAGCCAGATCGAGGTCACGGATGATCGCGGCCGGGCGGAAGTCGAAGATCTCCCAGATGGCGGCCTGGAGCTTGACCGGGTCCACCTGCTCCGTGCCCGAGGTGTCGACCATCAGCGAGACGGGGTGGGCCGTGCCGATCGCATACGCCACCTGCAGGAGGCATCTGTCCGCCAACCCGGCCGCCACGACATTCTTGGCCACGTACCTCGTCATATACGCGCCGGAGCGATCCACCTTCGTCGGATCCTTCCCGCTGAATGCGCCGCCACCGTGCGGCGCCATGCCGCCGTAGGAGTCGACGATGATCTTGCGCCCCGTCAGGCCGGTGTCGGCCTTCGGACCGCCCACCTCGAACCGCCCCGTCGGATTCACGAGGACCCGCACGCCCTCGGTGGTGAGCTCCGGGAACTCGCGGAGCACGGGATCGATCACCTCGGCCTCGACGTCCGGCCGAAGGAGCGTCTCGACGTCCACTTCCTCCCGGTGCTGCGCACTGATCAACACCGTGTCGACCCGTGTCGGCGTGCCATTCACGTACTCGACCGAGACCTGACTCTTGCCGTCAGGACGCAGGTACGGGACGACACCAGCCTTGCGGACGTCGGAGAGGCGTCGAGACAGACGATGCGCCAACGCGATGGGCAACGGCATCAACTCGTCCGTCTCGCGACAGGCGTACCCGAACATCATCCCCTGGTCGCCGGCTCCCAACATGTCGAGGGAGTCGTGCGAATGCTCCTCACGCTCCTCGAGCGCGTGGTCCACGCCGATCGCGATGTCGGGGGACTGCTCCTGGATCGCGGTGATCACACCACAGGTGTAGCCGTCGAGCCCGAACCGGGCATCGGTGTAGCCGACCTCGACGACCGTGTCGCGGACGACCGACGGGATGTCGACATATCCATCGGTCGTGATCTCGCCGGAGACGAAGACGACCCCGGTCGTCACCAGGGTCTCGCACGCGACGCGGCTGTTCGGATCCTTAGCGAGCATCGAGTCCAACACGGCGTCGCTGATCTGGTCAGCGAGCTTGTCCGGGTGTCCCTCCGTCACGGATTCGGACGAGAATAGGTATCCCTTGCTCATGATCGCCCGAGTCTACCGGCGCGCCCGGCCCCCGGCACCTGGCGCCACCTCGGAGCTTCGGCGGTTTACCGCGGCGGGATGGACCGCGCGACGAGGTCGCAGACCGCGGCCGCGAGCTCCGCCTTCGACCACGGGCGCATCGGCACGTCCCGTCCTCCGGCCACCAGGATCGTGGCTTCGTTCGTCTCGCTCCCGAAGCCCGTGCCTTCGCGGCCCACGGCGTTGGCCACGAGCGCATCGACGCGCTTGCTCCGCAGCTTCGTTCGACCGGCGGCCTCCACGTCCTCGGTCTCCGCGGCGAAGCCCACCAGGAACTGATCGGCGCGCTTCCGCTCCCCCAGCTCGGCGAGGATGTCGGGCGTCAGCTCGAGCATCAGCTCGGGGACGCCGGCGTCCTTCTTCATCTTCCGATCCGCGGGCGCCTTCGGACGGAAGTCCGCGACCGCAGCGGCCATCACGACGACATCTGCCGACGCGAACCGATCGATCACGGCCGAACGCATCTCGTCCGCGGTCCGGACGGGGATCGTCTCGACGTTGGGTGGCGGCGTGATCGTGGCGGGGCCGAGCACGAGCGTGACCACCGCGCCACGAGTGGCTGCCTCGCGAGCGATCGCGACACCCATCTTCCCGCTCGACCGATTGCCGAGGAAACGAACCGGATCGATGGGCTCATGGGTCGGCCCCGCGGTGACGAGCACGCGCACTCCCTCGAGATCACGAGGACGGACGGCCGCGAAGACGGCGTCCGCGATCTCGGCGGGCTCGCTCATCCGCCCGAGCCCGACATCACCATGCGCGAGGGGCCCGTCGACCGGCCCGACGAAGCGGACGCCCCGAGACGAGAGCGTGGCGACGTTCGTCTGCGTCACGCCCGCACCCCACATCCCCGAGTGCATCGCCGGCGCGAGGACGAGGGGTCCGTGGTATTCGAGCAGGGTCGATGTCAACAGATCGTCAGCCAAGCCGTGCGCGAGCTTCGCGATCGCGTTCGCGGTGCACGGCGCAACGACCGCGACGTCGGTCTCGTGTGCGAGGCGGACGTGGAGGACCTCGCCGGGCCTGTCCCAGAGGGAGACGTACGCGGGGCGACCCGTCAACGCCGAGAGCGTGTCCGGCCCGATGAACCGGGTCGCCGTCTCGGTGAGGACGCACGTGACGTCCATGCCGGCCTCGGACAGCAGACGCGCGAGGAGCGCGGCCTTGTAGGCGGCGATGCCACCGGTGACACCGAGCAGGAGCCGGCGACCGCGTGGCTCGGCCACGTCAGTCGACCTCGATGATCTCCTCGGGGCGCTCGTAGTCGATCTTGCCGTCGGAGATCTCTTCGAGCGCGATCGAGAGCGGCTTGTTGCGGAGACCCGACTCGACGAGGGGCGGGACGAACTCGCCTCGCCCCTCACCGAGCTGGTTGTAATAGGAGTTGATCTCGCGAGCTCGCTTGGCCGACAGGATCACCAAGGTGTACTTGGAGTCGACCGTCGCGAGCAGGTCATCGATCTTGGGTTCGATCATGGATGGAGCTCCCGTCGCGTGCTTCCGGCAGGTCAGATGGTGCGGGACGTCTCGATGATAGCAGCGACCTCGTCCGCGGCGCGGTCCACATCATCGTTCACGACGACGGCATCGAACCAGGTGGACTCCTCCAGCTCGCGGGCGGCCAGCCGGAGACGATCGGCGATCATCGCCTCGGTCTCGGTCCCTCGACCCCGGAGCCGCTGTTCGAGCTCATCGAGTGATGGCGGCTCCAAGAAGATCAGCAGGGCCTCCGGCACCCGTTCCCGTACCTGTTCGGCGCCCTTGACATCGATCTCCAGGATGACGTCCCTGCCCGCGGCGAGCAGCTCTTCGACGGGTCGCCGCGGGGTTCCCGAGCGGTGCCCGACGATCTCTGCCCATTCCAGAAGGGATCCTTCGCGGATCATCCGATCGAACTCGGCATCCGTGACGAAGCGGTAGTGGACGCCTTCGACCTCGTCGGATCGAGGTGCTCTGGTGGTGACGGACACAGAAAGCGCCGGCCCCTCCGGGATCCGGGAGAGCAACCGCTCGATCACGGTCCCCTTCCCGACCCCGGAAGGGCCGGCGATGACGATCAGCGTGCCTCGACGCACGAGGCGACGCCGCTACTTCTTCCCGAACTTGTCGAGGAGCAGCTCGCGCTGCTTCGAGCCGAGTCCGCGCACGCGACGGCTCGCAGAGATGTCCAGCTCTTCCATGATCTTCTGCGCCCGCACCTTGCCGACGCCGGGTAGCGACTCGAGCACCGTCGATACCTTCATCTTGCCCAAGGTGCCGTCATCACCGGCCGTCTTGAGAACATCCGCGAGTGTTCGCTTCCCCGACTTCAGCTCCCCTTTCACCTCTGCGCGCTTCTTGCGAGCCTCTGCGGCTTTGGCGAGCGCCTGCGCGCGCTGTTCGGGGGTGAGCGTGGGAAGAGCCATCGACATACTCCTTCGATCGGTGGAAGGTCAGGAACCCGGGGAGTATACGCACGGCCTGAGAGCGGGACAAACGGGAAACGAAGGGTGTGGCCTGCGGATTCAGCGCGCGGAACGCAGGATCGCGCGCGCGACACCGATGGGATCGGCCGCGTCGGTGATCGGGCGTCCGACGATGAGGTAATCGGCGCCACGTTCGATCGCAGCCGCGGGTGTCAGCACGCGCACCTGATCGTCGCCGTTCGATCCTTCGGGGCGGATGCCCGGCACAGCGAGCACGAAGTCCTCGCCGCATGCATCGCGAACATCCCGAACGTCCTCGCCGGAGACGACCACACCGTCGAGCCCGGATTGCTTCGCCTCCCACGCGAGCGACGCGGGCGAGGCGAGTCCCTCACCACCATGGGACGACAGGACGGTCACCCCGAGCACCGATGGCACCGGCATCCCGGATGCTTCCGCTCCCCGTCGCGCGCCCTCGAGGGCTCGTCGCATCATCGCCTCGCCGCCAAGCGCATGCACGTTGAACATCCGCACGCCCAGCCTCGCGACGTTCGCACTCGCACGCTCGACGGTGGTCGGGATGTCGTGCAGCTTGCAGTCGACGAAGACCGGCGCACGCTCGGCGATCAGACGGACCGCCTCGGGACCGTGGGCCCAGAAGAGCTCAAGGCCGACCTTCAGCATCGCCGCGTGCGCCGCCAGCCTATCGGCGAGCGCGACGGCTTCTCCGATGTCGGAGACGTCGATCGCCACGATCAGCGGATTCTCGGGACGAGGTCTCACGGGGTGGTGGCCGGGCTCGCACCCGCTCCCGCCGGCTCCGACCGTCGCAGCCGCCCTCGGAACCCTGCGGGCGACGCTAGACCCGTCGCCTTGAGTCGCCGAACGATGCTCTGAGCGATCGTCACGGCAGCAGCGGGGTCGATCAGCGTCGCCGTCCCGACCTGGACGGCCCACGCTCCGGCCAGCAAACACTCCACAGCGTCATCACCGGTCCGGACCCCCCCGCTCGCGATCAAGGGAACCTCGGGAAGCTCCTGCGCGACGTCGGAAACCGCCCGCAGGGTGATGGGCTTCAGGGCCGGCCCGGAGAGCCACCCGCTCACGGACCTCACGCTCGGACGTCCGCGGGTGGCTTCGACCCCGAGCGCGGGCGGCGACGCAAGGAGCGTCAGGCCCGTCGCCCCGGCTCGGACGGCCGTCCGTGCGAGCCCGACGACGTCGTCGCATCCCCCGGGGAGCTTCGCGAACACGGGGACGAGCGACATGCGCGCGACGGCGCCCACGATCTCGTTCAGCCGGTCCGGGTACGCGCCCAAGACCGAGCGATCGAGCTCTTCGTCGCGAGCCGAGAGGTGGATCTCGATCGCCGCGACCTCGGGCCGCCCCTGGAGCGCGCTCGTCATCCGCACGTATTCCTCCAGGGACCCGCCTCCGATGGAGACCACGATCCGCGCACCACCCCGGGCGAGGCGGAGCAGCTCACCGGCCACGAACGCATCGAGGCCGGGGTTCTGTAGCCCTGTCTCCCACACGATCCCGGCGGGCGATTCGGTGATCCGCGGCGCATCGGAGCCGACGCGCCCCACGACGGTGATGGTCCGAGACACGATCGCTCCGACCCTGCGCAGGTCGACCAGACCCGCAAGCTCCCGACCGGTGCCCCCGCATCCTGCGGCGATCATCACCGGCGTCGGAAGCACCATGCCCCCGAGGTCGACCGCGAGCGAGCGAGCGGCGGTCACGGTCGGCCGCCCCCGTGCGGGATGGCCGGGACGGGCTCCACGGTCGGGGGAGCCGCCGGTGCGCCGAGCCATCGATCCCACAGGACGCGCGACGGATCGAACACCGGCCCGTCGATGCATGCTCGGAGATTCTCGTACCCGGAACCATCCTTCCGCGCCACGGGGACGACGCAGGCGTTACACAGCCCGAACCCACACCCCATGCGCTCCTCGATCGCCACCTGGGCGGGGAGCCTGTGCGTCCGGCAGAAGGCAGCGATCGCCTTGAGGATCGGCGCCGGCGCGACGGCGTACACCACCTCGGCGTCCGTTCGCGTGACCGCTCCAGGAAGCGCGTCGAGGACGCCGCCCCGCTCGCCGAGCGATCCGTCGCCGGTCATCACCGCGACGGTCTGGGACAGCCGCTTGGCGTCGATCGGCTTGAAGACGGTTTCGAGCGTGCGCCCGCCGATGACCATGTCCACCCGTTTGTGCCGGGCGACGAGCTCTTGGGCGAGGAAGTACAGCGACGCCGCTCCGCGGCCTTCGGCAACCAGGAGGCAGTTCGTCAGGTGCTTCGGGTAGGAGAAGGCCTTCCCGAGCGGACCGATCACGTCGAGGAACTCGTGGGCGTCGGCGCCGGCGAGCCAGCCGGTGCCCGCGCCGGCGGTCGGGTCGACGACGAACTCGAGCGTGCCGGCCCACCCACCGCGACGGGACGCCTGATGGATCGAGAAGTGGCGGCGCAGGACGAACTCGCGTCCTTCCGGCATCGCGATCGCGAGGAACTGACCCGGGCGTGACCGTTCGGCGATCTCGGGGGCGACAAGGGTGATCGATCGATACGCGCCTACCTTGTGCGTCGACAGGATCTCCGCTCGAGCGCGTTTCATGCGGGCGCACCCGCCACGCCGGCGGCTTCGTCGAACGTGAGCCGCACCTGGATCGGCCCTTGGCGAGCCGCGACGTGGTGCTCCTGGATCGACATCGGCACCGTGGGTCCGCCACGCAGCGCTTCGATACCGCGGAGCGCGGCGAACGCTCCGGGGAGCGTCGTGATGCAGGGCACGCCGGCCGCCGCGGCCGCCGTCCGGATGAGCGAGCCGTCGGTCCGGGGACCCCGCCCGAAGGGCGTGTTGATCACGAGGTCGACCACCCCGGCGCGGATCAGGCCGGCGACGTTGTCCGCGTGCTCGGAGACCTTCGCGACGAGCTCGACGGGGATCCCCGCTCGCTGCAACACGCCGGCCGTCCCGCGCGTCGCCAGGATGCGGAACCCCAGATCCGCGAGCCGCTTCGCGGGGAACACGATCGAACGCTTGTCGCGGTTGGCGACGCTCACGAAGACGGTGCCGGTGGCCGGGAGCGCGTGCCCGGCCGCCACCATCGCCTTCGCGAGCGCCATCCCGGAGTCGACGTCGATGCCCATCACCTCGCCGGTCGAGCGCATCTCCGGCCCGAGGATCGTGTCGACGCCGGGGAACCGGCCGAACGGAAGGACCGCGGCCTTGACACTGGTCGTGGCGAGATGACGGTAGTGTTCCCGGTCCACGGGCAGGATGCCGTCCGCGCGCATGTTCGCAACGGTCCGCCCCAGGAGCACGAACGTCGCGACGCGGGCGAGCGACACCCCGATCACCTTGCCGACGAACGGGACGGTGCGAGAGGCCCGGGGGTTGGCCTCGAGCA